>MDSZ01026166.1_pt1 | contig 23692 bp, 20 predicted proteins | sample 811201 | NCBI WGS metagenome assembly MDSZ01 (sample SAMN05326647, study PRJNA326480) | marine metagenome | isolation source: seawater | place: Indian Ocean: North | collected 2010
AGTTGTTTTCCATCTGCTTTAATTATTAAATTATCTAGTGAGTATGATACGTGATTAAACAATTGATAATAGTAACTTTTCGATAATTGAATCATAGTTTCACTGATTTCAAAATTTTCTGTTTCTAAATCTGTTTTGAGCTGTTCAATATAAGATTTTTTCGAATTAAAACTTAAAACAAATGGCTGATCTGAATAGTGGGTTGATGCAGCAACATAAGATTTTTTTCCCATCATAGCTGATTCAATCCCAATTGTTGAATTATATACCAACACTAAATTAGATTTATTTATAATTTCATAGGAATCTATCTTGTCATCAGAATTTACAACAATAGCATTTTCAAAATCTTGAATATTATTATCTTTAAGCCACTGCCCCATTCCGTAGAAAGTTTTTTTAAGTCTTCTATTTTCTCCAGGATGTGCTCTAAAAATAAATAAATAATCTGGATGAGAGTTAATTAGTTCTTTTAATGACTCTAACCAATCAAACATCGAAATAAATATAGTGTTTGAGATGTACTGACTTGTATCCCAAGATACATTTCCAAATACACTAACAATTTTTTTTCCATCTACATGAAGTACTTTTTTCTTATCAAAATAATTTTCTTTGACATTTTCACCATCCACATATTGAGTTTTCATTAAATTAGGATCTTCGAATAAATCTGTATTTTCAAAATCTAAATTTTTATCAAATTTAAACCTATGCTGGGCAGTAATTCCGTAATTAAATTCGATTGAAAACTTATTTTTATAAGATAATCCACCCTCGAAAGTTGCAACATTCATGTTTTGTTTTTTGCAAAATTCATAAAGTATACTTTCTGGAAATGAAGCACCATTAAATACTAGAACAGCTGAATAATCTTTTATGTTCAATCTTTCAAAATAATCAACTAAACCAATACTATCCTTTATTATTTTTTTAAAGTAACCAATGTCTTTTTTATCAAATAAAGGAGTTCTTTTTATCCAAATTATTGACGATGTAGCTAATTTTCCTAATTCAAAACCTTTGTAATTATATTTTAAAAGCTCTTCAAGAGATAAATTTTCTAAATCATTTATACTATTTTTTTTGATATTTTCTAACTTGATTATATTTGTATCTTTATAAAGCTTTTTGTTAATTGACGTGCAAGATAAACAAGGCATTTTATTTTTATGGCTAAACGGGCTCCCACCTAAGTGGCATATTGTCAAAGACTTTTGACACTGTATTAGGTCAATATTTATGTTTTTATATTTTGCAGTGTTAATCAATGCTTTGATTCCAACATTCAAATATGATGGTTTATCAAGACTCAACGATGGACAAAATACTAGAATATTACTTTTAGAACTTTCACCATCTAAAATTTTGAAATCATATCCCCATAAATCGTTTCTGAAGTTGATTAAATTTAAAAAGTTATTTAATAAATACAATATGAATAAATAAAGATTTCTTAAATTAGAAAATTTTAATTTTTCATACATCGTAAACCTTTTTAATTAAATTTTACCTCTTGATTTATGGAGTCAATATAAAAAATTTCTAAATATTTTCTTCAAGAAAATAACAAAGTAATTGACCAAATGTTATATGACCTTGTTGAATTATACCTGTTTCTTTACTTGGAATTGGTAAACATAGATTTGTGATATTTGATAAGCTATTGTTGTCATTTTTTGTAAAAGCTATAGTAAGCATTCCAATTTCATTTGCATAATTTACTGCATTTATAACGTTTTTACTTTCACCACTAGTAGAAATTGCTATTAAAACATCACCCTTTCTTCCAATTGCTGTGAGTTGTCTACTAAAGATTTCATCAAAAGAAAAATCATTTCCAGTTGAAGTAATTATGCTAGTATCAGTTGTCAATGATATTGACCTAATGGGTTTTCTATTTTTTTTGAACCTGCCAACAAGCTCAGCAGCAAGGTGTTGAGAGTCAGCAGCGGATCCACCATTTCCACAGAAAAATACTGTTCCATCTTGCAAAACTCTATCCAGAACCTGATTTGCTATCTCTAAAAATGTTGGTTTAAGTTCTAATTGTAGTTTGGCAACTCGTAAAGATTCATCTAGGTACTTATCTATGTATTGTGTCATAGATTTATTCTAATTTGATATAATGCAATGTGGATTCATTCAAAAATTTTACATACGCCAAATCGGAAGTTTACATAATCGCTGAAATTGGAATTAATCACAATGGAGATTTAGATATTGCAAAAAAACTTATTCTAGAAAGCAAGAATGCTGGTGCAGATGCAGTTAAATTTCAAAAAAGATCTATTGATATTGTTTATTCAAAAGATGTATTAGATTCTTCAAGAGAATCACCATGGGGGACTACACAAAGAGAACAAAAAGAAGGATTAGAATTCTCAGGAAAAGAATATGACAAAATAGATAATTTTTGTAAAGAAATAGACATAGATTGGTTTGCGTCAGCATGGGATATTCCAAGTCAAGATTTTCTTAAAAAATACAATTTAAAATTCAATAAAATTGCATCAGCCATGGCAACAAATTTACAATTTGTAGAACATGTTGCGATGGAAAAAAAACCAACTTTTGTTTCAACAGGAATGTGCACGATAGATGATATTGATGCTGCAGTAAAAATATTTAAAAGTAATGATTGCCCGATAGTATTAATGCATACAAACTCAGAGTATCCATCTCAATATGAAAATCTCAATTTAAAAATGATTGATACACTACGTAATAAATACAAAATTAATATCGGATATTCAGGCCACGAAACTTCAGTTTCTCCAACAGTATATGCGGTCTCTCTTGGTGCTGTTGCAATTGAAAGACATATAACATTAGACAGATCTATGTATGGAAGTGACCAATCAGCTTCACTTGAACCAGAAGCATTTAAAAGAATGGTGAATATGATAAGAAAATTTAATTTGGTCTATGGTGATGGCATAAAAAAAATAACAGAAGAAGAAGAAAAAATAGCAAAAAAGCTGAGATATTGGTAAATTGAAAACTTACTGCATTGATATTGATGGAACAATTTGTTCGAATACAAATGGTGATTATAAAAACGCAGTACCATATAAAGACAGAATTAATCAAATAAATCAACTATATGATGAAGGAAACAATATTATTTATTTTACCGCAAGGGGTTACACGACTGGTATTGACTGGTCGAAAACAACAGAAAACCAACTAGAAAATTGGGGTTGTAAATTTCATGAATTTAAAATTGGTAAACCTTTTGCTGATATTTACATTGATGATAAAGCAAAAGATATTTTTGGATGGTTTGATTAAAGATTAAGTCTTTATTGTTTTAATTATATTGTCAATTGTTTGATCTTGAAAAAAACTTCTGACATGAATTTCGTCTTTTTTTATATGTTTTTCTCTGAATTCAGGATCCAAATATTTGTAAAACAATTCATTAAATTCTTGAATATTTTCTGTATAACCATTTAAGTTTTTATAAATATTTGATGATTTCTCATCCTCATCAATAAATTTTTCAGTTAATATTTGCGGAAATATTAATGTTGGTATGCCAGCTAAGATAGATACTAAATTGACACTTGAGTGCAAACCAACGACAAAATTTATATTTTTTAATGCCATATATATAGAAGTTCTTAAAAATTTGTAATTCTTTATGTTTAGTTGGTTTAATAATTTTTCAAATGACTTGAAGTTAACATAATAATGGGGCTTTATATACAAATTAATCTTTACATCTTCACAACTATCAATTAATTGTTTAATCTCTTTAAAGAAATTATATATATCATCATATATGTACTTACCTTTTGCTTTTTCTAAATTTCTTGATTTGCCAAAGTGCCTTACATTCAACAATATGTTAATTTCATTATTTGAGCTTTGGATTTTATGATCATAATTAAACAAAGATAACCACTTTGAATCTACACCAGGATACCCCACTACTTTACTATCCAATTTTCCTAATTGATCTATTACGTAGGGTTGCTTACTTGTTAACCAATATTCATAATTTTTAGGAAAACCTTTAAAAGGTTTTGTTTCTAGTTCATAAACTCCAAAAGGAGTTATAGGAGACCAACTTACACCTTCCAAGGTGTAAAGACTGACTGGAATTCCAATGGTTTTGATATTATTTTGGTCTATCCAATTAAATAGATCTTTATTGACTTTGTTAGGAATCAAATCATTACGAGTATCTATAAAGACTAAATCAGGTAAGCCTTCAAATTTATTTGTAATATATTTTGATGGTTTTATAAATAAATTTATAAATAAATTTATAATTTTGTTCAATGCTTTTGAAAAAAAATTATTTATATTATCTCTATTGTTTTTAGTTAAAATTCTCAAAAATTTTTTAACCAAATAAGGTAATTTTAGACAATCAATGGTTGTAGAAAAGTTAACTAGTTTGTTATTAAACAATAATTCATTGGGACTTACTTCATACCATTGATCAAAATTAGGCTTTGTTGAAAAAACAATGATCTCATCTGAATCATTCAAAAACTCAAATATAGGCAAGCTAAAGTCTAAGCTTGGACTTTCTTCTACAATTTGTAATATTTTCATATCTAATAGATAAGTATATTGATAGACTAAAAAAAAATATTATATAATAAATTTATAAAAAAATGTTTGAAATAAATAAAGTATTTAATAATTTAAATTATCAATCATATTTTGAAATAAATAATTTAAGTGATTTATTTAAAGAATTAAATTTTAAAGACGATCATGAAACTCAAGATGTGTATATGAACGTTAACCCAGACAATCAAACTCCTTATTTACCAGAGTTCGATGATTTGGTAAGAATACATTTTTTAGTTTCACATTTTAAATCTTTAAAAGTTTTAGAGTTTGGCGTTGGATACTCAACTAGAGTAATTGCCCATGCTTTAAAACAAAACGAATTAATGTTTTCTGATAAACTTGAAGGAATTAGAACAGATAAAAAATTTATTCTACATTCAGTTGATTCATCTAAAAAATATATAACTTTAACAAAAAATCAAATAAATAAAGATTTACTCAAACACACAGTATTCCATTACTCAAAAGTAAAAACGGTACTTGTAAACAACAAAATTACTACTCAGTATAAGAAACTTCCTAATTTTAGACCAGATTTCATATATATTGATGGACCAAGTCAATGGGATGGTATTACAGGAAATATAAATGGATTAAATACTAAACATTTAGACAGATTTCCAATTTCTTCAGATTTAATCATTTTAGAGTATTTCTTAACTCCTGGAACAATAATCTATATTGATGGAAGGACAACAAACGCTAGGTTTTTAATAAATAATTTTCAGCGAAGTTGGGACTATCATCATTTTGTTGATGAAGATGTTCACCTATTCTTTTTAAATGAACAACCGCTTGGTAAATATAATAAAAAACACTTAAAATTTATTTTTGAAAATTAATTAATTCCTGTTCCCATTCATTAAATGATTCCATGAATTTAGAAATAATTTTAAATTCTATTTCATTATCTATTTCGAGCACCTCATCAAAATCTACAAAAACACCTTTTGTATTTCCTGAGACTCTTTTTTCACTATTTACAAATTTTGAATATTTTGTTGCGTAGATTGATCCAGTTTCATAAAATAAATTTTTTATATCTTGTCTTCTGGGCCTAGTACTCTCTTTTGGTGTGACATAGCCATCATGATCTTTCCACAGAAATTTGTGATACTTTGTTAAAGTTAAAGCAGAATCTGTATTTTTGTCTTTAAAAGATTCAAATAACCTATCGATAGTATCTTTTTTTCTAATGGGGCTAGTTGGTTGTAGTAAAACTATTAGATCATCTTCATCTACAGATAAATTATCTGTGACATTTTTCATGACAGGCTCTGTTGGCGTATTGTCTAAAGATAGTTTGGCATCTCTTTTAAACGGTATCGCTCCATATTTTTTTGCTATTTCTAAATAATTATCTGAGTCAGAAGACACAATTATTAAATCATTTTCTGATGAATAATATTTTGCGTGTAAAATTGACCATGCAAATAACGGTATATTTTTAATCTTTAGAATATTTTTATCAACCAAACCTTTGCTGCCAGATCTCGCGGGTATTACAGTAATTTTTTTCATTTTAATTTTTTTAGAGAATCTGAATAGAAGTTTTCATAACCTAATAATTCTTGAATCGTTCCAAAGTCAGAAAGTTGACCATCTTGAATAATCGCAATCTTATCAATATTTTTGATTGCAGTTAATCTATGTGCAACTACTAAGACTGTAACTTTATTTTTAAGCGAAAGTAGGGTATCATAAATTTCACTTTCAGTAGTTATATCAATCTGACTAGTTGCTTCATCAAAAATTATTAAGTCTGCATTTATTAATAGAGCTCTCGCTACTGCTATTCTCTGCTTCTGTCCACCTGATAAACCTGTTCCATTATCATTAAATACATGTTCTAAACCTCCATCTAATGAAGAAATAAAATCGTAAATTTGTGCATCTTTTAATGATTGAATAATTTGAGTATCGTCAGATTCTGGACTAAACCAAAGAAGGTTATTTCTAATTGAAGTATTGAAAATAGTAGGTTCTTGATTCACAAAAGCAATTTTTTGTTGCCAAGTTGGTGTGTTCAAATCGTTAATATTAATTTCATCAACTAAAATATTTCCTTTTTGTACATCATAGGTCTTCATTAACAAGTCAACAATAGTTGACTTTCCTCCACCTGATGGGCCAATCAAAGCAATGTGATTAAATTTTTCAATGTCTAAATTAAGGTTTTTAATCTGAAACTTTCTACTTTTGCTGAATTTAAAATCTACATTTTCAAAGACAATTCTTTTATTTATAGAGTCAAAAATTTTACTACCATTTGATGTTGAATTTTGAGATGCATCCTCTACAAAAGATATTATTCTACTAAAATCTGGCAAAACTCCCTCCAACTTCACTCTTAATGAGTTAAGGGAATTAATTGGTCCTACAAGCCTGAAAATTATAATTATAAATGGAACCATTAAAGGTAACCATTGATCAATTGAAACATTAATAAAAAGTGTTCCTAAAATAATAAGTAAAGCGATTGATACCGCATTAATAGTGTTAAAAATAGGTGCAGAGATTGCAGTAATTTTACTCCTTTTAATATAATTTTCGATGAATTCGCCGATATCTGTTTTTAGTCTATTTTGAAAATCAACGCTTCTCCCAGTTCCTTTTATATATTTGGAATTATTTAAATTTTCAATCAATGAGCTATTTAAATTTTCAATACTTTTTAAAGTAATTTCTGATTGTTTTTTCAACTTTTTACCAACAAATGCTTTTATTATTATCGATAATATTACGAGCAGAAAAAAAGCACTTATAGTCATTAATAACGAAACTTTTATTAAGACATATCCATAAACTATTACTTTAAAAATATTCTTAAAGCTACTTAGTACTTGTGAAAATAAATTACCTATTTGACGAGAATTCTCACTAATCAATGAAAAAACATAACCACTTTCATAATTATTTCTTTTAATCTGGTCAAGGTCATAATATTTTTCGACTAATTTTGTTTGTAACTTATAGATAATTTTTGAACTAATATCAATGGCTATAAAGCTGGAAAGTACACTAAAAAGTGTCTCGAAAACTGTCATAACTATTATCAAAACTGCAAACAATCGAACAAGTTCAATTTGGCTAGATACATTGACACTATTTAAGAAACTATTTAAAAAATCAAGACCCAGTTGATTGATTACAAACTCAGGATTCTGATCTATTATTGGTAGCAATAGTCCAATACTCAAGCCTCCAAATATTGCACTAAAAAATGATAAAAATATTGAAATTAATATCAAAAATTTAAATTCTTTTAAGATTTTAAAACTTTTGGTAAAAACTACTTTTAATTTCATAAATTGTTATTCCTTTGAATTATATCTTTAACTTAATTCAAATTTATAAATTTCTTTAATAAAATGATTTAATGGATATTTTGAAAATTGGTTTTTGTATAAGGGACCAAAGTTATGCAGAAATCATTGAGAGATATTTTGAATCGTTAGATAATGAAAAATTTGATATCGTTTTTATTTCTGAAAACAATATCAATACAAAATATAAAAATATAGTTTTAAATGATTATATTGATGAAAATTCAAATAAAGACATTCCTTTTTTGGATAGGAAAATATGGAAAAATCAAGAAATCTACAAGGCAGATCCCCGTTTTATAAATAAAGATAAAAGTATTAATCGCACAATGTATTTCGAATATATCTTTGCTTGTAGAAAAATATTTGCAAATGAAAATTTTGATGTAATATTTTCAGGCTCAGCTGGTCGACTAATTTGGACTGTCCCTCATTTAGTAGCACTAGAAAAGAATGTTTTAGCATATAAATTAGTTCCAGCAGATTATTTAAATCCTTATTTTGAAGGTTTTAGAATTTGGTTTTGTACAGATATTTTCTGGGATATAGATATAAATTCACATTATGATTTTGACTGGCCCAGTAAGAAAACTGAGGAACAAATTAGTTTATTAAAAAAGTCTATGATACAAGATAATTTTAATCTTGCAGCCAGAGCAATAAAATCTAGAGAAAGATATACGCCTTCAAAATTTTCAAATATATTTAAAAATATTATAAGAGTAATACTTAAAAATGATTTCTTATCTAAACAAAGGCTCAAGTCACTATATCACTCAAAAAAGAACAAACGATATTATGTTGATATTCAAAATTTACCAAAGAAATATTTTATTTATCCTCTAAATCAGCCTTTTGATGAACAACTGTTGGTAAGGGCACCCAGTTACACCGATACAATTAAAAATATAAAATTAATAGCAAGAAATCTCCCAAAAGAAGTTGATTTAATTGTTAAAGAGCATCCTGTTAATCCAGGAATGATAAGTACAAAGCATATTAAAAACTTAGAACGCGAGTTTAAAAATATTAAATTTATTGATCCAAAGCTACCTATTAGGCCACTTATTCTTAAAAGTGTTGGACTTATAACAATTAACTCTACAGCGGGAATTGAATCTTTAATATGTAATAAAAAAATTATCGTTCTTGGAGATAGTTATTATAAATATAACGATATGGTTTTTAAACCCAAAACAGAGTTAGAAATTAAGGATGCTATGCAAGAAATTTTAAATCAAGACAATTTTGATTTTAGTTCAACAAATTATATGATTAAACAATTATTAAACCAAACATATCCAGAATCTAGTACTTATCCATCAAAAAAAGGAGATGGTAACCAATTTATCAAAGATGCACTGCTGTATAAAATTAATCAACTTTACAATATAAAAAACCCTTAAAAAAATTTATTTTTTTAAAAGCTACTATGAGTTAGTATATTTTAAATGGATATAGATAATAAAAACATCTTAGTCACTGGAGCAACAGGTTCATTTGGCTCTAAAATGGTTGAAACACTTATTGGCAATTTCAACCCAAATAAAATAATTATTTATTCTCGTGATGAATTAAAACAGTCTGTGATGCAAAAAAGGTTAGAAGACAAATACGATGCAAAACTTATAAAAGATAAATTAAGATTTTTCATAGGCGATATAAGAGACGCTGATAGATTAATGATGGCAATGAATGATGTAAATATTGTAATCCATGCTGCTGCATTAAAACAGGTTCCAGCAGCAGAATATAATCCAATGGAGTGCATAAAAACAAACATAATGGGAGCACAGAATGTTATTGATGCTTCTATATCTGCTGACGTAAGTAAAGTAATTGCTTTATCGACAGATAAAGCAGCAAATCCTATAAATCTTTATGGTGCAACAAAGCTTGCCTCAGATAAATTGTTTACTGCAGCAAATAATATAGGAGGTAAAAGCGACATCACTTTTTCAGTTGTTAGATACGGTAATGTATTTGGATCTAGAGGGTCAGTTGTGCCGTTTTATGTTGATCTATTAGAAAAAAATCATGATACCCTTCCAATTACTGATGAAAGAATGACGAGATTTTGGATTACCTTAGAAGAAGCAGTTAGTTTTGTAATTTCGTCTCTATCAATAATGAAAGGTGGAGAAATTTTTGTTCCAAAAATTCCAAGTGTAAAAATAACAGACTTAGTTAATGCTTTAGCCCCAGATATAAAGACCAAAATAGTTGGTATAAGACCAGGAGAAAAGCTACATGAAGTTATGTGTCCAAAAGATGAATATCAAAAAATCTATGAATTCGACAAATTTTTTGTTATTGAACCTTCTATTTCATTCAACAAAGGTGAAAATGATTATTCAGAATATGGAGATTCATTGAAAGCCAAAAAAGTTGAAGATGATTTTGAATACAATTCTTTTAACAACGAATGGTACCTTTCAATTGACGAAATAAAAACCTATATAGATACTCTAAAGTAATTTATTAAAAATTCGTTAACAGTCAATTTACTTGAATTATCGAAAAAACTACTATATTTTGTACTCAGTTCATTCATCTTCTTTTCTAAAATATTTAAATTTTGCAAATTAACAATTTCTTCATCTTTAATCGTCAATTGTTTTTCAAACATTTTGTCAATTAGAAATTTTTCAACTTCGTTTCTATAAACATACAAAAAAGGGATTTTATGTGCTATTGCAATGTACTTTGATGTCCCGCCAGCTACTTTACAAAACTTTATATTTTCTGAAGAAAAAATTTCAGATAAAGATTTGTTGATAAATCTTTTTTTAACTTTATTTTCATATTTTTCAAGCTTGTTTAGAGGGTCCATAAGATAAACATCTCCAAAATTATTAAAAAATTCTATTTCACTTGAAATATCAATAAGATTTTGGTCAGAAACTCCTCCAAAAGAAAGAAGTATTGGATAAGAATCTTTGTAGACATATTGCTTATTTGTAATAAACTCTGGAAATGAATTTTTTGATATTGGAAAAAATTCTGGACCTATTAGTAATTGCTTTTCTTCATCATAAAGTTCTTTTTGAGACCCAAAGTTATAATCTAGAATTATATCTGAATCACTTTCACCTAGGTGATTTAAATCATCAATAATTAACTTATTTGTCGTAATTTTATTAAGCATATTTCTATTCCAATAGCTATCAAATACAACTAGGTCATATTCGTTTATTAAATTAAAATCAATTTCTTCAAAATCTACTATTTCATGATCAAAATTACCTAACCATGAAGGAACGGATTTAATTTGACCAAAAATTTTAAACTTAAAATATTTAGGATCAAGACTTGTAAGTAATTGAGTTGTTCTTACTAAATGCCCCATTCCGATATCTGGACTAGATATGGTAATTCCCGCTATAGAAATCAATGTAGTTGCTGAAATTCTGTAAGAGCTTCAATCGTAAATTCAATTTCTAGATCTGTAAGTTGTGGAAACATAGGAATTGAGACAACTCTACTAGTAATATCATCTGAAATTGGTGTTACAGACACGTAATTTTTAAAACCCTCCATTTTGTTAATTGGTGGATAATGAATTTGGCCAAAAATATTTTTTTCTTTAAGAAACTCTAACAGTTTAGTTCTTAACTCTTTTGAAGGAACCAAAATAGGATATAAATGATATACATGTGTATAGCCTTCTGGAATATGCTGTTTTGCATAAAAATCGAAGTCTAAATTTTCATCATAAACCTTGGAGATATTGCGTCTTGATTTAATTAGAGTATCTAGCCTTAATAAATGGGAGTATGCAATAGAAGCTGCAATTTCATTAGGTCGATAATTAAAAGCTACTTTGTTAATATCGTAGCCAAAACCAGTTCTTTTACTCCAGTGAGGCAATCCATGGCTTCTTAATACATTTAATTTTTCATGTTCTTCACTACTGTTTGTACATATAACACCCCCTTCACCAGCACCAATATGTTTTGTTGCATGAAATGAAAAAGTTGAAACATCTCCAAGTGAACCAGACAAATGATCATTAATTCTAGCCGAAGGTGCATGACATGCATCTTCAACAAGAAAAACTCCTTTATCTTTACAAATTTTAGATAGACTCGGCATATCACACATTAAGCCTGCATAGTGTGGTGCAACAACAGCAATTGTGTTTTTATCAATTAATTTTTCTACACTTGACGGGTCGATTGTCCATGTGTCTGAATCTATATCAGCAAAACGAATTTCAGCATTGATATATCTACCAAAGTTAGCATCAGCTACAAATGTCAAAGGAGTTGTAATTATATTTTTGTCACTAATTTTAGAGTCTTGATTTAACATTTCAGCAACTAAGTGAAGAGCAGCAGTTCCATTAGAACACATTACACCATATTTTTTATTTGTTAAATTAGACATATGCTCTTCTACCTTATTTACAAAAGGGCCTTGTGTAAGGAAGTCGCCATCAAGAACTTCCATTACAAAGTTTTTGTCATCTTCTGTAACTTGATGTTTCATATAAGGTATTGGATTATCAAATTTTTTCATAATAACATTCTACTATGAGTCAAAAATCAAAGAAAAGCTATTAGCCAGTCACATTTTTAAATATACGATATGAAAAAACAATTGCTAAAATTTCCAAAACTTACAGGATTATTAAGAGCCTATTACAACAAATATTTTGGTGAAAAAGAGATTCACTATTTTTTTAAGAAATATAAAAAATATAAAAACAAATACATTTTTTATGATGTTGGTGCAAATTACGGTATTTTCACTTTTCTATTTGGAAGACTGTCACTACTAACTATTTCTTTTGATCCTATAAAAGAGTGTATTGAATATATAAAAAGAGGCTACATTTATAAGAATATTTTACTTGTTAACCAAGCAGTGTCAGATGAAGAGACTACTTTAAACATAAATATTCCAATTGAAGGCAATGAAAAAATATTTGGTAAATCGTCTATAACTAATCAATTTGATTATTCAGAAACTAGAAGTATTCAGACTGTCACACTAGATCAATATTTAAAAGATATAAAAAAATTAAATCCTGAAAAACTTTTTATAAAGATTGATGTGGAGGGTTTCGAATACAATGTTATAAATGGTGGGACGAATACACTTACAAGCTTTGACACAACTTTACTCATTGAAATTGAAAAGCGACATAATAAAAACTATCTAAAGGTATTCAATAAATTAAAAAGCTTAAACTTCCAAGCTTTTTGTTTGATAAATAATGATTTAAAATTGCTATCAAGTGAAGAGGATATTGAAATTTATATGAATACAAATAATAATTTTATTTTTAAAAATTATTAATATTCTTTACTTATCAAATCAATTTATAATAAAAAAATGTTACCTATTAGTTTTAAACAAACTAAATTTATTAATCCTCTCAATCTCATCAAATCTTTTATTTGGTTTTTATTCAGGAAAATTCAATTAAAAAATACAAAAAAATACAAAAAAATATTTCTTCATGATTTTAGTGAATCTGAGGTTTCAAGTTTACCAATTCCTATCCAAATTCAAATTGCTGAAAAGGCTGATAAAGACACTTTAATTTTAATTAAGAAGTTTAATTTTTTACTAATTTTTAAGTTTGTATTCCAATTAAAAAATATTCGGATTCTTGATAAAAACTTTTTTTTAAGCTCAGAAGCCTCTACAAGACTTAGGTTAAGATACTATGATTTTTCTTCATTGAATGAAAGAGAAAACTTCATAAACCTATCAAATGAAAATTTTGAAAGACTTCAGAATTTATCAAATTTCGACAGCGTTGCACTTCTTGGTACAGGTCCATCTTATGAAAAAGCAAGAGATATTTTTCTAAACCGCAATATAGAAATTGTTACATGCAATTCTGCAATTTATGATGATGAACTTTGGAATAGAAAATGTAGAATAATCTGTTTTGCCGATCCGGTTTTTCATTTTGGTGAAAGCGAAGAAGCATTTCGATTTAAAAGTAAAGTAATAGAAAGATTTAATAACCAAAAATTTTATATAATTTGTCCAATAGTCGCATTGCCAATTTTGATTGACGATTGGAAAATTGATGCAAATTACATTATTGGTTTTCAGCCAATTTACAAAAATTACAAAATTGGAAAAGATACTCAATTACTATCTCCAAATACAAGCAATGTCTTAACAGAATTTATGCTACCTTTTTCAGTTCTAATTTCTAAAAATATTTATTTAGGTGGGTTTGACGGAAGAGGTAATAATGAAAAAAACTTTTGGAAGTATTCAAAAAAAACACAACAAACTTTGGATGAGCACATGGAAAATCATCCGAGCTTTTTTGTTGATCGCAATATTGGCAAATATTACAAAAGCCATATCAATATACTAAATAATCAAGTACTAGAACTAGAAAGTCTGGGTTTTGAAATTTATAATGTTACCGATTCAAATATAGATATTTTAAATGAAAGATATTTAAGTGAATAATTTTTTAACTCTTGAAAACGAATACTTAAAATTACAAGTAGATACTTTATTTGGTGGAAAAATAGTTGAAATTTTTGATAAAAAAAATAAAGCTAATTGGGTCTGGTTTGATGGCGAAAAGTACAAAAATTTCAACCCAAATCAATACTCAGATTATGATTCTCAATGGATAGGTGGTTATGAAGAACTATTTCCAAGTGACAAGATAGAAACTTTTAATAGTCAAAGATCGCCTGATCATGGTGAACTTTGGGCATCAAGTTGGGATATAATTAACAAATCAAAGTCTAGTTTAGGACTATTTTGTAAAGGCTATTTTTCAAATTCTGAAATTATTAAAAGAATTGAAATTCAAAACAATAAAATTTTTATCAATTATGAGATTAGCAAAATTAGTTTAGATTATTTTTTATTTAAACTTCACCTAGCTTTGCCTATAGAAAGAAATAGTATAAATTTTAAATTTGATTCCTTCAAAAAAGTTGATGATAGTTTTGGGAATATTGTTGTTGGTAATGACTTAAATGATTTTATATCTTCTATTACTCCAAACCAGAGAAGGAATGATTTTGTATACTTTTATGGAGTTGAGGGAAAAATAAATGTTTTAAATAACGATAATTTGTGTATTTTTGAATATGATACTGAATCACTTCCATATCTTTGGATATTTCAATCCAGAGGAGGTTGGAACAATCTAAACGTTAATGTACTGGAGCCATGTAATTCTGGCCTTAAAGACCTTACTGATGCTGTAAAAAATGACATGATATACTTACCTAAATCTAACAATTATAAGACTTGGTATACAATTGAGGTAAGTTGACGAACAAGGTATCAATTGTCATTAGGTGTTTAAATGAAAATGAAAATCTAAAGATTTTAATTCCATTACTTTTAAGCCAAACAGAAAAAAATTTTGAAATAATTTTTGTAGATTCTGGAAGCAACGATGGAACAATAGATACGATATCAAGTTACCTTAGTCAATACGACAATATTTCTTTATTTCACATCAATAAAAATGAATTTACCTTTGGGAAATCACTCAATATAGGTTTTGAGAAATCTAATGGGAATATAGTTATATCTCTCAGTGCACACTGTTTTCCAACTAACGACAGATGGTTAGAAAAAATAATAGAGGCTTTTTCAATTAAAAATGTTGGTATTGTCTATGGTTGTCAATCTCCTCATATTAAGACAATGCATTCAGAGGCTTCTGTTCAAAAAGCCTGGTTCAACGGTCATTCAAAAATTATCTCTGAAGTATTTTTAAATAATGGAAATGCTGCTTACAGAAAAGAAGTTTGGTTAGAAAATAAGTTCGATGAAAAATTGACTGGCCTGGAAGATATTGATTTAGGTAAAAAAGCCAAAGCCAACAATTGGGAGATATTTTATTGTGCAGAAGCAAATGTGGAGCATCTACATAGAGAAAGCTTTAAGACGATTCAAAACAGATACAGAAGAGAAGCTGAAGCAATGAAAAATATAAACAAAGATTTAAAATCTGACGTACACATTATTAAAAATACATTTTTTCATTGTTTCAAGGGTTTTTTAAGGGGAGTTAGATATGATGTAAAAACTTCTAAAGATAGTCTTCAACCAAACTCTGACATTATTAGTATATTAAAGTATAGGTTTAGTCAGTATGTTGGAACCTATAAGGGATATAAAAACGACATGAGCAAAAATAAGATGACCGACCTATATTTTTATCCACCAAAAGTATGATATCTGCAATAGTTCCAATTAAACGAGATTCTCAAAGGGTAGAATATAAAAACTTCAGAGAAATAAATGGCAAACCATTGTTTTATTGGATTCTTTCTTCTTTGAATTCTTCTGATTATATTGATGAAATTATTATAAATATTGATGATGAATATATTGAAGAAGAGTTAACAAGATATTTTGATTTTTTAAAATTTGTATATAGGCCAGATAATTTAAAGGGCAATGAAGTTTCAATGAACAAAATTATTGATTCAATGTTAGATGACTGTAAAAATGAATCAATTATTCAAACTCATACTACAAATCCTTTTCTTAAAGTTTCAACCATTGATAGTGTTTTAAAAGAACACTTAAACAAAGGAAGAAATTATTTTACTGTTACCAAAATTCAAGAGAGGCTTTATGACTCGTATGGAATTCCTGTGAATCATATTATGGATGAGTTAGTTCAAACACAAGATTTAGATCCTATATATATTGAAAATTCTGGATTTTACATCTTTACTAAAGAAAGTTTCAAAAAAAACAAGAACAGAATTTCGAAAGACTCAAAAATGTTTGAAACAAAATTTCCTGAAAATATTGATATTGATAATGAAAGTGATTTTAAAGTAGCAGAAATACTTTTTCAGGAAAATTTATGAGCATTGTTATTACCTGTCCCCGATATTTTTCTGAGGTTGATAATTTAAAACAATTAATTATGCACACTGATTATTCAGTTGAATTAATAACTCCAGAAGGACAAGGATTTGATGCTAAAGAAATGAAAAAAAATTTGCAGAATTCAAATATTGCAGTTATTGGTGACGATGAAATCAATGATGATGTAATTAATAGTTGTCCAAACTTAGAGCTCATTATTAAATGGGGAGTTGGCACTGACAACATTAATATTTCAACAAATTTCCCAACAGTTTTAAACACACCCGGTGACATATATATTGATGTTGCAGAGCACACTATATATTTGATTGGTTCACTTCTAAAACAAATACCGCATATTCATAAAGAACTGTTAATAAATACTGAATGGAATAAACCCATTGGTTCAAGATTGAGGAATAAAAATTTGGGCTTTATAGGATTTGGTAGAATTGCTCAGTATACAGCTAAATTGTTAAAACCATTTGAAGTAAATATATTTTACTATGATCCATATTCTGATAAATTAGAGAACTCAATAGCACAAGAGAAAGAACTTGAATTTTTACAAAAAAACAGTGATATTTTAATAATCACTGCTAATTTAACAAAAAAAACAAGGCATTTATTAAACAAAGAGTTTTTTAATAATTTAGAAAAAAAACCACATATAGTAAATGTTTCAAGAGGGCAGATTATAAATGAAGAAGATTTAGTTTATGCCCTTGATAAAAAACTAGTATCAGGTTGTGCACTAGATGTATTCGAAAAAGAACCATTAAAAAAAGAAAATCCTCTTAAAAACTTTAGTAATGTAATACTTTCAACTCATAATGCTTCCAATACCTCAGAAGCAAATAACTCAGTAAACAAGCAAGTTACCGATACTTTATTACAATGGTTTAGTGAGCAAAACTGAAAATTATTACCTGATAACAGGTTCAAGTTCTGGACTTGGAGAAGCTCTCTCTAGACAGTTGAATCAAGGTGGCTATAACACTTTAGGCCTTGATAAAATAGAGGGAGAATACACTAACCACAAGATTGATTTATCTAATATCTCAACTGAGGATATTTTGAAAATAACAGAGTCTTTAAATGGAAAAAAGATTGATGCAATAGTACATTGTGCGGCAATTCAAAAAAATTCAGGCAATGATTTTGAAAGCATTTCAGATACATTTGATGAAGTTTTTTCAGTTAATGTTAAATCAGCTTATATTTTGGTAAAGACATTAGAAAAAGAATTTACTGATTTTTCTAAATTATGTATTATTTCTTCAGTTCATGCAAAAGCTACAACAAAAAATAATACGCTATATGCATCAAGTAAATCTGCAATTCATGGATTAGTTAATGGGCTTACGTTAGAAAAAAACGAAAAAATGTCTATTTTTGAGTTAATTCTTGGAGCAATGGATTCTCCTATGTTGTTAAACAGTTTTGATAAAAAAGAAATTGAGGATTTAAAACAAGAGTTACCATCAAAGAACATATTGCAGCCAGCTGAAATAGCTCAATTTATTATTGATTTAATTGACAATTATGCAAAAATTTTACACGGCTCAAGTATTGTTCTTGATAATGGAGTATTAAGTAAACTATCAACCAAATAAAGAAATGAAGGTGTTTTTAAAAAACAAGAAAACATTAGCGTTCTATGTTCCATTAATTTTGTTGTTCTTTCCAATAAACAATCAACTGGGATTGAATGGCTTTCCGTTTGAGAGCAAACTAGAAGTGATACTTTTTATTATCTGTTTATGTATTGCCTTTTTTGCACAAAAACTATGCACGTTGAAAGAAAAACATTTTCGCTTGATCATATTTTTAACATTCTTATTTATTTTGATACAGTTTTTTTCTGATGATAATGCTTTTGATGCGTGCTATAGAACGGAATCTACACCATTATCTAATTTTGAAATGAATTTTAATATAACTGACAGCTGTCAGTTTAGTTTTGACAAACCCTTTGATAAGAGCACTACAAGAAATGATTATTTTTTAAATTTCAATCAAAACCCAGAAAACAATCAAAGCATAGAATACACAAATTGGAATCTATATTTTTTAAATCAAACAGGATTTAATTTTTATGAAAAAAGTTTTTACGGTGGTAGCAATGATCTAGACATACCTATTCATTGGATTTTAAAAGATGGTGAATATAAAAGGGTTAGTTACAACGACTATATTGAAATTAAAAAGACAGACATCATTCAGGATTATGATTATGGATTTGATAACTTAATCCTTCCCATTGAACCCTCGAGAAGTTGGCTTTCTTTTGGAGTTAAATGGTCTTCTAACAGCTATAACAATTTTGAAGAAAAAATGAAAATAACTTATGTTGGTGAAGTAAAGGTTCTTGTTAATGGCCAGGAAGTAAATTTAGAACCTGCTTATTCAAAACCCAAAAGCCATATATTAACCGTACCTTTAGGTGCAGAAGTTGAATTTGATTATTTTTATAGGTTCAATGGTTTAATAAATAGTATTCCAAATATTCCATATGCTTCATTTAGCCTTACTGATTTAGATGATAATTTTATTAATATTTATGAATCAAACACATTCACAATATTTAACACGATTTCTACATCTATTTTTCTATTTATTTTTCTATTTATTTTCTTATCAATATATACAAATAATAAAATTTTAGGTTCTAATTTAATATTTGGATTTTTAGGGATAATAGTTTTAGAAAATTTAACACCAACCTTCGCAGATATTATCGAAATTTTAATAATTTTATTTGTTATTCTTTTTGTAGCAATAAAAAAGAATTACAGTATTTACAACTATCTTTCTTTTATATTAATAATTTCTATTTCGTCAGTAAAAAATTTAAATTTGAATAGCAATGTACTTTATTCTCTTGGAGGATCTGATCCGCTTAAATATGAGAGTTGGGCGCAACAAATAGTCTACTTTTCATCATTACAAGGAGGAGAAGATATTTATCTATACCAACCAGGCTATAGATACTTGTTGTCTTTGGTTCATTTAATTTTTGGTGATAGCCATTTGTCAATTGTTATATTTTTTAGATTTATAATTGTTTATTTATTATTTTCAATTTTTTTAAAACTTTTTGAAAAACACAATGAACAAATTTATTTCTTAGGCTTTAATTTCTTATTAACTTACATATTTCTTTCTACATACAGTTCTAAACTCAATCTGTTTTCATCTTTGTCAGAATGGCCAACTTGGATTTTGGGACTTGCATTTATAAATATATTTTTTGAAAAAGATTTTAATCTAAAAAATTTATGCGGAATGTATTTTTTATTAGGTGCTTGTTTTTTTATTCGTGAAAATCAATTTCCAGGAATAATCTATTTGGTTTTATTGATTTTCCTTCTAGCCAACGATAAAAAGATTTTTTTTAAACCCCTAGTTATATTTGCTTTTTTTCTACTTCTTCCGTTCTTACATAACTTTATTTATGGTGGAGAGTTTGTTTTAGAGAAAAATATATTTAGAAGTGACGTTTTTTACTTATCACCTATAGATTTACTATTAAATTTTTCATCAGTATATGAAAAATTTTTATTTCAGATTAATTATCTTATAGCGAACCCATTCAATGATGGAGTTAGGATAATGTCAGGCAAAATATTTCCATTTGCCGTTAGCCTGATTATATTTCAATTTCTATTTATTTTTTTCAAAAGAAACAAAAATTTATCTAACTTTTTGTATTTTATCATCCCATTTGCCTTCTTAGGGCCTCATCTTTTTTATCAAGTACATACATATTTTCCTAGACATATTATTCAAGGATATCTATTCATGATTGCTTCTACAATGTTGATTAATCTAAATAGCAAGAATAGTATTTAGTAATGTGCTTATCATTACGATATTCAATTGTTATTTTTTTAAAACTTAATTTTGATATCCATATCTTTAAAGAGGTGTATAACAAAATTAATGTTTACTGCTATCCAGCGGGTTTTAGCAAATTATTTAACAAATGAAAAAAAAATCTAAACTTTTAACAACCAATAAAATATTTGTATTTGCAGCCCTTATCTCCGTTTTCTATATTTATTCTGATTGTAATAATTTTGTATTTTTTGAATATTTTAAATTAAAAATCTCAAATATTGGCAACTTTAATCTCTTAAAAATCAATACACAATTTGTTTCAAATACTAATCAAAATTCATTCTGTTATTTAACTGTGACAGAAGTTATTACAAATCAATCTGGAAATCCTGAGTTATTCAAAATATATTTACCTCGAATTAGTAGAGTAATTATTCAGCAAGTTTTGTTACTTTTATTTTTTTCTTCAGTATTAATTGGCAAATTAAATTTTAAAAGTACCCTAACAAAATTAAACAATGAATTCATATTAATTACAGGTTTTGGTGCAATTTTAAGTTATTTTGTTGTCTCAATTTATGTAAACTTTGAAGAAGATATTTATATTTTTGTGTTTATTGTTTTCTCTATTTTAAAATCTTTTATAATATACAGCTACTCAAAAAATTATTCATTCCATTTAAAACTATTCATTTTGTGTCTATTTCCATTTCTTAGTACAGGATATGGCATTACATGGCTTTTTGATTTTTTACTTTATTATTTTCTTTTTAACTACTTTAAAAAATACAATCTCTATAGAAGGAATTTAGTTTTTATACTATTTTGCTGTTGTTTATTTCTTAGTTTTATATCACCATTTTTAAACTCTCCAAGCTTAGAAACCAGCATCATTAACAGGCCATCAGAGTTCGAAAATATTGTTGATAATGTAGATATTGAAAATTATAGAAAAACTTATTTAGAACGTAAAGATATTAGATATTTAAAAGAAAACATTAACAACCTTAGCAATTCAGAAGTCAAGTCTACTGTGATTAATCTTTCAAAAAATTTAAAGGAGATAGATCATCCAAATAGATGGAATATCATGGTGGCTTTTTTACCAGATGTTAAATATCATATTCCAAGTGCATTGTGGTACTTTCTGTGCATATTTTTATTCTTCGAAGTTTTCAATTTTATTAAGTCAGCTAACACCAAGCAGTTAAAAACAGAACTTAACAGAAGCGCAAATGTTTTAATTTTTTATCCAATATTGTCAATTTTTTTGGGGATAAGTAATTTTTTTAACTCATTTTCAGAGTTGATATTTTTCCTGACTAGAAGAGCAGAATTATTAAATTTTGGAGAGATACAAACCTGGAGAGGAATAAACACACATTACGAAGTGTTTGGAAATTTACAACTTTTTAGTTTGTGCTTTTTTTTGATCAATTATTATCTAAATCGATCTTCAAAGAACTATTTATACATAATCTTTTCAATCACTTCAACCCTACTTTCACAATCAAGGTTTAATACTCTAGTGCTATTAATTTTACTTTTTATCGTTGTGATTGTTTTTTACAAAACACACGCAAAGGAATTGATAGTAATTGTTTTAATAACCTCAGTCATTTTTCAAACTATTCCCACGTTTGACAGAGACGAACCTTTTTTTATTGACGAAGCCACTTCTTCAGAAGTTGCTCTTGAAGAAGATGTAAACAACAGTGAGTATGGTTTTGAATTTATAAGCGACAGGCTTAATAGAACTTTACCTTGGGTTATGTTTGCCTCTGGTTACAAACCAAATACTATAGATTTATTATTTGGGCATGGCACAGGTGCGTATCTAAATATAGTAAAGTTTACAGAGAGAGACCTAGCATCTGGACCCCATTCAATTCTTTTACAAGTATTGAATAAATTTGGTATCATTGGCCTCTTGTTTTTCGCTTATTCAATTCTTAAATTGTTACTATCAAGAATTTTTATTGTTGACACAAACTTAAGAATAATAATATTTTTATTAGCGTCTATTTTGTTAAGTCTAGAACTTAAAACAGACTCACTAATGTTGGTTGATGGAGTTATGATATTTCTTTTTAATTTACTAAACATATCTCTATTGCTTAAGTTAAATGACAAAACTAGTAAATCCTCTTATTAATTTAGATATAAATTGAGAAGAATCTTTTTCTACAAAGTACAATATTTAATGAAATGAAAGCTTTAATAACTGGAATTACAGGACAAGATGGAGCATACTTATCAGAATTTCTACTTTCTAAAAATTATGAAGTTCACGGAATAGTAAGAAGGTCGTCTTCTTTTAATACAGGCAGAATTGATCACTTAATCTCTAAACATGCATCAGATGACAAATTACAACTTTACTACTCGGACTTGTTAGATTCATCATCTATAACCAACTTAATTAACAAAATACAACCAGATGAAGTTTATAATTTAGGAGCTCAATCACACGTTGCAGTTTCATTTCAGAATCCTATTCTTACAACTCAACTAGGTACACTTGGATCAATCACAATTTTAGAAACTATAAAACATTTAGATAAAAAGGTAAAATTTTACCAAGCTTCATCCTCAGAAATATTCGGAGGAACATCCAAAGAATTGCTAAATGAAAACTCACTTTTTGATCCAAAGAGTCCTTACGGAGCATCGAAAGTTTTTGCTCATGATATAACAAAAATATATAGAGAATCATACAATGTCTTTGGGGTAAATGGCATACTCTTTAATCACGAATCTCCGCTTAGAGGGGAGACTTTTGTTACTAGAAAAATTTCAAAAGCTGTTGGCAGAATAGCAGCAGGAATTCAGTCAAAATTAACTTTAGGCAATTTAGATGCTAGTAGAGATTGGGGATATGCAAAAGATTATATTGAAGGAATGTGGCTTATGATGCAATATGATTATCCAGAAGATTGGGTACTAGCTACCGGAGTTACTAAAACTGTAAGAGAATTTGCTGAAGAAGCATTTAAGCATGTAAATTTGAACTGGGAAGATTATGTCATTACTTCGGAAAAATATTTTAGACCAAATGAAGTTGATTATTTGTTGGGAGATTCTTCAAAAGCAAG
>MDSZ01041145.1_pt1 | contig 23690 bp, 29 predicted proteins | sample 811201 | NCBI WGS metagenome assembly MDSZ01 (sample SAMN05326647, study PRJNA326480) | marine metagenome | isolation source: seawater | place: Indian Ocean: North | collected 2010
CCGACCAGTTAGGAGTGCAAATCCCTGCTGATATTGCTCTAAATGCATCGCCAAGCGGCAGCTATGGGTTGCCAACGCTAGATGTTCGCAGAATTATAGACTTGGCCAATGTTGATTCCGGGCCTGCCAATGGTGTTGATAAAGACTTCGTTGGTGGGAAGACAGTTAGGGTGGTAGACAATTTTAATATGACCAATCATAGTTTGCCAAGAAGAATTGATCATTACTTTGAGGCTGGCATACTATCAAATGATGGAGCGGTTGACACAAACCTCCCTAATAATGGCATAACTACTCTACCTACCTCAATGGAATTAGTTAAGGCGTCTGGATTTGGTCATCAGACTAGACATCAATGGGTTGGAAAATTAGATACTGAACTCACGGGTAGGCATAGAATATATGAAAGCTTTTGGGATTTAAAACCTCAAAATGCGACACGTGTTATTTTCATGCCGATGACGGCAGAATATGCCAGTCAGTACGATGTCCACATGAGTTTAAACCATTACGAAAATATACCCGGACACTCATCAAGCAACTTGACTTCAATGTCTCCCAATAGATTCAATGGTGTACAAATAAGCGCCTCGCAGTATGCTCTATATGATGCGTCTAGAAAAAACTTCGCCGGGTGGACTACCGGGCCGGGACTCACTGACAATGCTGGATTTTTGCCTAATGTTGTTACTACCAGAAATCGGCGTATGGGAAATTGGAGCCTTTTGGACGCTGGAAATGCGACAACCCTTAACTTCAGCCACTTTAGGATACCGTCTTCGCTAAGTCCACCACCTGTTGCGTTCCAGAGCAACTTGGGGTCAAACCAAAACATTCAAGCTTACAGGCCGGGATGGCCATGTGACTTGTGGCTTCACAACGGCGCTCCGAATCATGGTCATAAAATTTGGTATGAGCAACCTTATCCACCTAGCTACACAGAAGCTAGAAATAATGCTGGATGCGTGGGGATCGTAGCGGCTCGCGCAAATATGACTGTGAATTCAAACGAGATAGTTTTTGAAACACAATCTCAACTAGGCGTTAGTAACTATGGTTCTATGACTGGCGGTACGACTACAAGATGGGGAGGTGATGGTGACAATGTAGATTCATTTGGCACGACAGCCTTACATGTTAGAGTGTTTGATGGTTGGCCTCAAGATCAAACCTTATACGATCCTAGATATATGGCCGTTATGCACTTCAATGAGGGCAGCAGGCTTCATCCAATTGTAAGCAATTTGACGGATAGCGCTGCGGGCAGGCCAACTATATGGAAGAAGGATGATTCATACAGTAGGAATGTTGATTCTATAACTTGGACTAGGTTGGATTTTAGAATACCCACGTATGGGGTAGTACCATCAACAAACAATTCACCGGCGGATTACCAATACGATAACGAAATAGTAGCACATGGCACTGAGCTGCAAAAAAGCGATGCCATAAGGCCTTCAGAGGAGTGGAGGGTAAATCCAGTCAGAAGAGGCATGTTACTATCCAAATCTGCTGGTGGTTTCAAATACAAGAGAAGAACCATAGGACTTAACGAAGCTTCTATTATGGTAGCTGTTGATGATCAGGGGAATGCTATGAATGGTAAAAACTTTGTTGTTGGCGAGCAACTTGCTATAGTTGGGGGGCAAGGTACAGGCGCTGTTTTAAGAGTTACATCAGTAGATTCAAATGGGGGTGTGACTGGATTGAAGTGGGATAAAGATAACTTAGATCAAGACTTGAGGGGTTATGGGTACCAGCCTGAAGACTTTGGGGATGACACTGTAACACCTCCAAATCCTCCAGATTTAGGTACAGTACAGATCATAGCGGATAAAAATGATCCCACGAGCACTGGTGAAGATCTTCTGGCTTATATAACTAAGGGGGTCGTTTGGGATTATGTTGATACCGATGCAGCTCCATCAGAAAGGTCTGCTGCCGCCCAAAGAGCTTCACTGTCAAATAACAATGGGAATGGAAACGAAGATTCTGGCAACTCTGAATTAACAGGTAGAAGCAAAAATGGAAGAGCAAAGGGTCAATATAGAACCAGTGTTGCTGTCGCTGAGGATCACAAATTACCAACAGAAGTAACACCACTTGGAAACTTTGATATTTTCCTACACTTCCACAATGACGTTACTCACACATTCGCTGAAGGGCAAGGCGGTCAAGTTGCCCCGATTAACCCGATACAGCAATTTATAGAGCTTACAATAAGCTCTGCTTAGAAATGATTTTCGTGTATATAACTATAGATAACTTAATAAGGAGAGCTAGAAATGGCTGCAATTACATTTTACGCAAACGTAAACGCCACAAATAGCGGCGTTTTGATTAACCATGGAGCTGGCTCAGGCCTTGGTTTCTATGGGAATGGATATGGTGTTTCCGTACCTATCGGATCACAGCAAGATTCTACTTGGCTTACAAATTCAAATGGAACTGAGTCCACCAATCAGGTTCAATTACACAATACAAAAATGGCCACAACGGGTGATGCATCAACCGCTGGAACAGTATCTAGCAATGGCTTGACAGCTATTAATAATAATAACTTGCCTAACTACCTCTGTCCCTTAAACATAAGGTTCGATCATAGCGAGGCTGTTAGAGTTCAGAATTGCAAGTTAAGAATATTTGATAGGGCAAATGTTGACAATCACGCTAGCGGTGTTGTTACTTACGTTTATGAGGCAAGACATCCCGCCACCAGTCAAGCACAGACTAACTTGGCTCATCGCGGAAGAACTGCTAACTCTTGGGTTGAATATGATAGCACAGATTCATCTACCCCAGCAGATATGATATTTACAAACTCCCCCGGAGTTAGTGGACTCAATACTGATTCTACAGATACAAATACTGATTTGGGGTATACTAGCACTCAGGGAGCTGCTCATCAAAGCATTCAACACGATTGGTATGTAGCAATAAGCGCAGAACCTTCCATAATTGGTAGCAAGACTGACTATGGTCTTTACTTCACTTTGGAATACCTGTAAAAGGTAGCAAGCACCCTGTAAATAGTGAAAGCCCCCTTTTCAGGGGGCTTTCTTTTTGTGGGTCTAGCTTTAACCAAAAAGGCTATTCGTTCTTGTTGGTCTTTGGATTCCATTTGACCCAGCCGCCATCAGGAAGCCAGTTCCCGTCACTATCCTTACGCTTAGGAAATAAACCACCGCCTTTCTTGTTGCTGCCAAAGGAGAGTCTAGCCCCACAGTTTGTGCATCTCAGCTCGTGATAGTGGTTGTCTTCGACGTTTCTGACGACAAACTTAATTTCGTCATGGCCGCACTTCCCGCATGAGTCTTGTTCAAACACTTCTTGAGTTTTGCTTATTTCAGCAAACAGATCTCTTTGGGAATCACCCTCTATCTCAACGCTGATACGTTTGTTTTTAGTTGTGTATGTTAATTTCATTAGTTACGCCACTCCTCCTTATAACCCAGAATGTGCTCTGGAATGCTACTTTTGTCTCTTTGGTACTCATTAAGCTGGTCGATGATGTCACTAGCTATTTTCTTAGAGACTTTTCTACCAGCATTGACGTTAAATATTTGTTTAAATAAATCTTCTCCGCTAACATTTAATTGCCTGCACTTCACATCAATGAAGTTGTATTGAGCGTCACTCATCCGGCTATCCGCGTTAAAATCACCATCACTGGAACCCTTTGAAGATGCATGGGACGCATTCTTTACTATCTCAGCAGTATTTTTCTTGGTGAGTTCTTCCGCAGCCACAGCTCTAATCTTAAGCGCCTTCCTTAATGCTCTTGCCTCAGCTCTAGTACTGGCAGTAGCAACAGCGTATGCGCAAAACATGTCGTCTGTATTACCCTCCCAGCAATCAGCGACCTCGGAATACCTCATACCATTGTCAAACTCTACAGTAAAAACAACGGTAGCTCTTCCATGATGGTCTGACTCTTGGACTGGAAAAACCTGAGTAGGGCCGCTGTAAACTATAGGCCCTATAACAAGCTCAGCAACCCTTCTTAAGCCATGAACTAAAGGGTTCCCATCAATAAGTTCAGACTCTTGGAACATCCCCATCACATAGTCATTCCACTCAGCGGATGTTGGGTGCGGAGCATCAGTCATGATAACGTCCTTTGTTGAAGTGTCTGTATTTTCTGGTGTTTGCAATTCTACTGTTTCAAATAACATATCTTGTTCCTCTTGTTTTTCACTCATAATTCAATCTCAATAAACCTCTTAGATTTAGGTGGAAACTCCTCCTTGATGTTTTCAAGTATAGACTTTATGTTTTGGACTAGGTTCTCCTTGCTTGTTAGTGATACAAAATCAGTTATACTTTTAACCCTTATTATAACAAACCCCTTGCTCAGAATCAATCCTGTTTTTTGAGAATCTGCTTTTATTTGCTTTTGTAGCTTGTCAGCTCCCCATATAGGCAAGAAATGAGATGGGCCATCTACTTCTATTATAGCCTTCAAGTCTGGAATGTACAGATCAATTTCCAAATTTTCATTAGGAATTAGGTTCTTTCTGTGGAACTCCACATAATATCCCGCTAAGGTAAGCTCTTCCCTGACATATTTTTCAAGCTTAGAACCCTCCTTACCAGCTTTTTGTATTGCCTCTATTGCAAGCTTTGATATTCTGCTGCGCTCCTCCTCAGGCATCGCATACCACCTCCGCCTAGCGTCGTGAGATCTTCTCTTTCTTTCTTTTGCGCTCATGCTTTTCCAGTAGTCGTGAACTGACGTACTTATCTTAATACGCTCTTCCTTTGTTCTCTCTTTCCCTCCGGTGGGATGCTTTGCTCTACCCCCTTTGAGCGCATTTCTTTGCGCTTCACTCCTACTCTTGAGTTCAACGCCATGTTTTTTTAATATCCGCCTAATTTTATTGGGGTAAGTACCAACCTCTTCGGCTATCTCGTATGTACTTTTGCCTTTTTCGCTATAAAGTTTTATTATATTTTGTTCGTTCATGATTTTATAACCTCTAAAATTTCTTCGAGATTGAAGTTGTTGACTACACCAGAAGACTTCCTACCAGTAAGTCTAGCAAGTTCTTTTTCATCTTCTTGCTCTCGGCATATAATCTTTGTAGACGGGTCTTTTGCGACTTTCATTAAGCCCATTAAGTCCTTGTCTTGCCTACTGTAGTAGAGTAGGATCTTGAATTTATTTATTACAGTTGACGCCGTTAACGCTGTGTTTATAGATGTGGCTATCAGACTTCCTGTAAAGTTCCACAGATCTGTTGAGTGAAACCAACCGCATTTAGACGGCAATGTGTTGGCGCCTAACGTATCGTAAAATATGCTAGCATCACTAAGATTGCGAGCTTGTAAGCCTTCATTAATAGCCTGTAACGCGCCCTGTAAGTCGTCGCTCATTTGGGCTGTTTCCATATATACGCCTAAGTTCATTGCTTGCTCCCTTCGAGGTTGAACCAGTCTATTGTTTTCTTTAGCCCTTCATCAAGAGAGACCTTGGCCTCAAAATCAAATTCTTTCTTGGCTTTACTTGTGTCTAAACATCTCCTAGGCTGGCCATCTGGATAGCTTGAGTTGAAATATCTAGCCCCCTTATGCCCCATGATGTCACCTATCTTATTTGCAAGTTCCTTTATAGTTATTTCTTTACCAGTTCCAATGTTTACGGGGGATGGGTCATTGTGGTTTTCCATAGCCATAACTATAGCTCTGGCGCAGTCGTCCACATACAAGAACTCTCTACTGGCACTTCCAGTTCCCCATATTTCCACGTTTTGATGCTTGTCGGTTTTCATAGCCTCGTGAAACTTAAGGATGAGCGCCGGTATGACATGGCTTTTACTTGGGTCAAAATTATCGTAAGGCCCGTACATATTTACTGGTACTAGATTTATTCCGCAGAAACCGTACTGCTGATGATAGGATTGTATCATTTGCATGCACGCTTTTTTAGCGATGCCATATGGTGCATTTGTCTCTTCTGGATACCCATTCCAGAAGTCTTCTTCTTTAAATGGCACCGGAGTCCATTTTGGATAAGAGCAGACAGTTCCTATCATTACAAACTTCTTACAGCAAGTGTGATAAGTTCTAGCTGCTTTTATAAGGTTAAACCCCATACCTAGATTCTCCTCCATGAAGCTTCCGGGGTTCTCTTTATTGGCTCCAATTCCACCGACCACCGCCGCTAGGTGTATGACCGTCTTTGGCGACTGCTTTTGAAACATATCATGGACACCACGCTCACACCTAAGGTCGTAATCCTTAGACCCAATAGCTGTAAAATTATGACCACGAGCTTCAAGTTCCTTACAGACAGCCTTCCCAAGGAAACCAGTTCCTCCAGTCACGACTACGTTATCTTTTTTTCTCTTTGTTCTGTTGCCACGTATATCCATCTAGTTATTCCTTAAACCAGTCTATAGTTTGTTTTAGGCCAACGTGAAAAGGTGTTGCGTCAAAATCAATAAAGTTCATCATCTTATCATTAGTTATGCTGTACCTAAAGTCGTGACCAAGCCTGTCAGTCACATGCTCTACGCAGTCATTCCAATTTAAATCCAAAGTATTCAGCACTTCATTTATGACTTCCGTATTTGTCTTCTCATCCTTAAAGCTTATGTTGTAAACTTCATTTGGCGGCGCTTTCATCACTAAGTTATATATCGCTCTAACTGAATCCTTAACGTAGATCCAGTCTCTAACGTTGTCGCCTTTTCCATAAAGTGGTATTTTTTTGCCAGTAGAAAGACTCTTAAGTATCGTAGGTAAAAACTTTTCCTCATGTTGTCTTGGGCCATAGTTATTACTCATCCTAACCATCATATATTGAACATTGTGCGTGTTGTGGTAAGCTGAGACCAAGTGCTCAGCCGCAGCCTTTGTTGCAGAGTAATAGTTCTGAGGATTCATCTTAGCGTTTTCATGGAAAGAACCTTCACGTATAGGGCCATAAACCTCATCCGTTGATATGTGGATAAGCGGTATGTCTAGCTTCTTGCATATTTCCAAAAGGTTCTTAACTCCTTGGATATTCGACTTGATGAACGAGTCATAACCTTTAATTGAATTGTCAACGTGGGACTCTGCCGCAAAGTTTATGATACAATTTACATTAAATTCTTGACATACAGATTCAATAACTTTGTCACAAATATCCATCTCGTAATTTATTATTTTCTTAGGTGCGTGGTTGCCAGCATAGGTCAACTTGTCCACGCCGACTACATTGTGGCCATTCTCATAGAATAGGTCAGCCGCATGACTACCTATGAATCCAGCACACCCCGTAATTAAAAAGTTATTCAGACTCATATATCACCCTATTGGTATTATGGTAGGCGTCTAGCGTTCCCGCATCAACCCATCTCTTTTTTAGACTAACATATTCAGCATCTCCGCTCTTGCAGAAAAAATTGTTAATACTGGTTATCTCATACTCTCCCCTTCTGGATTTTCCAACTCTCTTTATGGCGTCAAAAACCTCACTAGAATACATATATATACCAACGCAAGCTTGATTGCTCTTTGGTCTCTTTGGTTTTTCCTGAATTCTCAGTAAACTTTCATCTTCTGCAAATACACCTACACCATATCTTTCTGGATCTTCTACGGTGGTAAAGAAAAGCTTGGCTTTCTTGTTTGACTTTTCAAAACTTTTTACATGAGAGCTTAAGCTTTCCTCAAAAATATTGTCGCCAAGAATCACAACGCATCTGTCATCACCCACAAAGTTTGCGCACAACTTCAATGCTCCAGCTATTCCATCAGGCTCATCTTGAACCTTGTATGTAAATTGGCAGTCGTAGTCGCTCCCACTTCCCAACAAAGTTATCATGTCTCCCATATGATCTGTGCCTGTTATAACCATAATATCTTTAACGCCAGCGTTCACTAGGCTATATATTGGGTAGTGTATCATTGGGTGAGAGCCGATGGGGAGCAAGTGCTTATTAGTTACCTTGGTTAATGGGTAAAGCCTGCTACCAGTACCTCCTGCTAGTATTATCCCTTTCACTGTGAAGACCTCCTTTTTATAAGTTCCTCGTTTAATGTTTTTACTTTATCACTAACTGTGTGTGTAAAAAGAAAAGGGAATAGTGAGTGAACCGCAACCTGAAAGGACATTACGAGAAGTCTTATCGAATACGACACAGCCTTAATGCCATGACGTGTATAACTTTCTCCAACGCTATTCGGGTGTTTTGTGAACGGGTTAGCCATTAGTATTTAAGCTTTATCCTTCCTTTGTCACTGAGTTGTTTGAAAATTTCCTGCTCCCTTGAGAAAGAGTGTGAGCCACCAGAAAAATTACCCTTCTCATAATAGTGCTTATCTATATTAGGATCATTGTTAAAGTTAAAGCCAAAGCAGGTTATTTTGTCAAAAAATTCAAGAGCGACCATTAATCCACTGAATCCACACGAAGGTTGTTTCCCTAGTTGGTTGTATGCTATCTGAAACTGTTCAGGCCTAACTATGGCAACCCTATTGTTCTCACAAATTTTATCTATGGCTGGTTGGCTCATCTTTAGTTTCGAGTGATCCAATCTTAAAATAATGTTTAACCCTTTGAAGTCCAGTATATAATTTCTCTTGGCTGTCGGATATTCAAGTTTGAAATCGTTCTCCCAGAAATCATCATCCACCACCATTTGTAATGCATGATTATTAACCAACGCTATGGTAGTCCTGCTGCCGCATATATTTTCAAAACCTTCAACCCTAAAGTGATTGAATCGCATAATATCCGAGCTTGAGTCAATCTCGTGAGCGTCGTTTCTTTCCCTAAGTATGGCTGAGCTGCCGACGATTGATATTGAATCGCCTAAATCAAACCCATCGCAATTAACGAAGTCTAAATTTTTTATGTTGCCAAGCATTCGTACCTTCTTTGACAAGATCTTTAACAGTGCTTATTATAAAACTTACCTGCTCATTGCTGAGTTTTTCGTGAAACGGTATACTAACCGTTCTTCCCGATTCAAGCTTTGATTTAACAAGGCTTTGTGTGTTCTTGTAGAAAGGTTTATCGTGGCAATGCTCATAATGTATGCCGCACAGTATGCCAAGTTCTTTCATGCGTCTTATAAAACGTTTGTTGTTTGGAACCCTTATTCTGTAAAGATGCTTGCTTTTATTATTATAGCCAAATGCTTCATTATAAGCTAAAGAAATCTCGTGTAATCGCTCATTTTTATTATCTAGTCTCTTTAGATTTTCATTTGCTATATATGCCTGTATGGAAGTTGCGTGCATCTTGAATCCAGCGGCTATGTGTTGTCTGTCCCAGTTGTTCTCAGAAAAATGCATCCCGTTGAGGGTCATCATTCTGTACCAATCTATGGCGTCCTTGTTGTCTGAGACCACCATGCCTCCATCACATCCGCCCACAGGCTTGGTCGGATAGAAACTAAATATCATTTCCGCATCAGGTTCGCCCCAATTCAAATACTGATTCTTACTGACCTCCTGAGCAGAGTCGATTATATTGTCGTGCAGCCGGTAGGAGGAACCTACCCAGTCTACGTCATCATAAAATAGTATCTCATTGCCTGAGTTAATAATAACGTTGGGTACAACTGCTGGTATTGTGCTAGGTATAGAAACTGTGGTTTTCTTGTTTAGGAGCGATAGAAATAAAAGACTGGAAGCACTATTAGCGGAGCATGCGTACTTAGCGCCAACATACTCGGCAAACCTGCATTCAAATTCTGTGACAATCTTATCATGGAGAAGGTTGCTAAATCGCGAGGTGTCCACGTCGTAATGATTTATGTTAAATAGTTGTATCAATTTACAAGCCCCTTTATGTCCTCTATTACCCCTTGTAGATCTTGGCGGTAGAAAGATTGCGAAGACTTGACTGCCTCAGATAACACCCGTAGATGTCCGGGGACTCTTTTTGTGTACATATTTTCATAGTTAATCCTAAACATTGTTCTAGCATCTTCAATGCTTATATCATCCACCGCACTTACCCCAGCAGCCACAGCATCTGTCATCTTTGCAAAATTTTCTGGCCAGCTTGACTCACTTATCCAGTTGTCTTGTGAGGGTAATCTCTCACAACCTGCAACTCTTGGTGTGCCGTGTTGGTGTAATATAAAATCATATTCGTTTCTGCTGCCGTTACCCCAAACAACCCCCAAAAACCCTATCGTTTGCTCTGTAAACCTGAACCCCTGTGGGTTAAGTTCTCTTAGTATTTTGTGCGTAGCTCTATAGTGAGACGAGTGAGTGACGTTATGCCAGTTACTATGAAAGTGTTTGCTTTGATCTATAACCCTCTCAGCGGCGGAGGCGCCGGTTATATCGTCGGGAAAATCTACATACATGCTTCCACATAAGTCGCTGTGGGTTGGGAACCATTGGCAGTCATTTTTGAATCCGGTTAGCGCGCCCCTACAGGAGGAGTACTCTTCGTTGTCTACGAGAAAGTTAACACAATTTTGTATCCCATCAGTTACTAAAAAATCGTCATTGTCTATACTGACAACAAACGGTGTATCTACCTCGCAAGAGCATTGGTACAACTTTTCATGAAACTGGGTTAGGCTCTCGTCGTGTGGGTATCTTATATACCTGTAATTCACATATTCATACTTACCACTACGCAACTCTCGTTCCAAATCGCCATCCATGCCTCCATCAGCAAGTATGACTTTATATGGAAACTTTGTATCGTTAAAGTGCGTCATTAACCTGCGCGTAAACAAACTTCTATCTTTTAGCGGTATCACAACTGTTATAAGGTCTTGCATAACTATCTCTTCTTGCTAATCACTCTAAGTATCTCGTCATCGTCGCAGCCTCTAGGCCAAATAAACCGGTCTTCTGAGATTATCTCAAAGTCCAACCTTTCTAAAATTTTTCTTATCTTTCCAATCGTATAGCAATTTTTATGATATTGACCTTCACCGTTTTGACTTCCAAATAGGCACGCAGTTAGATAGCCCCACCTGTCTTCAAAAGATCTCTTGTTTACTCCGAACCAGTGTTGGTTCGATATTGCTTCATCGTCATCTCTATACCAATCGCACCAGTTGTCATCGGCGTTCAGCCAAGACTTAACAACATGTTCAAAATCTGGAACAGCTAAGTCGAAGGTGCCTCCCGGCTTTAACACTCTTTGCACCTCTTCAAATATAAGCCTCTCCTCTTTAAAATTTAGATGTTCAAATAGACAGTCAGACCTTATTAAGTCCACTGAAGAATCTTCTACCGGAAGATTAAAAATATCCCATTGCTTAATGATAAGGTCGTCACTAAATTCTAAATTGGGGTATCTAATTCTAAGATCTTCAAGAGTGTCCATATCAACATTAATATAGCCATCCAAAGGTGTTCTTCCGCACCCTAAATTAATTTTCATCCGAGTATACTCCTAAGTTTTTGTATGTTCATCGTGCTATCTTTTGCCATTGCAACATCTTTTATATCTCTCCTATATATCTTCTTGATATCCGATCTTTCTTGTTTTGCAAAATCGTACAGGGTTGTCGGCTCGCCGCCAATATTTATTATGCCAGTTTGATCCATAACTTTTAAGCAAACCTTGGCGGCCTCATCTATATACATTAGACTTTTTTGTGCGTCTACCAGAGCCTTCGGGTGGACGAAAGGCCTCTCTGTCATACACACCCGGAGTATAAGGGAATTATCATAAAGTTTTACAGCGCATTCACCCCCCAGCTTTGACCAAGCGTATCGGTTAACTGGAAGTACTGCGTCTCCTTCACTATAGTTACCTATAGTTCCGGGGTAAACATAGTCGGTAGATATATAAACTATTTTCTTACCCCTTTCGATGCACGCCAAACACGCATTGCTAGTGCCTATTATATTTAGCGTTATGCTAGCTTCTGGATCTTCGACGTGCTTAACCATTGGTCTAGTAAGTCCTGCTGGATGCAGGAAGATATCTGGATTGAACTTGTACACAGCACGCCTGATACTATGAATGTCACATATATCCATCTCGGACTTGCTTGGTGCATATATCTCATACTCGCTATTATTCTTTATTATCTCGCGAGCAAAACGACCCTCCCCACCAGATATTAGCAACCTTCTAGACATTTAAGCGCTCCCATCGTCGAGAATATTCCTCTGGAAAGATCGTCTTTTGCATAAAATCCAAGCTTTTGTAATTTCTTTGGGCTGACCTTGTAGGAATACTGATTCAATAGTGGTGTGCTTACTTCGTTTATTTCTACTGGGCGAATATCTCTTATATAATCTATTACCTGCCTTAGCTTGTAGTTATCGCTGATAACATTATATGTTTGACGAGACTTTGAATTCATCATGATAAACTGTATGGCTTCTACACAATCCCTAATGCCTAGGTAGGGTCTGTATTGATCGTAATTTTCTTTCCAAACGGTTAACGGTATACCCAACGATGCCTGATAGCAAAACTTATTGACTGCTGTATGAAACCTCATGCCCGGACTACATCCAAATATAGTTCCCAGTCTTACCACCACGTAATCTAAGTCTGACTTTCTGAGATATCTCTCTATTTCAATTTTAGATTCCGCATACGGGCTTTGGGGGTTTAGGAAGCTATCATTATCTTCGGTTACTGTGCTTGATGCTACCCCGTAAACACTGGTGGACGATGGAAATATAAACCTGCAAGAAGATTCTTTAGAACACCTATCTATGAATTGCTTCGTCTGTGTAATGTTGACCTCTTCCACATTGACGTTGTTAAAACTGTCGGCGGCGTTTGTTATGGCTGCTAGATGTATAACAATATCAGACTTCGATAATACATGTTTTGGAGTGTCGGAGAAAGAACATTCTAAAAAATTAAACTTCCTTGAGGCGTTTAGTAAAGAACAGTACCTTTCCGTTGTAAGGTTATCTACGACGGTTAGATTGTGATGTTTTGATATTTTTCTTATAAGCCTTGAGCCTATGTGGCCCAACCCACCTGTCACTAGAATGTTAATAACTAACTCCCCTCTTTAACTAGCGATTGAAACTCCTCGTAGTCATGTATATAATCTCTCCTGTCGTAATGCGTGCTGCATATGGAAAGTAGTATAGACTCTGGGCATTTGTATATCTGTTCATCCCATATCATGGAGGGTATATACAACCCCATTTGTGGCGAGTCTAACAGAAACTTACTTTCGTTTACCCCATCTTTACACGTAACCTCAATTTCGCCAGACATACATATCAATAACTGCTCCGTCTCGTAATGAGCGTGGCACCCCCTTGGGTGTCCATCGCCAACACCAAACACGTAGAAAACTCTGCGGATGTCAAAAGGCAAGATCCCTTGATCGGACTCTATCGCGACCAAGTTGCCATTAGGTTCAACCACAGCTCCTAAATTTATCAAATGAACATCGTCAACACTTATTGTCATTTGTTTTCTGCCTCCCAAATTTCCCCAAAGCTCCCAACTGTCGCCCTTATCTCATCATCAGGATCATACTTTTCCGTCAGATAATACAACAATACTGAATTTGTCTCTAACGCTTTGTACCCATGATATATTCCGGGAGGTATCTTTAATACTCTCGGATTCTTGTCTGACAAATACTCCCATTTAACCTCGCCATATTGACCGCTACATAGACCCACCTTAAAAGAGCCTTTTACACAATACCAGTAATCAGTTTGTATGTTATGTTTGTGCCAAGCTACCACATGTTTAGTAGAGTTCACGTAGGATATATTACACTGGCCGTTTATTTCGTCAAAAATATTGAGCGCCCTTTGCGCCCTGTCGTCTTCATTATACTGTATACTCTGGAAGGAGTGATTCATTTCTATATAAACCTAACTGTTGGTACGTGGGTTATGAATTTACCTTTAAAGTTCTTTTCTTTTCTTCGTATCTCAGTCGCAAAATTCCAAGCGCCCAAGAACGCAAAGTCCACGGACTCGCTAATGTAATCTTCTGGAGGAACTATAGGTATATGCATTCCCGGAGAAAATTTATTCTGCTTTTCTGGCGTGGTATCTGTTATGTAGCTTATAAGGTTTCTGTCAATACCGCAATAATTGAATATCGTGGTAGACTTTGAGGTGGCTCCATAACTTATGATTTTCTTGCCCTGCTCCCTACACCTACAAAGCAAATCAAACAAGTCTTCTTTAGACTTTTCCACCCTCTCGGAAAACTTATGGAAAGTCGAAGCCTCATCTAATCCTAAGACTTTTTCTAAATCTAAGTTAAGGGATACGCTACTGTCTATCAGGAATGAAGAATCAGTTTTCTTTGCCCATATTCTATTTGATCCCCCATGAACGCTGGTGTTGTCAACCCTAACTATACTCAACCCATTTCTTCTGAGAAGTTTATCTAGACACGTAACAGAGAATATGTGTGGGTGCTCATCATATATCTGGTCATATGAATTAAGATTAACTACCTCTGCCAATGATGGGTCTTCAAAAACAAACAACCCATCACCAGAAAGCACCCTGCTGACAGACGAAAAAGCGTCATCTAGGTCTGGTATGTGGCACATGCAATTAGCTGCGAAAACTAAATCAATTTTGCCTTTTTCTTCCAGTATCTTTTTTGAAAGCTCTTCGTTCCAGAAATCGCAGTACGTGTGATAGCCAAGACTGTTTGTTTCTTCAGCGAAGTTGCTACATGGCTCGACAGCGTATGAAGTATTTTTGTCCCAGTTAACTAGAAACACGCCATCATTGCTTCCTATTTCTAAAACTTTAGGCTTGTTTGGTAGAAAACCTTTGATGTGCTTGCTGAATTCACGAAAATGATTTTGCATCGTGTTGGACATTGAACCTCTGTATGAATAATCTTCATTGAACATCAGTGTTGGTTCCACGTAATCCATATGCGTAACTAAACTAGTCTCACTGTCGAACCCAACACTAAGATCATAAAAGAACTCATCAGCAAATTCGTTTTCATTAAGAAATCCGTTTGCTATAGGTTGTCTTCCAAGATTTAGAAATTTAACTTTATCCACAATGTAACCTCACAACTAATCTTTCCTTACCTTCTTCTGTCTTGCCGCCCTTGTGAAACGTATTCGTATCAAAAACCACCAGAGATCCAGCTTTGGCCTCTATTGGTACAGGTGAAAATGAATCAAGAAGCTCTGGGTAGTCAAGCTCTATTCTGTTTTTAACATGTTCGTAATTACCGGCCCTCCAAGCCTGAGATCTTAGAGACTCCCCGGTGGATCTAGACTTGGGGGAACAACTGAACGCACCACTACTTTCATCTATATCCGTCAGGTAAATAAAGAACTTTAGGCACCACCATCTGTCGAAGTGCAACCATCCATTTCTGGCAAGCTCACCTTCAAATTTGTAGTCATGGGTGGCGAACACATTTTTACCGTAGGGGTGATCACCTCCGACGCCCTCTGTGTATTGGCTATGCAAGTCGCGCATCCACTTTACGTCGTAGACTTTTTTTATATAACTATCTTCGCTAAAACTCGATAGCTCTGGCCCACAATAGTTTCTACCAAACTCATAATGCCCCCCTTCTGACTCGCACTTTTCAAGAACCTCATCATGTAGACCTTTTAGTAGTTCATCTTTAAGATAATTGTTTACTACGAACACACCGTCAGAATTTAATACCGACTTCATCCAAGGTATGCAGTAATCGTAGTCTATGTTACTATTTGCATCTAAAGCACGTATCATTACATTGACTCCGCATACATTAGGTCTTGGGCTGTGTTTATGTCTACCGACCTTTCTGGTGGGATAATAATACCTTTAACATCTCCAACAAAAAAGTTTCTATCTTCCTTAATCTTGGCTGTATGGCCCATATAGAAGGCTCCCGATGGTTTGTAGTACTTCTTAATAAATTTGCTGTTGGTCAGTCCGCACTCTAGGTTATCAAAGACTGGTAGAACCCAACCATCTTTCATTAAGCAGGCTAGCTGTATCGTCTCTGGTATTTCAGTCATGCTTACTACAGTTGCGTGAGGTGAGTCTTCAAGAAGATTCATGCCAGTGCTAATGTCGTCGGGGGAAATGAATGGGCATGTTGGCAGAAAATACGAAAAGGTGTCATACTGATCTTGATTATTGAAGTAAAGTCCCCAGCCATCAATTATGTCCAACATAGCGTCTAGAGCCGTCGCAGTTACGGTGGCGTGACTTTCAGGTCTTTCATGCCTAAACACAGGAAGATCTTCAACAGCGTCAAAAATTTCGTCGCTGTCTGTTGATATTAGCACATGATCAAACACGTCGGACTTGATGACCGCCTCAACAACCCACCTGATTAGCGGCTTGCCTTTTAGCGTGGCAATGTTTTTGTCCTTCAGTCTTGTAGATCCACCCCTAGCTGGGATTACAGCCAAATTACGCATCGCGTATCCTTTCTGACTTATGAACTAAGTCCTCAAGATCATCTAAAAATAAGTGGCAGTCACCATCAGAGACTGATTCGTCTGGGTTTGGGTGGACTTCAGCAAACACCCCGTCGTAGTTAAATATATCCGCAGACAGAAAATATCTCTCAGCTAATCTCCTGTCTCCCTGCGTCTTGTACACAGCCCTAGATCTTTGTATAGAGTGTGTGCAGTCAAGTATTACCCTATCATAATACTCTTTCAGTCTATCAACTATACCAAAATTAACAAATAAGTCGTAGTATCCAAAGTTGCTACCCCTGTCACATATCCAAGCCTCACATGAATCATTAACGCTTCTTATCTTGTCTACAGATTTTATCAAGTTGTCGGGGCCTAGCCATTGGCCTTTCTTTATGTTGACTATGTTAAAATGCTTAGCGCATTCCACTATAAGATCTGTTTGTCTGCATAGAAATGCAGGAATTTGTACTAGGTCTATAAGCCCTACCAGCTCCTCCACTTGATGAACTTCATGAACATCGGTGGTAAACATAACATCTGGAAACTCCTCTTTGGCTTCTGCCCAAACAGACTTGCAGTAATCTAAACCTCTACCTCGACCCCCTTCTATTGATGTCCGATTTGCCTTATCAAAGCTAGCTTTCATATACCATTTTCGATCACCCATTACAGAGCGTATTCTACTGATGCACTCAAAGAAAAAATCACGACCCTCTAATGCGCAGGGGCCTAAAATCCAAACCTTATTTTCCATAGCAATGTCCTAAAAAGTTTCCAATACTTCGGCAATATCCACCATAGCTTTTTCAGATGTTTTCGGCCAAGGTTGTCTGTCGTGAAAACAGGTCAAACCTCGTATCCTTAAAGCTATCCGCAAAGATTGGTGCCATCCGTATTTCATAAATACATTAAATAATTGTGTTTCAAGACGCACAAAGCCAGATACTTCTTCTCCAATAAGCTTTCTGGCGATGAATTCCTGCTCTACATTGGGGAATATATTACCCACGCCAGACAAGAATGAGTTTGCTCCGGCGGGATGTAGGAAGCAGAATCGTCTCATACTTCCACCGGCCACTATTACGTCTAAGTTTTGGTCTAGATTTGACACAAAGTTGAACGACTCAGCTAGGCTTGAGTGTTCTTCCTTAAGACCAATAACCAAGCCTTTGTTGTATAGATTGTTGATAGTGTCGGCGTCGTAGTCCCAGTCTCCTCCTCTTCCAGATCTCATCTTTGGCGTATGGAGATATATCGGGCCGCCAACAGCTTCCGAAATAGTTGACACATATCTATAGATAGTTTCTTTATCGTAGAATCTGTCCGGGTATATAGCCATGTATTTTGTGTTTTCTGTATCGTGCTGATCGTGAGCAAAATTATGAGCCTCTCTTGCAGGTAATGCTGGTATCCCAATTATTGTTTGACCAGAAAAAGAAGACTTAACGCACTCGTTAAAATCATTTATCTCGTCAACATTCATCAGGTTGAACTGGGAGGTTCCCGCCGTTGTCATAACTGTATCTACGCCGTTTCTCTCTAGATAAGAAAGGTATGCAGCGGTAGACTCAAGCTCTAAGTCCTGAGTTCTGTTATATGACGGTGGAATTGCCACAACTGATCTATTTTTATTCATTGTTCCTACCTATAACTAAGTCATAAATATTGTCGTATAAACAAACAGTTTCTATATTGTATCCATAATTTTCTATTACCGAGAAAAGCTCATCTTCATTATGATAAAATTCGTAGGTCATGAGATCGTAGGCTTTGTATTCTATAAAGTGATTGTCCTCGGATGTGATCCTCACCCTTTGTATTAAAAGGTTATCAGCGCCTAGGCTGAGCAGATAATCTAAACACTCATTCCCATTTGGTAATACATCACATAGCGCGTTTGCCACTATCATATCGCCAGAGCTTATGTGATCCTCCGTGATGTCATTATAATTAGCGGTGACAAATGTTCCTCCCCACGTACTTTCTGCTAAGGATACTGCGTATTCTGAGTAGTCATACCCTATGTAGTCCAGTCCGTTTTCACGAGTTAAAAAACAGTACGAGCCAGCTCCGCATCCGATGTCTACCACTCTTGTGAGATCTTTAGTTCTACGGATGACATTTAAGAAGTTGTCCCAATGAGGGGGAAAGGCACCGTGTAACTCAGCTATGTTTCTCTGTAGTTGCGAGTTGAACGCATCAGTAGAGTTCTTCCAAGAGTCTATGTGTTTATAAGTCATATTGCAACAGTTGCCTTTGAAATTTTTCTTTTAGTTCACTTATATTTTTCTGCACCACTTCTGGATGGGTACCCGCAAACGGCTTAGTGTAACAGTCTCCCCTATATTCAGGCTTAAACTCATGAACGCCTCTATGGGCAGACTCGATGCTATTCCTATTTTGATTATAGACCCAAGGAAGGTATATTGACTCAAAGTAATTATCAATACAGTTATTTTTACTGATTTTTTCTTTGTAGTACTTAACCTTTTGGCTAACTTGGTCTGGGAATACATACGAATAATGATACATTCTTATACCATAAGCGTCTGCTAGAGTGTTGAAGTCTAGATGTCTCTCTGGATGTGGTGAATGTATTTTATGCGCTACCGTTGGTGGCCTGTGTGTAGACCAGTAAGAGCCGGGATAAACCTTTCGCATCCTGATAAATTCGGCTCCTTCTTCAAAACCTCCTAAAACATCATCAAATCCACCATAGAATGTGACACTCTTAAAACCCACGGATGTAAAAGGCTTTTCAGCTATTAAGTTGGAGTTCAGAATTTGGAATAGTAACTCTATGTCTTCCGGCTTGAAAACCTCGTCTGAATCTACGTTCCATATGTAGTCTATATCCTCATCTAAATGCTGCATGTACGCATTGCACTGGTCATCTTTTTCACTGAACTGTCCATGAACTATCTTTATCTTGTCGTCGGGGTCTGGAAAATTGTCAATAATGTCATTGGTTCCATCATCCGAGGTTTTGTATCCTTGCTCTTGCCAGAAAGTAACAGGCCCCTCGGCTATAAGAATCTGGTCTACATATGGGTATACAGACTCTAGCGTTTCCCTTAAAACGTAGTTGCCATTAAAGACAATCATTCCCACAGCTACTTTCATAATTCATACCTCTCTCTCGTGTCTAAAAGACGCACAAAATAATCTATGTAAGTTTCTTTTACCCCCGGATGCGTAGGTAGGTAAGGCCCCCATTCACCCCCTCTATCGAAATTAAAAGATTCATCGTCATAATCTGGTGTAAAATGACTGAAGTGGTTAAACACCAAGTCCTGCTCCATTGATTCTCCGGGAGAAAGAACGAGACCTTCTGGGTCTTTCCACACTATCCTATTGTTGTCCTTAAACTCAAGCATGGTAAAATTCCAAGGCGCTCCGTTTCCGACCTTGTGACACAAAACCTCTATATTTTCTTCACCAAAAAGCTCGTCAAATAGCTCCAAATATTTTTGATCTCCGCAGACGCCATATACTGGTGCATACTCGTTGTCTGGGTACACACAGCAGTCTTTCCAGAAGTTTAAACACTCGGAGCCAACCTTATCATTTTTAAAGTATATAATTCCCACATTATAATATCCGGGATTAGTCGCTACTTTGTGAAGTCTTATGTGTTTATGTGTTATAAGTCCTATGCTCTTATCCCCAACGGCTTCAAATACAGTTTCTATGTCTCTGTAAAACAATATGTCTGAGTCTACATATAGTACGTGGGGAAGCCCTGAGTTTAGTAGGTGTGCTGAGAAGAACGACGCCAGTGCCCAGTGAAAATCGCTTTGACCGTCACTAATATCTATTGGTCTACTCTCGTTGTTTAATTTAAGCTCCGCAAACTGAGGGTTGTTTTCTATATCATCCATAGAATAAACTTTGATATTTTCTAGCTTCAATCTGCTAAGTATATCTTCAGTCTCTTTGTCCATCGCTAGGTAGTGAAGTGTGAAATTGCTTGAGTGCCTACTTATTGAATCATATAGGCATAGCCCATACGTAACGTAGTTTTTGTCACTAAGTGTTAAAATATGCTTCATCTTCTAACCTCTGATATAAAATGCATCGCCCCATCCGGCAGACTGCCATCCGGTTATTTCCCTCTTGAATCCCCACTCTGCCAGAAACTCATCTATCTCCTCAACCATTGGGCAACCTTCATACATTTCACTTCTGTTTACCTCAAGTATCATAGCGTCGATATTCTCTATAGTTTTACGTGCACCCCTGAGCACCTCAAGTTCGTAGCCCTGAACATCAACATTTAGAAAATTATAGTCTTCTGCTTGTATGCTATTATCTGCTATAACATTGTCAAGAAGTTCTACTTCTATAGTCGATGTGCTTGGAAATGTTATGTTTGGGTGTTCTGTGAGATGCACTTTTGGTTTCAGTATTGAACTTGACTGGCCAGCCCCGTTGATTATGCCCCCATCTATATCAGAGACATACATTTCTACAGATTTCTTCTCGCTACCCAACGCTAATGTAAATACCCTCTCACTCGCTATGCACTTTTGTTCTATTATGCTGGCTAGATGTGCTTGAGGTTCAAAAAGTATAGTGTTACTTAGGCCGAGTGATCTATATGCAGGCAATTCACCCCCCGTGTATCCACCCACATGTATAACGCCTTTTATGTTGATGGGAAAGTTGGTTGTTATCTGGTGTAGATCAAATATCATATTACTGAAGTCCTTCAAGTACGTGTGTTAGATGCCCTCTTTTTGAGAGGTCTATATTGTATTCCTGAGCTATTCTGGAAAGCTCAAGCTCATATTCAAGAGTGTTCCACTTCTTCCTGACTACAGCCGTACATATGTAGGGGAAGACATTTGAGTCGTGGTGCATCATGCCTCTCTTAAACTCGTTCTCAAAGTGGTATAGACCCTTAATGCCTAGCTCATTCATGGGTTCTATAAATCCATCCTCGCCAAACGTCTGTCTCCCACATTTTTTATACAGATCTATAAGTCTTTGTTTTTTCCATATCGTTGGCTGCATAGAAAAACAGGTGTCTAGTGAGTGGTCTTGGTCTGGCGGGGTAACATAAAAGAGGGTGTCATGATCGTTGTATCTAACATTGCTAACCAAACCTGAATTTATAAGTCTTATGAATGAGAGTGAGTCATCTGATTTCAAGACTTCAAGATACTCAAGAAGTGTGGCTTCATCTACGTCGTGATACAAGAAGAAATCCTCCTGCATATATATTACATACTCTTCCTTGACCTGCTCCAGACACCAAGCGTATTCCTGACAATAATTTTTATCGTCATAGTATTGAATTTGATGACATGGTATCTCTTTAGACTCTTGGTTTATTATCACCGTATGTTGTATGGGTGGGCTGTGCTTTTCTAATTGTCCGAAATACGCCTCCCACAAGTCGTTGCAATTCATATGTGTATATGTAAAGTATCTAAGATCATCCAGTGGCATTGTCCCATACTCCCACGGCGTTAGAGAAGAAATTGTTACCCATATAGTAGTCCCTCTGAAATCCTTCAGACCTAAGGAATGGATTTAGTGTAGAGCCTATGTCTAGATAAGTGTTGTTACTATTAAACTCGGTTAGCTCATGACATAATATATTTCCGAAAGGCCCACAACAAAACAGAAAAGTATATCCCCCCGGACACTCGTCTTGTATATACTCCTTACTTTTTTCTATAACATCCCAGTCGTTTGCCCAAGCATTGTATGAAACGGGAAATATTTTCTCTGGAGTAAATGGAAGGTTATGCGTCATTGAATTAGAATTGCAGTACAGAACCGTCTTTCTCTCCATTAGCAAGGGTAGGACATTATCCAGATAATATGAGTAGTTTGAGTTCACCCATAAGTCTGCCCACGTTAACCTATGGGCAGGCTGTCCGCATAATTTTTTCATCCTGTTATGGTCTTCACCAAAAACTCCCGCGCAGGATATGCCTACAAAGTAGTGATCGTTCTGATACTGAAATGCCTCAATAAGTTTCTCTCGTTTGTAAGCATCATTTGGGTCTTCAGGATCAAACCAAAACTCTTTGTTGTTTATTTTTTGGTTCTCCATGACAGCCCACTCGCCGTCGCAGAACTTGGAGAAGCTAAGCGTTTCATTTCTAGACAACGCCTCTGTGATAATCTCTAGATCTTTTCTATAGTCCTTGTTTGGAACTGTTGTAAACTGCATTAATTTTCCTCTGCTATGATTTTGTATCCGTTGTCTCTCACGAAATTCCAATAGCTATTCATTCCGGGTAGACCTCCCGGAGTTTCCGATATACCATTCCCATCTTCTCCATACTTGTGTCCAGTGTCTGGCTTTGAACCCCACATCTCCATATCGTCCCGTGGGTGTGGGGGGACATAAGTGTTTAGATCTAAGTGTTTTTTGACGGCGTAAGAGATGTGGGTATCCTCTCCAAAGTTTTGAGGCAACGTCTGTGGCATCTCAACCCAAAACGCTCTCAGCCAATCACGTTCAAAGAACCAAGAGTGGCAGCCCATGTCAACCCTAACAGGCTCATCATTTGGATCACACCAGCCAACGGGGGTATAGCTCTGCCCAAAAGGGTACTCTCTGTCGTGACCAAGGTTCATTATTGCTCCCCTAGGACTGAGTACGCCTCTATGTGTTTGCATGGTGGATAAGCAGTTTTCAAGCCACTTAGATCCGGGAATCGTATCGTCATCTATCACGCACACATACTTAGTCTTCGCCATTAGGGCAAACATAAATCTACCCCAAGTGCCTAAGTTTTTATTCGCCACCGCCGAAGTGCATTTGCTAACAACGCTGGCTGGAAAATCGTCTATCTCTTCAACATCTATAATATTCCCCCAGAACAGAACATCAACATCATCAACCGTTTGAGATTTGATTGCTTTGTATTGTTCCTCTAGGGTGTGAGGCCGCTTGTATCCATTAAGAACTACAGTGATCATTCTTGGTCTCCTCTATCATTTTTACCATTGCGTCTTCAATTTTTTTACATTTAAGTCTAGAGAACATTCGCTTAATTCTGCTTAAACATGTGTGATCTTCCAGAACCCTTTCTTTTATCACTTCAAAGTTTATTTCATTCTCTTTCTTTTTATATACAAGATTGTCTTTTATTTTAAGAACAGACTTGATAACTTGGTTTGCCTTTGAGTCCTGACTTGCGTACTTAGGTTTAAAATATGTCCTCTTTCCATACAGCAAGCAGTCAAATAGAGATTGTCCGAGGTAAAGGTTCTCACTTGTCAGCACGCAGTTTTTATAGTTTCCATATAGCTTGTGTATCCCTATCGGCTGAACAACGGAATCAACAACGTCTGCCAAAGCACCTTCTGATGATAAGACATGATAGCTCTCGTGTTCGCTTAATA
>MDSZ01199387.1_pt1 | contig 23690 bp, 24 predicted proteins | sample 811201 | NCBI WGS metagenome assembly MDSZ01 (sample SAMN05326647, study PRJNA326480) | marine metagenome | isolation source: seawater | place: Indian Ocean: North | collected 2010
CTAGGCGTGATTTTACTGCGCGTCTGCAAGGTGTGTGCGATACTCATAAGAGTGAGTATTTCCCTAGAGCTATTTTACAAGCGCAAGGCTCTATAGAGGCTTTGTTTGATAATGCACCTGCCTTGGAAGTCGAAGATTTATATAGATACCAGCTTCAAGAAAGTAGAAGTGTTGATATGATAAGCGGCGGCGCTGCTACGGGGCCACATAAATCCGATCTAGGCGTTATTATGGCTGATAAGTCTATGCCTGCAGAGCATTGCTCAACGGGCGAGCAGAAAGCACTTTTAATCGGTATTTTGTTAGCGCATGCGCGACTGATTAAGGATGAGCGAGGTTTTGCGCCTATATTATTGCTTGATGAAGTGGCGGCGCATTTGGATGAAGGGCGGCGTTGTGCTCTTTATGATCTTTTAGAGGGTTTAGGCTCACAAGTGTGGCTGAGTGGAACTGATCGGGCTCTATTTACAGCCTTAGAGGGGCGCGGACAATTTTTTGAGGTTGAAAATTCCAGCATTCATTCTAGATAGATTTATATAAGTTTTCGTATGATTATTTCATTTATTTATTATAAGGAGGATGTCATGAGTGATTCACGTGAAACAGAAGTCTTTAATAAAAAGAAAGCTGATTTATGGGATACAGGTGCAGTTAGTTTATTTTGTTCGCTGTTATATGGGGCTATGGGCTCTATAGAAGGATGCCAGATAGCGCTTGTGGCTGCGGCCTTTATGTTTAGCTTAGGGCTTTATCAAAAGCTAAAATACCTTCAGGAGCGTCAGCCTCTGGCTGTTTCGCCTCATTATTCAAAAAATACTGAATTAGCTTAATACGCTTAATGATATGAAGCAGCGTGCGCTAGAATTGCTCGCGCTGCCTCCATAGGGCTTAAATTTGTGACATCTAGCGTTAGCTCATGAGGATGTTCGCTAAGGAGAACAGAATTCTGTGCGTTCCTTTTAGGGGCTTTAGGATCTGTTTCTTTTAATCTGTGAGATCTTTCTTCAGAAATTATTCTACGTTCATTCTCTTCGATATCAATTATTAGGCGTATTGGTATGAAGAGCCTTTTGGAATTTTCAGATGCCTTTGAGACACGCTCAAACCACACTTGATCATCTGGATTTTCGTTACTTAATGCATTTGTTAAGACAAAACTATATTCATTTGGAGATATGTTCTCGATTGTATCTAAAACGGCGTCCCATATTTTTCCTACATTATCCCATATTTGAGAGGGTAGTGGTGTTTTTCCATCTACTTTAAGAAGTGTAAATAACGGGATATTAATCAGGTGATTATCGACGAGTTTAACATCTTCAAGCTCACATATGGCTTTCGCTATTGTATATTTACCAGTGCCAGAAAAGCCATATAGATAAAATATTGTTGGTTTCATCTAAAGCTCTCAAAGAGTGCTAGGACTTTATCATTATCTTCAGGCGTGCTGATTGATATTCTTAGGCAGTTCTCTGTGCCAACTTTAGAAGAAAAATCTCGCAAGATTATGTTGTGCTTTTGTGCATATTGCCAAAATTCATGCGCTTTTTCCATTTCGATGAGTAGGAAGTTCGCATCTGAGGGGTAGATATGTGTGATATGTTTATTATCTTTCAGGCATGTTTCTACACGTTTGCGCTCTTGTATTAGGGTCTGAATATTTTCTTTAGCAATGGCGCTAATCTCTGGAGAGAGGACATGAAATGCAGCTTCTATTGATAGGCGCGGTAGAGGATAGGCATCGAGGCATTTTGAGCGTACGAGTTGTGTGAAATCGTTATCAGCGCTAATAAAACAACCCATACGCATGCCCGCTAGTGCATAGGATTTTGATAGTGTGCGTAAAATGATGAGGTTTGGTAGAGCCTCTAAATCATCGCACATAGAGCCTTGCTCGGAAAACTCGGCATAAGTCTCATCTAATAGCACGATCGCGTGGCCTTCAAGCTCTTCACAGATCTCAAATATCGTTTCATGGCTTAGGGACGTGCCTGTAGGATTATTAGGGGAGCAAATATAGACAAGTTTGATATTTTTGCTGTTATCTTTTGCTTGGTTGATAATTTCATCTTTATCGAGTGTAAAGCTGCCCTGCTCTTTTAATAAGGGCACTTCAAAACGCTGAGCAGGCATTGAGGATGCGTTAACGCCATACATTCCGAAAGTTGGTGGGCAAATGAGGATAGCATCTTTATGGGGTTCACAGAAAAGCTTGGTCAGAATAACGATAGCTTCATCTGCGCCTCGGGTCATGATAACCCAGTCAGCTTCTACGCCATAAGCACGGGCATAGGCTTCTTTTAGAGCTGCCGGTTGTGGTTCTGGGTAACGGTTTAGCTCCTCTAGTCCTGGAAGCTCATAAGGATTTTCATTAGCATTCATGAAAAGCTTATCTGCGCTTTTATTCATTTCCATTCCGGCTGAGACATAGCCTTGTAAATCAATATAATGTTGGCGAATAAGAGATTTGAGTGCGTTATTCATGTTTTGTATTTCTGTGTGTTTAAGGAATGCCTATTTAATACTGAAGCGCTATTAATTTCTATAGGCTTGTTTGATAAGGCGGTTTTATATAGCTCTAATGCATGGCTGTGAATTGGCTTTGGTGCTGCGATAATTTTAAATTCTTGCTCGGCATTGATGAATTCAATGTCTTTTCCATTATGATCGCTTACACCAAGATCGGCGCTTTTCATGATCGGGATGAGAGCGGCTATGTCATGTATAGAAAGATCGGCCTCTATCGCCAAGCTTTGAGGGTTTTTAAGAGCATCGATAAAGCCCATACAGTTTTTATTAAGGCTGATTTCTGATGCTGTTTTTTCTAAGCTATGAAATGCACTTTTTTCATGCTTATTTGTAAACATCACTTCTGGTGCGCTTGAGATGAGCGTTTTAAACTCTTTATCTATTGTGGGCGCTATATTATATGGCTTCCCGTTGCATAAGAGCTCATCATTGTGCCAACCACTCCATATATCACCGAGTGTAAGTCTATTTTCTGTATCTGGTTTAAGCTCAAAAATCATGCCGCCATGAAACAATTTGCCTTTGAGTAGGCCGATTGTGATACCAAATCCAAGATGATTATTAGGGTTAATGGCTGATAGTATCATAGCGGATGTGCCATCAACGGGATCGATGACTAGCGTATAATCTTTGAGATTGTCAGTATCCCCAAGCTCTTCGCCTAAGATAGATATATCCGGATAGTGCTTAGAGAATATCTCACGAATTTTCTCTTCTGCTTTGATCTCACCCAGAGATACAAGCCCTTTACCATCATTTTTAAAGCTCGCGGTGTTGCCGTCATTATTGAAGAAGTTTTCGCCCTGCTGCTCTGCTTGTGTGACCAGCTCAGCATAATTATCGTGCAAGATGGGCATCACATCTTGTGTAATCATCTGGGTTATAAATTTTTCAAACTCTCGGCGCTGCATATGACGCTTTTATCTTGCCTATAGCTATGTGGCAAGAAGTATTTATAAGCGCTAAGCCCTTAAAATTTTATCTTTTTTTGTATCAAATCTAGATTTAATTCGAAACGAAAGTATTTGCCATAATACTTATGGATGTGTTGTGATGGAGATATAAGGGTTGGTTATCTTGATGCGTATTTTTCACGTGAAAAGGTAAGATAATAGTTTGAGGTTAATTGGGAATGCTTACTGATAGTATTTTTGAAGATAGTGAATATAAGAGCGCAGTTAGGCGTTATAGTAAGATCGCTATATGCTTTATGCTTGGCGTAGCTGGGTTTGTATCGCTTTCTTCGCAAAAAGCGCATTCCGCAAATATCTATCAACCCCCTATAGTTTCGCCATCTGTCATGGATGTGCAATTAGTTTCAAATCAGGCGTTTACACGTAGTAATGATCTGAGTAAGTCATGTCTTCCCCTGCTCTCATTGGCTTATGATGTCGCTCTCAACGATGCCATGATTTGGAACCAGCATAATGCTGGAGACAGTCGCTCGGAGGTTATGTTTAGGAGTGTAAGTATTGCTCTGCCTTACCCAGAACATAGCTATATATCTGCATGAAGTTTTGACCTTTGGTAAAAGGTTTACAAGATATGAGTACTGTTAAATAAATGTCCCTCGCTCGCTGGTCGCTTTTGGAACTCCCCTTCCAAAGGCGACCATCACTTTTAGGCTGATGATTATTGGATTTTTAAAAGGGTTTGTAGTACTGTGTCGCTTATATGCATCAGTGCATAGTGATAAGATGTAAAGGATTTAACTCGTGAAATTTAACTTTGATATTGAATGCACTCCAGAAGAAGCCCGACGTTTTATAGGGCTACCTGATGTTGCGAAGATGCAAGAGGCACTAATGCAGGATATGCAAAAGCGTCTTCAAGATAATATGAAAGCGCTTGATCCAGAAACTATTGTTAATGCATGGTTTCCAGCATCTATGCAGAGCTTAACGGATATGCAAAAAATGTTTTGGTCACAGCTTGGGGTGAGTTTCCCTGAGGATGAAAAGACTAAAAAGAAGAAATAAAACTAATTAACTTACGGAGTTATCTATGCAAAAGACGGCTCAAACGCCGACAATTTTTGCGCTTGCCTCTGCACATGGTCGTGCTGGGGTGTCAGTCGTGCGCGTGTCTGGGCCTAGTAGCTGGGATAGCTTGAAGGTTATGGCTGCAGGCGAATATAAGCCCCGTACAGCGTCTTTACGCCGTTTGATACATCCTGATTCACGTGAAACATTAGACGAGGCTCTGGTGCTTCCATTTAAAGGCCCGCATAGCTATACGGGTGAAGATACGGTTGAATATCACCTACATGGTGGGCGCGCCGTTGTGGATTCAGTCTTAGGATTTCTGGCCTCTCAGCCGTCTCATCGCATGGCGGAACCAGGTGAGTTTACGCGTAGAGCCTTTGAAAATGGCAAGATGGATTTAACCGAAGCGGAAGCTGTAGCGGATTTGATAGATGCTGAAACTTCAGCGCAAAAAGCGCAGGCTTTACAGCAGATGGGCGGGGCTTTGGCTAAGCTTTATGATGGCTGGAGTGAGCGTTTGAAAAAGATACTTGCGCATATGGAAGCTGATATTGAGTTTCCTGATGAAGATTTGCCTGAAGGGATTGCGCCGGATTTACTCAAAGATATAGAGGATCTGCTTGATGATATTAGCCTTCATTTAAATGATAATCGTCGTGGTGAGCGTTTAAGAGACGGTATTCATATCGCTATAGTTGGTGCGCCAAATGCTGGTAAATCGTCTTTGGTGAATGCGCTTGCGCAAAGAGATGTTGCTATTATCTCTGATCTGGCCGGAACAACGCGTGATGTGATTGAGGTGCATCTTGATATTGGCGGTTATCCTGTGATTATGGCGGATACTGCAGGATTGCGTCCGGATCAAATTGGGCAGAGCGGTCAAGAGCGCATTGAAAGTGAGGGGATTCGCCGCGCCCTTAAGCGCGCGGAAGAGGCTGATATCGTCGTATTGTTATTTGACGGCAGTGCCAATGATATTGATGCACATACATTAAACCTCATCGATGAGCGTTCTTTATTGGTGATGAATAAAGTCGATATTAGCTCGGATAGTGATGGCAGTATTATTGATGGCGCTTTGTTAATTTCTGCGAAGAATGGGCAGGGGCTTGATAAGTTTTTAGAAACGCTTTTAGAAAAGATAAAGATGATGATGATTTCACGTGAAATGCCGTCTTTAACACGTAAGCGCCATCGCCTGTATATAGAAGAGGTTTATGAAGCGTTAGAGCGTATATCACAAGCTGAATTGCCGGAATTAATAGCAGAAGATGTGCGTATGGCGATTAGGGCTTTGGGGCGCATTACGGGCCGGGTCGATGTTGAAGATCTATTGGATGTGATATTTAGGGATTTTTGTATCGGTAAATAGAATAGGCTTAGAGTTTGTTAAGTTCATTCCAATAAGGCTGCATGATTTTGTTCAGTTGTTCTATAGGAAGGACTTCGACGTTTTTCTTATCAATCTTTATAGCTTGTGAGAATTTGTGAGTTAGTGCTTCATAATCTAGTTTTTGAGAACTATAAGGATTTCCAAGAGCGCAAAGAGCAAAATAACGCGCTAAATATCCTGATCTTGGGGCGCCTTGATGATGCGTATGCTCGTGTATGGTTGTTAGAAGAGACGCTAAAATTTCTTGGCCTTGGGTGCCGAAACGCTCAAGAAAAGCGTTGTCGATATCTTGCATAGAAAGTTCTTTGGTTTTAGTTGTGTCTATCATGTGAACGTGATGATTTGTTGAATGCATAAATTATGGATTCTGTATATCAGTAAACGCCTTTCATTGCGCCAAGTCAAAGGTATTTTTTCGTAAAATAAAACTTGCGTTTTGCGCTATAAAATATGTACAACTTCATAAAAAGAGAGTAAAAGAGCGCGTTATGGATGATAGCGATCAAAAAATAATAGATCACTTTGATGTGATTGTTGTCGGCGGTGGCCATGCTGGCTGTGAAGCTGCGGCTGCAGCTGCGCGCACAGGTGCGAAAACAGCGTTGCTTACGCATAAGCTTTCAACAATTGGTGTGATGTCTTGTAATCCAGCCATTGGTGGGCTGGGTAAAGGGCATTTGGTGCGTGAGATTGATGCGCTTGATGGCATTATGGGGCGCATTATTGATCAAGCTGGTATCCAGTTTAGAATGCTTAATGCGTCTAAGGGGCCTGCTGTCAGAGGACCGCGTGCGCAAGCGGACCGTAAATTATATCGTGAAGCGATGCAGGCAGAGCTCGCTGATTATCCTAATCTGTCCCTGGTGGAGGGCGCTGCTGATGACTTGGTGCTTGATTCACGTGGTGAGATTAAGGGGCTCCTTACAACAGACGGGCGTCATTATAGCTGTCATTGTGTTGTGCTTACGACTGGGACGTTCTTGCGTGGGGTTATTCATCGTGGTCAAGAGCAGAGTCCGGCGGGTCGGGTGGGTGAAGAGCCTACGATTGGATTGGCCGAAACATTAGAGAGGCTGGAGTTTCCACTTGGGCGCTTAAAGACCGGAACGCCTGCTAGACTGGATGGTCGAACTATTGATTGGAGTAAGTGTGAAGCGCAGCCTGGCGATGAAAAACCTTTGCCGTTTTCATATCTAAATGATGAAATTTCAGTGCCGCAAATTGCCTGTCATATTACTTATACTAATGAGCAAACGCATAAGATTATTGCAGATAATATTCATTTAAGTGCGATGTATAGCGGTAATATTAGCGGCGTTGGCCCGCGCTATTGCCCTTCTATTGAAGATAAGATTAATCGCTTTGCGGATAAGCCTCGCCATCAAGTGTTTTTAGAGCCCGAGGGGCTTGATGATTATACTGTTTATCCCAATGGTATTTCGACATCACTGCCGATTGATGTGCAAGAGCAATATATTCGCACTATTGCAGGGTTGGAAAATGTTGAGGTTCTCGAATGGGGCTATGCTATTGAATATGATTACTGTGACCCCCGTGATTTGAAAGCGACATTGGAAAGTAAGCGTTTACCTGGTTTGTTCTTGGCAGGGCAGATTAATGGTACAACAGGCTATGAAGAAGCTGCGGCGCAAGGGCTTATGGCTGGTATTAATGCGGCGCTTCAATGCGGTGCTGGCGATATATGTGTGGAGTCTGCTGGGTCTGGTGGTGAAAATGCTGATTTGGTGTGTGAGTCTACTGGGTATGTTTCACGTGAATCGTGTGAAAAATTTACTTTGGACAGGGCGGATGCTTATATCGGCGTGATGATTGATGACTTGATCACGCGTGGTGCACCAGAGCCTTATCGGATGTTTACGAGCCGTGCAGAATATCGACTGAGACTGCGCGCGGACAATGCGGATCAAAGATTAACTGATATTGGCCTTCAAGTTGGCTGTGTTAAAGCTGCGCGTAAAGCGTTTTGGCTTGATAAAAAATCAGCTTTGGAGGCTGGGCGCGCATTAGTGAAATCGCTTCAGGCAAGTCCAAATGAGTTGGCTGCTAGAGGGCTTAATATCAATAAGGATGGTGTGCGTAGAACAGTTCATGATCTACTTGCTTATCGTGACATTGATTGGGCTATGCTACAGGAAATTTGGCCTGAGCTTGGCGATATTCGTAGTGATATTCGTGAGCAGCTTGAATATGACGCGTTATATGCTGGTTATATGGACCGTCAGGATGCGGATATTGCCGCGTTTCGTAAGGATGAAAATTTGGTGCTTCCAGCTTCCCTTGATTATAAGGATATTGGTAGTCTTTCTAATGAGGTGCGTTCAAAGTTGGAGTTGGCAAGGCCTGAGACATTGGGCGCAGCATCCCGTATACCCGGTGTTACGCCTGCAGCGCTTGTTGCTCTGCTGCGTCATGTGAAACGTGGCTCAAAAGCTGCGTAAATTCTATAGTAATTGTTAGAGGCGGCTATGTCTGTTGAAGTGTTTAAAAAGCTATGCCCTTATGTTTCACGTGAATCAATAGAGAAACTAGAGGCTTATCATGCGCTACTTTTAAAGTGGCAGAAGGCTATTAATTTAGTTTCTCCAAAAACATTGAATGAGGCTTGGGTTCGTCACTTTGCTGATAGTGCACAGATTGCGCCTTATGTTTCACGTGAATCAATTAAAGTAGCTGATTTGGGTAGTGGGGCAGGCTTTGCGGGGCTTGTTCTCGCCATGTTAAGGCCGGATTTAGATCTGCATTTTATTGAGAGTGATGAGCGCAAATGTCAGTTTATTAGAACTGTTTCACGTGAAACAAATACCCCAATTAATGTACATACGCAGCGTATAGAAGCCCCTATAGAGGGGTTTGTGCCTGAGTTGGTTACGGCGCGCGCTTTAGCTGATTTGAGTGCGCTGTGCGGCTTCGTTTTACCTTGGGCTGAGCAAAACTCTTCATTAGAATGTCTCTTTTTAAAGGGCGCGCGTTATGAGGAAGAGATAGCGGCTGCACGTGAGAATTACGAGTTTGATGCACAAATTCATCAAAGTATTACAGACCCATCCGCGGTGATTCTTCATCTTAAAAACATAAGCGCAAAGCATTGAAAAGACTCTTTAAAATAAGCGGTGCATAAGAGTCGATTTTTTTGCTTCACTGGTTGTTGATTTTACGAATCTCTGTCAGTTTAAACTCATCTATACAGCTTCAAATCAAGAAAGGTTTCACCATGGCGTCTGCCCGGAATGATCACTTGTCTCTGCGTAAAGAGCCCGCAAATAACGATGCTTCTCATGAGGCGTCACGTCATTATAAGGCTTATGATCGTCCTCGTTTATTGGCAATGGCGAACCAAAAAGGTGGCGTTGGCAAGACGACTACAGCTATCAATTTGGCGACGGCTTTAGCTGCAGTTGGTAAGCGTGTTTTAATCGTTGATTTGGATCCGCAAGGCAATGCTTCAACAGGTCTTGGCGTGCGACGCGCTATGATACGTTGTAGTGCATATGATGTGCTTTTTGGTGATGCTAGCGTTGAAGAAGCTGCTGCAACAACTAAAGTTCCTAATCTAGATATTGTTCCATCCTCTGTGCATCTATCTGGAGCTGAGATTGAGCTTGTGACAGCCCATAATCGTGAATTTCGTATGCGCGATGCTTTGCGTCGTCCTATGGGCTATGACTATGTGATCATGGACTGCCCACCTTCATTGAACTTATTAACGCTTAATGCTTTAGTGGCTGCTGATTCATTGATTGTACCATTACAGTGTGAGTTTTATGCATTGGAAGGTCTTTCACATCTTACAAAGACAGTTGAGCGCGTGCGTAAGAGTTACAATCCTGAGCTTGATATACAAGGCGTAGTTCTGACGATGTATGATCAGCGTAATAACCTGACTTCAATGGTGGAGAATGATGTGCGTTCTTTCTTTGGTGATAAGGTCTATAAGACAGTTATTCCACGCAATGTCCGCTTATCTGAGGCGCCTTCTTTTGGATTGCCAGCGATCGTTTATGATATGAAATGTGCTGGTGCACGTGCTTATATTCATTTAGCGAGCGAAATGATCAAACGCGAAAGACAAATCGCCAAAGAAGCTAGAAGTGTTGCTTAACTTTTAAATCATTTATGTTTCACGTGAAACAATATGTGGATAAAACAGTATTAGTATAATGAAGGATTGATAGAATGAGTGGAGAAATACCGAATCCTAAAGGCCGTGGTCTTGGTCGTGGTTTAAATGCTTTGTTTGAAGATGATGAGGATCTTCCTACACAATTGCAGAGCTTAGATGAAGCGAGCATCCAAAAAGCTAAGACGATGTTAGGCGTTGACCAGCTTCGCCCAGGCATAGGACAGCCGCGCCGTAATTTTGATGAAGGAGCTCTGTCTGAGCTAGCAGATTCTATTAAACAGCATGGTGTGTTACAGCCACTTCTTGTTCGTCTTCTTGATGGCCAGAGTGATGAATATGAGATTATCGCTGGTGAGCGTCGTTGGAGAGCGGCGCAAAAGGCGCAATTACATCAAGTGCCTGTTGTTATTCTTGAGATTTCAGATGTTGAGGCCTATGAAATAGCGCTGATCGAAAACTTGCAGCGTGAGGATTTAGATCCAATTGATGAAGCTGTCGGCTTTCAGAAATTGATGGAAGAATATGAATATACCCAAGAAAAACTAGCGAAAGCTATGGGTAAAAGCCGTTCTTACATCGCAAATATTACTCGACTATTAAATTTGCCTGATGAAGTTCAGCAGCAAGTGAGCTCCGGCGCTCTGTCTGCTGGGCATGCGCGCGCTCTTATTACCGCTGAGAATGCTTTAGAGCTTGCTAACGAGATTATTGCAGGTAATTTAAGCGTGCGTGAGACAGAGAAACTTGTGTCTAGTAAATCTAGCTCATCTACAGCCAAGAAAAAATCATCTATTGGCTCTGGCTCTTCTTCCAGCTCAAGCTCTGAGGGGGCGCAAAGCTTTGTATCAAATAGCAAAGACCCAGATGTAGTTGCCGTTGAGAATGAGCTTACGAATGCGCTTGGTATGCAAGTTGATATTGATAGTGCGAATGGTCGCTCTGGCAAAATCTCCATTCACTTTTCTTCTATAGATCAGATGGATGAACTGATGAGACGTTTATTGACGATGCCACAAAATGGCTTGCCTAATCGCTTGCGTAATTAAGATTTAACCGCGCATTTTGCTTATTGCGAGTACAGTTTGAGCGCAGAGCGTTTCTATGGGGGCGCCTGTGCTTTTGCATTGTGCTTCTAGTGTATTTAAACGCTCTAAAACGCGGCTTATTGAGTTTAAACGCCATCTTGAGAGCTGTGCTTGAAAAGCGGGTTTAGCTTTGAAAAATAAAGGCGGAGAAAGCTTCTTGGTCGCTTCTTCTATGGATAGGCCGTTATCAATATAGGCGCGTGTTGAGTGAAGCCTTATGAAATGGTTTTGTATTGATCGTAAAATGACGATAAATGGCACGCCTTCTTCGTTTAGCTTATTATAGGTTTTTATTGCTCGCTCTGGGTTGTTGCTAGCCACGGCATTGATCAGATCATCAAGCGCTAGGGCGCCGGCTTCGCCGCAACATGCGGTTACGTCTTCGATCGTCACAGGGCTATTATCATTATATTTATAGGTTATGAGTTTTTCTAATTCGGCACGAACTCTTGCTCTATCGCCTGCAATATTTGCTGCGAGCCATGTGAGGGCGTCATTTTCTATGTTGATTTTTTGATTGTGAAGCTCGGTTCTGATGAAGCGGCTTACATCGCGTTCATCTTCTATATAGCACGGAACGGCGGCCGCATTCTTAGCTGATTCACAGAGTTTTCTAAGTGAGCTTCTCGTGCTCAGCTCGCCAGCTTCTATGATTGTGAGCGTGCTTTGTGATGGGTTTTCCAGATATGTTTTTATATGGGGGGTGAGCTTATCTGTTGCGTCTTCAATGCGTATAAGGCGATCACCGCCCATCATTGAGATAGAGTTGGCTTCATCGCTTAGTCTTGCAGGATCTTCTGCGATTTGCCCTGCTGAAAGGGTTACAGCGTTAAACGGGTCGTTGAGATCAGCGATTATGGTTTTGCCCATCATGCTTGCACGTTCTTTGATTAAGCCGTTATCGGGCCCATAAACCAAGATAACACGCGCTTGTGGATTTGGCTTACGTACGAAAGGTTCTATGTCTCTAAAGCTTAATTTCATTTTTAGGCAGCATTCGTTTCTAAGGCTTTAATTTGCTCTTCGAAAAGCTGATAAGTGCATTTATCTGCTTTATTGAAAATTGATGGATCATAGCTCTGCTGGAAAGCTTTTGTTTTTTCAAGTGTATCAAAGATAAGCGCGTTAACTTTTGAATCTGTATAGCCTGTCCTGCATATTGTTAATATAGGCTCTAAATATTTTCCGAAGTTCTCTAGGAGTTTTGATTGTTCGAGTAGGCTAGCAAATTTAATTGCAAAATTTTGCATTGTATCATTACCATAGGCAATATTTAGATATTGTTGGTTATGTTCTCTTGCGGCTTTATAGGCGCTTTCTAGAGGGGTTTTTAGAGTAAGCGGTTTATTTATATTAAAGCCAGTGTCGATTAATAGCTCATCTATTTTTTGCGCGAAACTTTCATCAAAAGCTAGAGCTGCAGTGATAAGCTGTGCAGAGGCATGTTGGTGAATGCCTACGCCAAACATACGCGCTTCATAGCGATGGCCTATGACATTTTCTTCACTATCTTTAAGTGCGGCGATCTTAACATCTGGCCATAATACACTTTGTGAGAAATAGTAATTTGTTGCAGTATTTAGTCCTTTATCGCGGAGGCTATTAAAGCTTTCAAATGTACCGGTAGGAAGGCGGATCAGTTTACCTTCTTCATTGTAATGGACGAAGAGCGGATTATTCATTACATGATCGATATGATTTTCTAGATATTCTATGCCGTTATTGCTGGTGTAAAGATATTCAGGTACGCCGCCGCGATTTTTTAGAGAGTGTCTATGATGCATGCCTGCATGGCCTGGGAATGGTTTTGCTTCATTAAAAGGCGCTGTATTATCTGTCAGCATGAAAAGAAAAGGCGCTAGAGCATATAATCTTTTTAAGTTTTTAAGTAGAAAGTCTGGATCTTTATAGCTGATAGATACTTGATTGGATTTACAGACTGAAAAGTATGCCGCTATGCCTTTCATGTCGTCTCTTGGTGGTGAAAAGAAGGCTTGGTAACGTTCTACGTCCATTATACTGCTGAGTAGGTTTTGTGCAGTTTTATCGGGTAGGTTCTGAAAATAGGAGCGTTTTAGCCCTAAAAGCAAGGCTTGATGGCATAGGCAATTAATATGGGTTTGTGCATTATTAATGATCTCTTCTAGCTGGTCTGCTGTGCCTGCTTTGGAGCCAATTTCTAGCATTTCAGATGTTGGTTCATTTCTGGCTTCTGTGCCGCTACAAGCGGCGTTTGAGGCTCTTTTTAGAGCTTTATTTTGCTCGACTGACATGGGCGTGAGGTTATCAGAGCTTGGGTCTATAAAGGCCAGTTCGACCTCTAGGCCTGTTTTCATTGGTTTGTCGCCAACGCCGAGATATAAATCGAATATATCCTCTTTTGCATTAATGATTGTTGTGTCGCTAGCATTTACATCGGACATATCGTTTAAGCCTTATTTGAGATATCAAGTTCAAACAATATGTGATTATGTCGCCTGATTGCAAATGGTTAGCGCTTTTTTTATTGTAATTTTTGTAGAGTTTATTCTGGCGCTAGCTCTTCATCCCATATTTTCATTGCTCTTCTTATATGAGGGATGGTGATCGAACCGCCGACAAGCATGCCAATTGAAACAGCTTCGCTTAGCTCTTCTGATGTTACGCCGGACTTTGCGCACTCAATGAGGTGGTAGAGTATGCAGTCATCACATCTAAGGACGAGTGAGGATGTAAAGCCCAGAAGTTCTTTGGTTTTTTTATTTAGAGCACCGCCTTCATATGTTTTTGCATCCAGGCCGTAGAAGGTTTTTTGCTGTCTATTGGCATATTTTGCCAGAACTTCATTATAGTCTGCTCGTTCTTTATTGAATTCTTCAATTTTTGACATGTCTATCCTGCTGCAAGATGCTGTAATTGTGATGGTTGTTGTTGCGGCGTATTGTTTTCATTAGCGCTATGTGGCTGCGTTGATTGTTTATTATCTCGTGCATCTGCAAAATAGCTCATAAGGTTACCAAAGATAGTTTTACGTGCTTCTTTCCATGAAAAGGCTGGAGCATGAATGTCGTAATTTCTAGGGATTGGTGCGCCTCTATTTTCATTTGTCGTCATTAAACCTTTGCAATGTATATCGCGGATTGCTTCTTCCCTAAGCGTTTGTGGGTCATATTCTAGGTGACCAGTCATATATATGAATGGGCCATCTTTATCGGCTGCTAGTGCTGTGCCTGTTTCTTCTGATGAGGCTAGTGGTATGACATTCGCTTGCAACAAGGCTTCATCGGATAAATAATTTCTGGAAACTGGCAAATCAAAACCGTCTCCAACATTATTCATTAATTTATGCTCTGGCTTTTGATTTAAAACGTTGAAAACGCCGGTGAGTTTGCCTTGCTCTCTTTTATGGCGTGGCACTTCATAAAAATGGTTTAATGCAACATGGCTAGCCCAACATATAGCAAGCGTAGGTGTATTTGATTGCTTAATTTTATCTAAGGTAGCTATATATTCTTCGAAATATGTAACACCTTTTCCTTCTTCGCGCTGCTGTAATGGTTCACTAGCTACTGGTGCGCCTGTAAGAATCGCGCCATCATATTCTTCCGGGTTAAAATCTTCTAAGGAACGATGAAACTTAATGCGATGTTCATATTTGCTTATATCTGCATTAGGTTCAGCTTCTTTTATTTTTATAGCACTGCTGTTCAGTATAGCACTTGGTGTAAAAAATGTAATTTCTACATCGTAACCTTCTATATCGCTTAATGGGTTTAGTAACTGCGCTTCTGTCTCCAAGGTGTTCGCCATTGTATTAAGGAGCGCGAGTTTTATTATTTTGCCTTTAGGTTTGCTTTGAGCAAAATCTGTAGTGTGGAATATTATATCTTCAGGATAGTTTTGAGGTAAGATGAGTGACATTTATAACCTTAATTTTACGCTTTAGAGAATTCTTTATACAATATTATGTAAATATAATCCAGAAATAATTTCTATTTTTGATAGTCGAGTGCGTTAATGGCAAAAAAGACTTGATCTCTTTGCTGCGCTGAAAGTGGCAAGGTTTGCTCCTGCTCTATAACGTCTGCATAAGCTTGAGCGATATCTTCATTGGTGCTGCCGCCTTTTCTTGCAAAGACTTCTTGTAATGAATCTATTGTTTGGCCGTTTAAAATTATATCGAGTTTAGCGTTTGGCGCTGATACTACTGTGATCGTCATTGTTTTATCCAAATATCAAATGCAAGCTCATAGAGCTTGGCGTTAAAATAATTTTGACTATTTGGGAAAATATAAGGTGTAAGCCTATGAGCTATCCCGCAATAGTCGTCCAATTTATGGAGAACTACGGGAGAAGCTTTTGCTTAAGTCCGTAGCGCTTTAGCTTTTTTATCGTGGTGCAAGCTGAGTCCATCAAATTCCACGTATAATTTGCTGTGATGAGCAAATATGATTGATTACTAATTGAGCTGAGCTTATTCGTCAAGAAAATTTATGAATTATTTTTCTTAAAATAGAGCGCGATGTTTAACTCTATTTGTCTAGCAATATCTCTTATGAGATTTTCACGTGCATTTTGTTCAGAGACACGGTTTGTAAACTCACTTGTGAGAATGTTATAGCTCGCGATCGATGTAAGCTCTCTGGAGAGTAGTTCTGTTTTGCTTGAATTGTCGCTCAGGATAAAGCGGACATTCATTTTTAGCTGTCCTCGCGTTGCGTCAGCGTCTTCAGTAATATCGATCGAAGTTTGGCTTTCGTTAATTTCATCGATAGAGAGCGTATATTGCGGGTTCTGAGGACGATTATTGCGGTAAAAGCGATCTATCAGCTCATTACGAAGAAACTGGCCTTCTTGGTCTTTAATATTGCCGATGTGGATTTGCTCAAGATATTGCTCAACGCCTGTCTGGGTGTATCTATTAACACCATAAACAGGGTGAAAGCCACAAGAGGTAAGCATTAGCAATGTAAGTGTCAGAAGCGCCTTTTTCATATGGTTTAGCCTACTACGAGATTGACGATTTTGCCAGGCACATAGATGAATTTGCGGATTTGCTTGCCTTCTATGAATTTTTGGACATTGTCTTGTTCAAGCGCGGCTTCTTTCGCTTCTTCTTCTTTTGCATCGGGAGAGAGCGTGATTTGCGCGCGCATCTTACCGTTCACCTGAACGCCGATAGTCACTGTATCGTCTTTAAGTAGGCTTTCATCGGCTTGTGGCCAAGGCTCATTTGCGAGAAGTGTCTCATGGCCTAATACTTGCCATAGCTCTTCGGCAAGGTGCGGCATGATTGGATTGATGAGCTTGATGAAGATTTCAAGCACTTCTTTTATCGCCCAGTCGCCGCCTTCCATCTTCACATAGCTCTCAGCTTGTTCAGGAGAGGCAATTGCGTTGGAGAGCTCGCGTATTTGTGCGACGGCTTTGTTCATGGCAAAAGCCTCTATACTTGTACCGATGCCTGTGATGGCTTTATGGGCCTTAGAGCGTAACTCAATAATGTCGCTTGCGAATTGTGTTGGTTTTGCTACCTCATTTGCTGGAAGGTAGGGTTTGTAAGCTGTAATGATGCGGTGGATTTTATTTACAAACTTCCATGCACCTTCAATGCCGCTTTCCGTCCATTCTAAATCGCGCTCTGGCGGGCTATCGGATAAAATGAAGAGACGCGCTGCATCTGCGCCGTATGTATCCATGATATCGGCCGGATCGACGACGTTTTTCTTGGATTTTGACATCTTAATTGATGGGCCAACTTTTGCTTTGGCCTTTTCGTCTGCGCTTAAGGCTTCATAATCACTTGGGAACATCCATTTGCCATCTGCATCTTGGTATGTTTCGTGTGTGACCATGCCTTGGGTGAAGAGGCCAGAAAATGGTTCATCTGTGTTCACATAGCCGCATTCTTTCATAGCGCGGGTGAAAAAGCGCGCATAAAGCAGGTGAAGCACAGCATGCTCAACGCCGCCAATATATTGGTCAACGCCTTTACCTTGAGGAAGCCAGTAATCGGCTTTGTCTTTAGCGACAGGCGCGCTTTCATTTTTAGAATCTAGATAGCGGAATTGATACCATGAGCTTTCAAAGAATGTATCGAAGGTATCAGTTTCACGGGTGGCGTCTTTACCGCATTTCGAGCAAGCGCAGTATTTCCATGTCGGGTGATGGACAAGCGGATTGCCTGGTTTATCGAATGAGACATCTTTGGGAAGTGTCACAGGGAGCTGGTCTTCCGGCACTGGCACCGCGCCGCAATCCTCACAATAGATGATTGGGATTGGACAACCCCAATAGCGTTGACGGCTGATGCCCCAATCACGCAGGCGGTACTGGGTTTTGCCGTATCCAGAGCCGTCTTCTTCACATTTCTGAATGACGATGGCTTTGGCGTCTTCGATGGTTTTTCCATTGAGCCAATCAGCGGAGTTAATCACTTTGCCCGCGCCTGTATAGGCTTCTTTTTCAAGGTCAGCGTCATCACCGGAGATGACTTGTTTGATCTCTAAGCCATATTTCTTGGCGAAATCAAAGTCACGTTGATCATGCGCTGGGACGCCAAAGATTGCGCCTGTGCCGTAATCCATAAGGATAAAGTTGGCGATATAGATCGGAACTTCACGACCTAGAAGTGGGTGAGTTGCAGTGTAGCCAGTATCAAAGCCAAGCTTTTCTGCTTTTTCAATCGCGGCCTCCGATGTACCGGTTGCTTGGCATGCTTTGATAAAGTCTTGGAAGCCTTCTTTGTCGCCTGCAAGTCTCTCTGCTAATGGGTGATCAGGTGCTAGGCCAACAAAGCTCGCGCCAAAGAGCGTGTCAGGGCGCGTTGTGAAGACTTCTATCTGGTCGTCAGAGCCAGTGATGTTCCATTTGAACTGCAAACCGACAGATTTCCCGATCCAGTTTTCCTGCATGATGCGGACTTTTTCAGGCCAGCGATCAAGTGTTTTCAGTCCTTCCAAAAGATCATCAGCAAAATCAGTGATTTTAAGCGCCCATTGATTAAGCTTTTTACGCTCAACTGGTGCGCCTGTTCTCCAGCCACAGCCATCTATAACTTGCTCATTGGCAAGAACGGTATTGTCCACGGGGTCCCAGTTGACAACGGCTTCTTTGCGGTAGGCTATGCCTTTTTCTAGGAATTTGAGGAACATCGCTTGTTCGTGGCGGTAATATTCAGGGTCACATGTTGCGAATTCACGTTCCCAATCAATTGATAAGCCCATGGCTTTTAGCTGCACGCGCATGGCTTCGATATTTTCGTATGTCCACTCGCCCGGATGTGCGCCGCGCTCGATCGCTGCGTTTTCAGCAGGCAAGCCAAAAGCGTCCCAGCCCATTGGGTGCATGACGTTAAAGCCTTTAGCTTTTTTATATCTGGCGACAACATCGCCGAGTGTATAGTTGCGGACATGACCGACATGGATGCGCCCTGATGGGTAAGGGAACATCTCTAGGACGTAGTATTTTTCTTTCTCGGAAAGATCTTGAGTTTTGAAGCACTCTTGCTCATCCCAGATTTTACGCCATTTTTCTTCTGTTTCGCGGATATTGTATTTTTCGCTCATCGCATTCGCCATAAAAAGTTTATTGATGAGATTTAACTAAACTTTTTACTCAAAGCAAGGTCGTTTGCGCGTGTTGTGTTGAATTGTTTGCGTTTACCTAGCGCTTCAGAGAGCTTAAAGAGCGGACGGTTTATTTTAAAGATTAGTTTTTCTATGCCTTTAAGGTGAATTTTTTTGTCATGGCGTTCATTGCCGATTGTGGTTTCAAAGTTTTCTTCGTCAGGCACAGAGATTGCAGGTTTGATAGAGTATGCATTTACACCTGTTTCCCAGCAGCGCCCTAAAACGGTATCAATCGGGAAAGCGAATTTCTCAGTGGCTTTGATGAGCTTTTCAGCGCCTTTTTTACTGATAAGGGTCGCATGCGCTCCGCCAGGGGTCGTTGCCATGCGGGTTAAGAAGAAGTCTTTATATATTGGGCAGATCATTCTTGCTTTTGAGCGCATGACTTTTGGGCTGCCCATAAGGCGTACGATATCATAATCGATATCCATTTTGATGAAATGCTCTAATATCTCTTTAGTTTCTGGGACAAGGCGCGCATCGTCTTCTAGGAGAAGGGTGTGCTCATAGCTTTGATCGAAAATATATTGATAGGCAGCGCGGTGCGATAGCATGCAGCCAAGCTCTCCGGGCTTGAGGTCGCGCCCATGTGCAGCGCGGCGTTTGGATTTAAGATAATCCGGATGTGCTAAGACATCCATTTGACGGCCATCAATGGCATCGAAATATTGAGGCTCAAAGCCACGTTCTTTGAGGTGTGCGCTCATCATTTCACGGCGCTTATCTTCGCCGTGCATAGAAATGATGATCGTTGTGATGCTCATTCTCTATCTGTGCTTAATCTATTTGTGCGACGCGAATTTGACGGGCGCGCGTCAGGATTGCATCTTCTAGTTTGCGTCCCATATCCTCAGGAGCTGCAGTATCAACCCAAGCGCCATTTTTAAGAACTTGTTGGAAGGCACGAACGCGCACGCCATCAGATCTTAGCTGCTTACCTAAGATGAAGACGTTCACTTTAAAACGTTCGTTTTTCGTGTTGTCAGGTGTGTACCAATCTGTGAGGATTGTGCCACCAAATGGGTCAGCGCTTGCGATAGGCATGAATGAAATTGTATCAAGTGTTGCGCGCCACAAGAAGCTATTTACGCCTATACCTGCACCAGAATCACTGTCATTACTGTTTTTGCCAAGGCCAAAACCGAGGCCGCCTTCACCAAAGATACTGCCTGGCTTTTCATAGATGTCATCGCTTAAGCCACGATCATAGCCACCCGGATAGCGCGCTTCGCTCTGGATGATTGGGCCATCGCTATCGTCACTAGAGCATGCTGCTAGTGGTGCGATGAGGCAGAGCGTTAGAAAACCTTTAAGTAAAATCTTTGTAAAAGAACGCATATATTGATTCCATATATATTAGAAAACTGATTAATTTTGATTAGCATATGGCGTTTAGGCGAACAAGTCCTCATTTTTTCCAGCATGTTAAAGCAATATAGTAAGGATGTGTATGGGTGAGTCTGAAATGTCACATTATCCTTTTAGAGGGGCGTGTTTTATGTGGAGGGCTAGTTTTTCTGGGGTTGAAGGGTGTGTTGCAAAAATGACACGGCGAAAAAATAATTTTTAAATCTTGGATTGGGGGCAATTGACGGAGTCGATTAAATTAGGCTTACTAGGTGCGTTCACTTGGGTAAAGGTGGGCTTTTGGCTATGTCTATAAATAGTCAAAATATTGTTCAATAAATTATCATCTATAAATTTGGAGGAATGATAATGAAAAAAATTCTTTTAACAACTGCTGCATGCGGTGTTGTATTTGCTGCTGCTCCTGCTTCAGCTGCTGATGGCGTTAAGCTTGAGCTTGGCGGTTACTTCAAAGGTTACGGTGTATTCGTAGACCAAGATGAAGCTCCTAATGCTGCTGACATCAACGAGTTCGATATTCTTCGTACAACAGAAATTCACTTCGGTGGTGAGACAACTCTAGACAATGGTCTTACAGTTGGTGCACACATTGAGATGGAAGCTGATGGTAACGACGCTCAAGGTAACGGTACAGACATTGAAGAATCATATGTTTACTTCTCAGGTGGCTGGGGTCGCGTAAACTTTGGTGCTGAAGATGGTGCAGCGTACCTTCTACAAGTTGCAGCTCCTGCAGCTGATTCAAATATCGACGGTATCCGTCAGTTGATCCAACCTGTTAACTACGCAACAATGACACAAGCTAACGGTATTGGTGCAACTAATTCTGGTGCTCAACTAAATACAGGTTCAGCACAAGGTATTGACTATGAGCAAAACCTTTCTGGTTATGATGACAAATTCACATATTTGTCACCAATCTTGAATGGTTTCCAACTTGGTTTCTCATATGCACCTGATGCTGGCGATGCTGGTGACAATGGTATTCGTACAAACAATACTGCAGGCGCAAATGGTGAGTCATACGAAACAGCTCTTCGTTATGAAGGTGAGTTCAATGGTGTTGGCGTTATCGCTGGTGCTGGTTACTCTCTTCTAACTCTTGAGAGTGAAGTTGCACCGCTCGCTGTTTATAATCAAACAGATGATCGTCAAGCATGGAACGTTGGTCTAGACCTTAACTTTGGCCCATTCGGTCTTGGTGCGATCTATAAAGAAGATGATCGTGGTGAGCGCGTAATGGCTCTTCCAGTAGGTACTGGTGGCCCAACAACTGCTGATGATGAGCAAACATTCGTTATCGGTGCTGACTACACAACTGGTCCATTCAAAATTGGTGTATCTTACTTTGATCAGGACAACACATATGGTATCGAAAATCTTGATACAGAGCGTTATTCTGCTGGTGTTACATACACATATGGCCCAGGTATGAGCTTTAACGGTTCTATCGGTTATATCGAGCATGATGGTCAGAATGTTGGTGGTGTGTCTCAGCCTCTAAATAACGACATCAATGATGCAGATGCTACATACGTATCTCTAGGTACAAGCATCAGCTTCTAATCATCTGATTAGCTAAAGAATTTGAGAAGGGCGCTTTATAGCGCCTTTCTTTTTTGTCTTCATATATTTAAAAACTAATGTTTTAAAAATCCTATCTCTTCTTTTACACTGGTCTTATGTCTGTTTTAGAAAATTTAAATGATATTCATCGGCGCATTGAAAAAGCGAGCCATTATGCAGAGCGTGAACCTCAAGCGGTGCAGCTTGTTGCTGTGAGCAAGGTTCAGCCTGAAAACCGCGTGCAGGAAGCGCTTGAGGCAGGGCACCGTTTATTTGGTGAGAACCGTGTGCAGGAAGCGCAACAGCGCTGGGCAGTTTCTGGATGGCGCGGTTCTTATGAGGGTTTAACGCTGCATCTTATAGGGCCGCTGCAAACAAATAAGGTTAAGGAGGCTGTTTCTTTATTTGATGTGATCGAAACAGTTGATCGCGAGAAGTTAGCGCGCGCACTTGCCAAAGAAATGAACAAACAGGGGCGACAACTTCCTTGTTTTATTCAGGTCAATATAGGGGATGAGCCGCAAAAGGCTGGTATTTCAATGGTAGAATTGCATGAATTTTATAAATTCTGTGTAGATGAATGCGGCCTAAATATTGTCGGCTTAATGTGTATTCCACCTGTTGATGAGCCTCCAGCATTGCATTTTGCCTTGCTTTCTAAACTTGCAAAAGAGCTTGGTTTAAAAGAGCTTTCGATGGGGATGTCTGGCGATTTCGAACAAGCTATTCCTCTAGGCGCTACATATGTGCGCGTTGGTAGTGCTATCTTTGGTGAGCGTGATTACAGCTAAAGCTTTATTTAGAGGCTGCAAGCGCATAAAGCCCGCTTAAATTTACTTCACTAATTGCTGAGCGCTCAGGGATATTATCCATTGATATTTCTGGCCGTATATAGCTCTTGGTTTCTGATTCACTGATACGTTCAATTTGGTAGGCTTTATTTGCGTTATAAGAAGGGTTTGAGAAACTTAAAAGCGCATTATTAAAGGCTTCATCTTCTAAGGATTGGTTATTCTGAAGAGCTTCATCTACTGCATTTAGACGTGTTTGAGGCTCTTCCGAGAGAAGGTCTTTATCACTAAGTTTGTTCTCAAATGGCAGTAAAGATAGCGCATTGCCTGCCATATCTTTTCCTGTTTCGCCTTCTATAATGGCATTAATAAGGCTTGTGCCTGCGCTACTTGCGCCGCCGTAAATGCCTCCGCCGATAATATTACTGACTGGGTTTATCTCATCCCCGGTTACTTCGCGGTAAAGATGCCCGACAACGGGGATGTGCTGTAGTGGGTTTACAATATCGATTAGATCGGAAAAGCCGAATTCTTGTCTATGAATTGATGGCTGTCCGGCTTGCCCAGTATAAGACAGGGTGTTGGCAAATGTGTCAGATGTTGAATATTGCGCATTTGATAGAGCGCTTTCTATCTTTTCACTGCTATTTTCAGGGACTTTCCATGTCGGAACTGAGCCGCCCATGCGTTCATTTTCTATCCAATAGAGGATTTTTTGTGGTGGCTGGGCTTGTTTTGCGTTTATTGGGTTTGGCTGACTTTGCGCTGTATTTATCGTATTTATCATCGTTTTAAACCTTCCTGTGGGTTTAAGAAATGCAATCGATATGCCAAGAATCGGTGTGTTTTTGCTTATGTTTTCTTGCTTTTCTTCTTAAAAACGGTGATTCTTGCCTTATGAGTGAGCAAAATTTACCTCTTAGCGTGCTTGTTGATGATCCTTTGATTAGCGATTCTTTAAAGCAAGCGCTTAAGCATTTCGAACAAGATGAGCCTTTGTTTAAGGATGTTCATATCTATAGTGTGGATGATTTAGGCACGTTTGAAGCTGATTATACCGATATTGTTATAGGGGTAGATAGGCCTGCTAAAGCTTATTCCTTTTCAAAACCTGTACGTATAGGCGCTGTCCTTGATCGTTTGTTGCATATATATAAGGCGCACGCTCAGCAAGCCCAAAAATCTTATCTATTCCATGACTATATCTTTAACCCTTTTCAAC
>MDSZ01123746.1_pt1 | contig 23683 bp, 26 predicted proteins | sample 811201 | NCBI WGS metagenome assembly MDSZ01 (sample SAMN05326647, study PRJNA326480) | marine metagenome | isolation source: seawater | place: Indian Ocean: North | collected 2010
AGTGGGTCTAATCATACTAATTGCATAACCTACTGATTTAAGAAAACCAACTATTCCACCAACATGAATACCATCATCGTTAGTAGTTGGTATAACACTAAACACTCTAATAAAAGTATTTAAGCCATCTATTATCAATACTTTGTCATTTGGCTGTCCGCCATCTATCTTACCACCACTCTCTTTGATTTGGTTTAAAATAGAAAGATATCTATTTTTAGCCATCTGTTATTTCTTCTGTGACAACATCATCGATACCGAATGCATCATCATATTTCAAAATAACTTTTTCACAAATTAGTTCGTAACAATGAGACTTAAATTCTAAATCCTCTAAAAGGGTTGACCAATCTTTAGATTGAAATTTAAGTTCTTTACCTTTATGGTCATTCATTGTATACCACGAACCACCTTGCTTTAGGAGCTTATGGTCTTTTAAGACTTGCAACCAACTACCATCATTATCAATACCTGTTTCAAAGTAAAGATTAAAATCAGAATGTCTCATTGGCGGGCCAAGTCTGTTTTTGATTACTTGTGCCCTAATCTTCATACCAATGGTATTCTTTTTAGTATCTTTTATTTGACCTGTATTTTTCAACCTTATACGAGTTGAAGAATGAAATGGTAGTGCTTTACCACCTGATGTTGTCCACGGGTCACCGAACATAACACCAAGCTTTTGTCTCAACTGATTAGTAAATACTAAGGCTATCCTTTCTCTACCAATCATTTGAGTTATTTTTCTCATAGCTTTTGAAACGATGATTGCTTTAGAAGTAGCCCAACCATCTTTTTCAAAGTCAGCTTCCATCTCAACATTAGTTGAGGCTGCCGCCAAACTATCGACTAAAATTGTAACTAACCTATCTTTATCGGATTCTCTTACCTTAGCAACAATTTCCTCAATGGCTTGGAAGATATCTTCTACGGTCTCTAAGTGTAGATATAACATATTTTCTACATCTAAACCTATTACCGTTAAGAATTCTCTACTAACTGCGGTTTCTGTATCAATATAAATTGCTACTCCACCTTTCTTTTGAGTTTCAGCGAGAATGTGTGCGCCAAGTAATGATTTACCACTTGACTCTAACCCGTTTATTTCTGTGATTCTACCAACTGCTATACCACCATCCTTTTTATTGGATATGGCTAAATCTAACATAGTTGAACCTGTTGATACAAAATCCTTTATATCTGTTGGAGTTGTATCACTACCATCCAAAAAATATGCCACTTTCATATCCTTAAATTTACTATTTAGATTTTTAGCTAGCGTGGTAGCCAATTCATCTCTAACCGACATATTATGTCTCCTTAACTATTAAATAGTTCATCAAAAGCTTCACCCGCGTCTGCTGCTGTAGATTGAGGTTGAGCGTTTGTGTTGTTAGATGAATTAGTCTCCTGTGAGGTTTCACTTTCAGAATCTTCTGATGGGTTTAACCAATTATTTAGTACATCGGTTAACTCTTCATAAGACAACTCGTTATAAATCTCACGAATGTCTTTTTGTGATTCTGTGATTGTCTCTAATAAATTAGAATCATCAGTAATTGGTGTTTGATTTGGTTTTACACGAATCGATGTTGATGGAAAAGATGCGCCAGTTTCTTCAGCTGTTTTGAATTCAACCGTTACATCACGACCATTCATAGAATCTGTGATATCACCATAATCTGGATCAGCGATTATTGAAAGAAGTTCTTGATAAACTGTCTTTCCAAATCCCCAAAATTTCACACCCTCATTTTCTTCACCACGAACGACGATAGGTGCAAAGGTTCTCATCTTAGCTTCAATTTTCTTAGCTAATCGATAATCTTCTTTATTACCGCTTGTCTTAAGTTTCTGAGCAAACTCTTCAATAGGGTCTGGTCTTCCAAAAGACATTGGTGATAAATAAGATTTTCCACCTAAATCATAGTGAAAAAACAATTCGATGAATGGGGAATCTGTGTTGTGCTTGTATGGAACAATACGAATTTGAGATTTGCCTGGTTGAGGCTTCCACAAGTTTGAAGTTCTATTATTTGTGGCTTGTAACTGAGTTAATCTCTTTTTGATTGCGTTAATATCCATTTGATAATCTCCTTATTTGATTAATTGTTAATTGATTAATTTTCATTCAGTAATATATATAACCTTATTTCGCAAAATACAATTTTATTTTTAGACATTACCTATATTTTTCTCCCACTTGGTTACATCTATTATTTTAAATATTTTTGTCGGTACAACATTCAGTCCGCTTTCATTTGTTAGCAATAATTTGTTTTGATAATTTTCCCACGGAACTGGATATGATTTATCTAGCTTACCATTATTTAAAGACCGAATCGTCTCATTTAAAGCATTTATTGTATATAGTGTATTGGTCTGTTTTTTTCTGTGTAGAGAAATAGTGTCCTGTATTCCCTCTACATAATTTTCATCATACTCAACATTATATGTGCATAATAGTTGGTTATTATCATCTTCATTTTGAAATACATAAATCTTATCATATAAAACATTATTGCATTCTATAATAATATCAATAACCCTATCTAAATTTTGAGTTGTCACGAAAGTACATAATAGTTGTGTCTTCATTATGCTGGTTCCCTTCCCGTCAATGACCCCACTGGTGAATCTAAAGTTTCTTGAGCACCATATAATTCGTCTGAAGCTGATTTGATTCTTTTACCAAATTTTGGGTCTAATCTCATATCAAATTTATGTGCACCTTTATAACCTATACCATCTTCTCTAATGACAACTTGTGATATTGGGATGCTTTTCTCTTCGCCTCTAACCTGACCGACATAAGTGATTACTGGATTTTCTTCATCCGCCGTATCAACTTGTAATCCTTCTTTTATTTTACTCCACTCATCAGTACCAAAAATAACTTTTAAAGTCTTACGCGTTAATGCAGTTTCACCTAAAACAATATCTTCTTCACCATCAGCAACCGATTTCAATGGTAGTTTTTCTTTAATTGATTGTAGAACAGATTCTTTAGCTTCGTCATTTTCACCTATGTGTTTAGCTAATCTTAAATTATAATCTTTATTTAATTTAACTTGACCATCAATAAATTCTTTAGCATTGTTATCACCAAATTCACCCATCACTCTAGCTAAAACAACTAGCGGTTTTAAACCCTCTTTTCTAGCGCCTGTAAAACCACCTTTTGTTTTGCCACCTGCTTGTGTAATATTACCTATATAATCTCTATCTATTTTTAAATCTGGATTTGATAATAAATCCTCTTTTGCTTGTACAATCATCTCCTTAAAGTTTCCAACTATAGCTTCTGCTTCTCTAGTTTTAATTGACATTGTTTTAGAAACCTTACCAATTATTTCATCAAAATTATCATCGAAGTCTATATCCTCAATAAATGTCTTTACGTTTTCTTGATTTTGTGAATAATAATTATCATTATTCTCTACCTGATTATCGGAATATTTATCATCGCTTACATCATTTGGTAACTCATAATCTTTAAAAGTGGCTCTTACTGTTCCATTGTGTAAATTAGCCTGTAGACTTTGTTTTAGTGAAACTTCCTCAAAGTAAGTAGCGCCAGTTGGCCCTTTAACTTTAAAAAACACATCCGTACTAAAACCTTTGTTACCATAATCCATTCCCATAGCCTCTACTTCGTCTGCTACATCCCAACTACCATCTTGTATTTCATAATTGTTACCAAATTTATCTCTAAACATCGCTAGTGTCACACGTCTATTTTCTTTAGCAGCTTTTAACCACTTTTCTCCAACGTGAGTTTTTTGACCATCCGATTTAACTTTTAATAAATGGTCTTCAACTGATTTAAATAAAGCGTTCGCTTCTTTACTTCTCATAGTTGTACTCATCATCATAAGTAGCTCACCTATATTAGCCTCAGAACCACCTAAACCTTTACCTCCAGCTCCTATAAAATAATCTAATTCACCTGTTTTATCAGAGACATTAACATTTGTGTTTAACATTCTGTCTAATAATTTTAAATATTTTTTTGGATACTTTGGATTCTCAGATATTTCGTCAGGTAATTTATACTCTGCTTTTGTTTGATTACCTTTATTCTTTTTTCTGAAATCATCATCTGACATACCTAAATTATCTCTGTCAACTTTTTTCTCATCTTTTTCAGCATCGATGTTTTTTTCTGTTTTTTCAATCTCATCATCAGAGATACCTGCGTCTTTGAGTTTAGCCCTTGCCGCTTGATAAGCAGCTTTATTTTTCTTTTTGTAAGATAAACCTGTTTTGACCTGTATCTTTCTATCTGTCTCAGGATTTTTTATTTTACTTTTTAAAACCGCATCTAAATCCTCAGATAATGAGTCAACATATTCATGCACGAATTCAGAATCGTAACCAATTTTAATCATAACCTCAGTCAATTTAATTAAATGAGCCGAATTATTAATATCAGGATAAGAAGAATTTACTGCTTTATCCCACTCTTCAATTATCTTTTCTATGTTTAATTTCATAAATTATTCCATAAATTTTTCTGTTATGTCAACCATACTATCGTAGTCCTTACCCCAACTAACTTTTGTTGGATATCTACCATTTTGCTCGATAATATCTTTGATTTCTTTAATAGAATTTAAACCATCTTTTATACAAAAGTCAAGCAAAAAAGAATCATAACTGTATAATACTAATTTAGATTTATAATTCTTCATAGCTGGTACTAAAGAACTCAATACTTTCATATTTGTCTCAGTCTCTAATAACTGAATGTAATAATTGAACAATTTATTTTTGTTCATATTAGACAAATTATTCTTCGATATTCGTCTATTATAAATATCACTTTCCAAAAAATCATCGTTATTATACTTAATCCAAATTTTTTCTATGTAATCATGTACCCTACTAAAGTATTTGTTCATCTGTGCAATCTCAGGTGGTATAAATCCATATAGATATTTAAACGATAATGCTTTAGCCTCATCATAATCAACATTATATAATTCAGCCATATGACTATGAACCGAACCATTTGGAAACTTATACCCTATCCTATCAGCTATCAACCTTAAGTGATAAGCATCAAAATCAAATTCCAATAAAACACCATCTTCAAATCTACTTATAAAATGTTTTCTACTACCATCGCTTTTGTTTAGAGCGGCAAAATTAACTCCACCAAACCTATTACTCGGTCTGCCTGTGGTGGTAAATAAATTATACTCTGAAAAAATCATGTCCTCACCATCTGAAATGAATCCATGCAAATTTTTACCTATTGTTTTCAAACCATTTGATTCTATATGATGTAAATTTTTTATAACCTCATCATTGTATGACATATTGACAGATTGGCCAATTATATTATGTTTTTGTTTAAATAATGTAACCAACTTATCACAATATTCGGAGTGTTTTGTCACAGGTATTATCTTGTTTACATCTTCATTATTAAAATATTTAGTTTGATAAAATGTGTGTGCGTTTGTCGTTACATCTTCAATATGTAAAGGTTGGTTATTTAATAAATAATAGTTTAGATTCAAATCAATAACATTATCCCAATCGAATAGATATAAGAATCTTTTTTTATCATAAACATATTTTTCGTGTTTTGATTTTAAATTTTTGATATAGTCTATTGATAAATTTAGACATTCGGAATGATTAAAAGGCAGGATATATTGAGAATCATTTATATCAAAGTAAATCAAACAAAGTTTATTTTTTGACGGATGTTTGTGTATATCCGTAAAAATTGGAATTACAATTGAACTATGATTCGAAAATAACTCTACAAACTCTTCAAAACTTTTCTTCGTCTCTATTATTTTCATTATAACCTATTTTATATTTTACATAATTAACTATCTGTTCAGCAACTCTTATTTCAGTATATTTTTCCATCCCTAAAAAACCTGGCGATGAGTTAATTTCACAAATCTTATATCCACCATTATCATATAATAAATCTACACCACCTATATCTAAATCTAAAAGTTTGGTTGATTCTAAAGCTAAATACTCCATTTGTTCATCAACCTCAACTGGCTCAGCTTCTCCACCCCTCGTTATGTTAGCTCTGAAGTCACCATCAACTGATTCTCTTTTCATAGCACCTATCACTTTACCACCAACTACAATTACCCTAACATCCTTTCCATATGAATCCTTTACAAACTCCTGTAGGATGATATTAAATCTTTCGTTGAATTGTTCCATCATATCCATAAGTTGAACAAAGTTTCTTTTATTTTCAGCTAAGTAAACACCTTTGCCATGCGTACCACTTAGAGATTTTACGACAATTGGAAATCCAACTCTTTTCTCAACATAGCTAGCGTCCACAGGACTTCTGACCAACATCGTTTTAGGATGGGGTATTGAATGAGAGGCTAATATTTGCATTGTATATAATTTATCTTTTACGCTATCTATCGAATTAGAATTATTAATAAATGTGACACCCATCCTTTCCAAATGTCTAAATACTGCTTTTTGATAATAGGTTGTTGAGCTACCTACACGTGGTATTACAAAATCAGGAATTTGTGTATATTCATTATCAACTAAAACCGACTTTCTATCTTCTTTTGAAATATAAATATCTACGTGATTTGGATGCACATAATAACATTTAATACCAACATCCTCAAAACATCCAATCATTTTTTTAGTTTCGTATGATGGTTTTTCTTGGGTTGTGAATATCCAACCTTTCACTTAAACTTCCTTATTTTTTCATACTCCCAATTAAACCAACCCAAAACTTCTCTTTGACTACCATAACAATTTAATAACTTTCTTTTTTGAGTTATTAATTTATCGTCTATTTTATCACCCCTATCAAAGACCCAAAGTAACTCTGGTCTAAGATGAGCAAGAACATCGTGACAAGCCCTATGTCGTGGATGTCCGTATTCTCCGTTATCACCATGCGTAACTATCTTTTTATAATTTCTTTCTCTTAAAACCCTTAACAATTCATAGATTAATTTTTCTCTATGATAATCCTCTCCACCTTTGTAACCTGTCCAATGTTCGTATTCGTGAATACCTATGAATCTCATAGCCTCTAAAAACTCTCTTCTTCTGATATCATTATGATACTCATCCAAAACTACAACCTTATATTCATCTGGATGTGTCAGTAGTTCAGCACCACCAAATAATGCTTCATCATCAGGATGGGATACTATCATTATTTTGTCAATCACAATATATAACCTCTACGTTTTTATGTTTTTGTAAAATTGAAGCTGGTACTTCCTCCGTAATATCTCCATGCAAAGCTCTCATCAAAATATCCTTTTTCTTTTCCCCTTTACCCATAATTATAATTCTTTTTGAACTCATTATAGGTTTCAATCCCATAGTCACCGCCTGTGTGGGCACTTCGCTTATGTCATAAAAAAATCTTGAATTATCCTTTATGGTGTTCTCAGTTAAATCAACTATTCTCGTTTCCGAATCAAAATCTGAACCTGGTTCGTTAAATGCAATATGTCCGTTAGTCCCAATACCTAATAAACATAAATCAACATCAAGCCCATAATTTAAATCACCATCCGTTGGAAAATTTATATTTTCTCTTTTTATATTAATATTGTTGAATAACATCTCATCCATAAAATATTCATATGTCTGTTCTTTAATTGGACAATTTAAATATTCGTCTAAATTGTATGTTGTTGCTTTACTCCAATCCAAATCACGTTCTGATAGTTCATCATAAACTACCATTGGTGTCGAACCTGTCGGTAGTATAAAAGTTGAATTGGGTTTGTTGTTTAGTTGTTTTTCTATTTCATTGGCTACATACTTACAACTATTTTTGTAATCACCAAATACATCATTTATCAAAATAAATTTCACTCCATAGTTTGGTTGTTTCTGGAAAGGTTTCTAACATAATATTTTTTAGTGCTTTGGCATATTTTTGTATTTCCACCTGCGATGTTTTCTCATCCCTTAACTCTATAAAATTCATAATTGATTGAAATGATGCTGTCCACCAAACCTTAGTGTATACGGTCAATGGTAATATACTACGAGCTTGTTCCTTAGCCATTCCCATATCTAATAATTTTTCATATGTATGAATTGTATTTTGTTGGGTCGTTTTCCACATTTGATAAGCTTGTTTTTGTTGTTCAATCAGACCATCACTTGCTTGTTTATTATCTTCTGATTGTTTACGAAACTCTGTAGGTTCATAAAACTCATCATACGGGACATATCTACCACTTATTTCATTCCACGCGTGGTCTTTAGTAATATGTGCTGATGTGGTCTCAATCCCTACAACGTGCTTATACCATTGTCTCATCACAAACTCAGGCGCTTTTATAATGAACATACAATGTTGATGTCTGAATGGTGAATGGTGTTTATGTTTGATTAAGAACTTTGATAACTTTCTATCCTTATCGGTAAATTCGTCGCTGAATCCATCGAATGAAACACGAGCTGCGTTTACTGGCGTTAAGTCATCTCCAAGCGTATCAACTAATTCAACATAACCTTTGTCTAATACATCAATTTTCATTTTGTCCACTCCTAATTTTTGTTGCGGATATATCTTTAATATTTTGAGGTGGTTTGTGTTCTATAATCTCATAACCCACACCCCTACCATAATTAATACTTTCTATATCAGGTATGATGCTTACCACAACTTTATTTTTATCAATTAAATCTTTTAATTTATCCTCTATGTTCAATTTAACTTCAATTGGTGTATAAGGATTGTTTTTATCAGGTTCAACATCACGTATGGCTATCCAAACTTTTTTATTTAATTTTAGTCTTTGCTCTATTAACCATTGGTGACCATCATGCCACGGTTGCCATCTACCGACAAACATTGAGTATTTCATCAATACACTCCTTAATTGTTTTATCTGTATTTATTTTTGTAAAATTTTCTAAAGGTGGTTGATAATCTTTTACCCAATAATCTCTTCTAAGTTTTCGTGTTGAATATAAGTAAAAAATATTTCCAACTCTCATATCGCGGTATGGTGAAACCAATGAAACTAAAACTAAATATCCTTTGTTATCCATCACTTTAGCCATATCGATTGCAAACTGAATATTTTTTCTTCTACCCTTTTCTGAGTAATCTTTATTGTTCAAAACGTCACGAATGTCATCACCATCAATGTGAATCACTTTATCGTTTTGTTTTGCTAATTCTTTACATAATGTAGTTTTGCCAGAGCCAGGTTGACCCGTAAACCATAAAATCATATCATAACCTTTTTTATATATATAGATTAAATTTCTTAAATACAAAAATAATTAACGAAGTGAACTCCTAATGTCTTCAATCGTCATAATTGATGGTTTCCAAAATTGTATTGGACTAATTAATTTTCTTAACTTCGGTAATGTTAAAGACGCTTCATCCAATGCTCTCTGATTTGTCTTTCTTACTTCATCAATTTTACCTCTGATTACCCAATCAATCGGAATCTTAATGTAAAAAGGTGTTTGTAATTCAAAATCACCTTTGCTGATTTCTAATATATTAGCATTATTATCATTGGCTTGTCTAGCGAAATATCTAACTATACTACCCTCTTCGTAATCTTTATCAGTTGGTATTTTGGATGTCGCTTTTAAATAAATATCTTTTTCTAATTCAAAGTTTTTCGATAATAAGTATTTTGTGAATTGAGTTCTGCCTGTTAGTCTTATAATTATTTTGGATTCGTTGTTATGAATACCACCTGTCATATACCATTCTTTCTTATCATTGGTGTAATGAATATGATAAGGTAGTCCTTTTGGCACAAATGCTCCCTGCTGGTCAATAAATTCTTTACTTTTGGTAAATCCGGCGTTAGTCTTTACGAAATTACTTGCTTGATGTATTTTGTCAATTGTAATCATTTAAATATATCCTTAACGTCTATTGGTTTTGCTTGTTCTTTTGTAAGAGCGGCTGAATCTCCTTTATTGAATTTGTCCAACACACTAATATTTATACCAGAAGCACTGTTATCGATAGCTGTAGTCGTATAAGGAACACTAATCTCCTCTAAATCTCCACCCACATTCATCTTTACCTCATATTGTTCCTGTGGTTTAGCGGTTGTAACAATTTCAGGCGGTATTGGTTTTTCTTTTTCCTCAACGACAACATCTTTATTTTCATCTCCGTATTTATTTTCAGCTGATAATCTCATAACACCTTTTATATCAACATTCCATTGTGATGAATCTACGGTATGACCAACTTCAAATGTCTGAAATATCACTAAATTTCTGTAGCGTTTTGGTAAATACGCTGTGTGAAATGCATTACCAGGATAAATACCTGATACACCCTCTATTGTCAAATCTAAATCGATAGGTATCAATGGGTCTTCATCGGCAACCGCTGAGTTACCTTTTCCTAATATCCTATCTCTCAACCCTTTTAAATATTTGTCCTCCATCACACCATTCTTATCATAAATTGTCGTATTGTCGTTATTATCTACGGCCATAAGACTTTGTAACTCATCAACGGTAACCCCAATCGCATCGGCAGTCTCTTTAAGAGAGTCTTCTCTTTTGGTTGTTTTTCTTTGTTTTTGTATACGTGAAGAAACCTCATCTCCTATTAGTTGTTGTATTTCATCTTTGACCGTTGTATAAAAATCTATACCACCATCTTTTGTCAAAGGTTGATTTGGGTCAGCTGATTCATTTCCAAATGTTCTCCAGGATGTATCACCTGAAGTACCTTTTCTAAACGGGAACTCTAAATTTGACAATTTTTCATCTTTGATATCCAAATCATTACTCAATAAACCAACATAGTAACCTTTTTTATCAATATTCGAGGGTGGTGTCCCCTGACTACGGGTAACTTGCACGTTTGAACCATACATTGTGGCTAACTGCATTTGACTTGGCACACGTGAGGATAAATTTTGCGTTTTGATAAAACTGTTGTGTCTCCAAACAGGAAAAACAAATAAATCACTCTGACTTTGTTCATTCTCTTCTTCTATAAATTTTGATGGTTTTTTGTATACAAATTTATTATCAACAATTTTTAAAAGAGATTGATTTTCACTATCGACTTGTATGGTCAAATCCCATAAGGGTATGTCCTCATTTAATGAACCCATCAGATTTTCAATTACCGACTTAACAGAATTAGGTTGTTTATTGGCAAAAATATCAACTATTTCGTCAACGTTTATTAAAATATTTCTTAGGTAACCTTTTTTATTATCTAGTTCATCCTGAAACGCTGGCAATTCTATTTTATTTATAAATTGAGCTATCGCGTTAAATTTTTTACCCGCTTTATTTATGGGTGTAAGACCAGGAAAAACAAATTTATTAAAGTCCGTTGTTCTTAGTGCTGGGTTTGATTTAATCCTTACATTTTCATATTTTATACTTCCATCATCATTTGTCTCATAGCCAGTACCATCATTCAGTAAAACTGGCTCAATACTTCTAAAAGTAGTGACCGCTTCATTGTCGTTTGCCAATGATATAAACTTATTTAAAAAATTATCCTCAAACCATCCCCATGTCACATAACATATATCAGGCTCTAACGTGAAACTTCCTGCTGCTCGACCAGCACCTCCAGTTCGCCTACCAACTCTATAAAAAGTAATTGTTCCGTTTTTATAAATTAATACACCTTTACCAGATTTTGAGAAATTTCTTAATGGAACAAGCCCACTTTGTTTTAATCCCGTGTTTCTTATGAATTCACTCACTTCCTTTAGTCTACGGAATCCTTCTGGTTTCAAACCTATTTGATATTTTTGTATATTTTTCTTTAAACTTTTTGCGACCGCACCCATACTGATAGCAGCGTTGTATTGATAAAGTTCATCCTCCTGTCCCTCAGTTATAACCTCCTTTTCACCTTTCCACCAAAAAAAACCTGTAGATTTAATTTCTGTTGAGAACTCCACATCTGAGGATGGTACATAACTATCGGTCATATTAACACCCAACCCAACAATATCGGTCGTACAATCAAATGCACCGTCTTCTCTAGTTCTCCATTCAAAATTAGATATGTAGCCTGGTAATAAATCATAATCACCGTTATTTATTATATTATATCTTTGTATATTATCGGTAAAGATGGATTGTATTATTTTACCGTTTTCATCAAAGGGTGTGGTAAAAATTTGTCCTTTTTTAGAAAACCCCCATTCTAATAATATGCTCTTACCTGTGCTTAAAAAATGTTTTCTGAGTTCCTCTAAATCCTCTAACGACCAACAAGTCCAACTAACCTGCGCCTTTCTTCTGGCTTTTAATCCACCCTCATAATTGACTGTTATTGATTTAACACCCGGTATAGGTCTTTTGAATTTATTGTCTAAACCTCTACGTGCACCATACTTTTCCTCATAACCTGCGTATAAAGTACCATCTTCCTTAAGTTCACCACCCATCAAAGTTATTTGGTTTTCTAAGTTGGATGTCATTCTGATAAAAGTCGTCTTTAAAAAAGTCCCATCTTCATTGATATCAGAAACGGTTGAACCTGCTTCACGTATTTCTCTACCAAGTATCTTTTTTTTATTTTCTAACTTGTCTCTTATTACTTTATTTATTGGTGTACACGCTATCATAACCTTAGTAAGACTCTATCTCTACTTTTTTTAAAATACTTTCTATTTGAGTTGGTATTCGTATCTTTTTATCCGCGTTTGCTATTACGGCATCGGTTAAACCATTGGCTTTTGCTATTATCCACCACAATGAACCATCATTATAATATTGGTATGCGAGATTCTCTAACCTCTCACCAACAACGGTTGTAATAAATATATCAGTATCCCTTATTGGTATAGCAGGATAGATGGTGGGACGATAAACCCTAAACTTTTTTCTAGTATCATTCTTTGTCGTTGTTGTTTCGTATCTATTCATTTTAACCTCCGATTGGGTCTAATGGAACGTCATCAAGTATGTCTAAGTCAACATCGGATGGATTTGGAGTTGTGCTGCTATCATATCCTGTTTTTATAAATATGTCTCCTTCTAAATCTACAGGCTTAAGTGGAAATGGAACTTCAGAAATTTCAGTAGTATTGAAAGTGCCAGCTCCATCGCCGGTTGGATTTTTTAACCACCCCAAGTCAAAGTGCTTTCCAGTTGTGCTCTGTAGATATTTACCAATGTAAGTGAATCCCACGGCACACTCTAAATGTTTAGGTAATTTTATACCATCATCCATTTCATACGTCGTATCATCTAATACATTGATATTCAAACTACTTATATAGCCTGGTGTATTATTATACATATCACCAATGGTCAATCCTACAAATGGAGAAACCATTGATAAGCCAGGATTATTTTCCTTAAATGTAGGATAACATAATCCTGCTAAATAATTTATCTTATCCCATAACACATATAGTTCTTGTTTAGTGTTTGGATATATTTGAAATGTAAAATTAATCTCTCTACTGGTTCCCTGATAAACATAGACATTATCAGGTCTACCAACATATCTTTCTGAAGCATAATCTGGTTGGATGTTGTCTGATATTCCACTTAATATCGCTCTAAAGATTATCCATTTACCATTTACTAAATCTCTAAACTTAAATGGAATAAAATCATCATTATTGTTATTGACATTTATATCGCTTAATAAACCACCGTACGGATGCATATTTAATTTATCAACATTGGTAGTTCCTCTACCACCTTTTATTGGATGTCCGCTATCAACATTACTCTCTTTGAATTTAGCCGTTGGGTCACCTAATTTTGAAAATCTTTTATAGTTCTTATTTCTATATTGTTCGGCTAACAAAGCAGAATCTATTTTGGCTTTTAACGGACTGAAAGCATCTTTATCAGCTAAGGCGTCCGAACCCCTTTTCTTAAGACCGCCTGTGAATTTACTAACTTTGTTACCTATTTTTTGGCCAACCTCACTAGTCTTAACCTTTTCTATGTATCTAGCGCCTGCTACTCCAACACCAACTATCGCCTCTATAGCTGCTAATGGTGAAAAATGTCTTTGTATTCTATTGTAACCATTTGAAAATACGCTGAGTGGATTATAGAATTTTGTTACATCTAATGGATTTAAACTTTGTAATAATTGTTGTTTACCTAAAAATATTAGACCTGGTGTTGTACCTAAAAACTTAGTGATTCTTTCTGTATCTGCTGCCGCTCTACCCAACAATGTTAAAGGCCCACCTCTGACTATATCAATTGTATTTCCAACATACGGTTGGTCAAGTCCGTTCCATCTTTGTCCTACATCCCTAATGATAAATGGTTGTCTTGAGCTGAATTTACTCTTTCTCAAACCTAAGGTATCGTTATCCTTTTTAGCCCTACTATATAAGTTATCTAAGGTTGGGGCTTGTTGTTGAATGATATCCGAATCCCTTTGACCCCCACTCATATAAGGTTCGGTGTCACTAAACTTAATAACCCTATCACCTTTTCTATCTAAAAAGTTATCTTTTCTCTGTGAACCAATGACGAAATCAGTCTGGTCTTTTGGTTGTCTGTTGATGGAAAAACCCTTAGCATTTGTATTGGTGATAAAATCAACCTGCCTTAAATCCTTTAATGGTTTCTCAGGTGTTTCTGTCAAAGGTTTAGTGTTTCCTAAAGGTTTTTTCGGAGTTGATTGTATGGGTTGAATATCACCTAGTGTTTTTTCGGTCGAAGCTATCTCTTTAATAATATTACCCAAAGGTTTATTTGGTGTCGATTGTAATTCGTTTATATTACCTAACGTTTTTTTAGGTGTTGGTGATATATCGATTACCTCACCCAATCTTTTTGTGGGTGTGGGTTGTAAATCTTTTATTTGTCCTAATCGTTTCGTAGGTGTTGGTTGTATTGGTTTTATATCACCAACGGTTTTTTGTGGGGTTGGCGTGGTTCTACTTATATCACCTAACTTCTTTTCGGGTGTTGGTTTGATTGCTCTAACACGTGATAAGTTTGATTTAAGTTCTGTTAACGCCATTAGGTTTCTAAATTACCCCCTTTTATTTCGTTTCTCATTCTTTCTTGTCCATCTATTAACTCTCTTAATAAAGCATTGGTTTGACCCATATCCGCACCTAAATCAGCTGGATTTTTAACACCTATGATTGTATCACTAGGACTAAATGCGGTTGGTGCTTGACCTGGTCTTTGAACAAAATCTCCAAAGGCTGAACCAATTGTCCTACCCACACCAGCACCAGCTACACCCAAACCTACTGTTGCTGCTAATTGTTTGGCACTAAAACGTTTTGCTATAGCCGCACCAACGCCTGGAACAGCTGCTCTTATCGCGGCTCCAATTCCAATAGCTAATCCAACAATTCCACCAAGCACGGTTCCTATGGTCTTAAAACCATCACTAACACTTTCTTGCTGTGCAACTACTCTTGCTAATTGACTAACATTGAGTCCTATAGCATTAGCTAATGCTTCTCTTTGTACGACGTTCATAGCGTTGAACTCTGCTTCGCTACCAACTATATTTTTAATCTCTTCTAATAATCCAGCGTTATCACCATTGAAAGCTAATTGTCTAGCTTTGTCTAAATTGATATTTCTACCTAATAATACCTGCGCTTCTAATTGATTACCGATTGACTCCTCAAAGTTCAATAAACTATTGGAAATGGATTCCACCGCTCCTAAGTTTAAACCTAATTTTCTAGCCTCAGCAGCCGCTATAAATAAATTATCACTACCCTCTTTGGAGAACTTAGCAAAAAACTCAGCGCTGTTTGCTATATCTTGTAAGACAGGTCCCGGCGCCACACCCCTTTGTCTAATCAATTCCTTTGTTGATAGTAATTGTGACATCAGCGTTGAACGACTAGCGCCTGATACCGCTTCCAAAGTTTTTAATAAATCCGCTGATTGTGAAGCTGAAACACCCAATCTCAAAGAAAATCTAGCAAAATTAAATGCCGTTGCGGCTGTTGCATTTTCCACACCACCTAAAGTTGAACTTATAGCCTCAAATGATTCTTTAATATCTGAGGCGCTTAAACCAAACAACTTACCGACCAGACTACTGGCTTTTAATGAAGCTGCTATTTTTGCACTCTCAAACGCGCTGGTTCCTAAATCTTTTCGAACTTCATTAATTGCTGAGTTTATTATTGAAGTTGCTGCACCAATAGCGGCAAAACTACCGAGCACCTTTCCACCAGTAGGAACAAATGATTTGAAATCATCATATGTATCTTTTACAGTTTTAAAATTGTCTTCCAATGGTTTCAAAGCTTTGGCTGTTACATTATTGAAAGCTGCTGATGCCTTTGTTAAATCCATTTGGCTTTTTAACGCGTCTTTGTTAACTTTAGAGGCTTTATTCGCAAATTTCTCTGTAGCATCAGTTAAAGCATCTGTATTACCTTTGATTTTTGAAATAGACATAGCTATTTTTTGTGCAAAAGTATCACTTTTTTTAAAAGATTTTGTGAGCTCAACCGCGAAGTCTTTAGCTTCTTTTATATCATCTTTAGAGGCTATTCTTGCCATATTTCTTTACCTTATTATTTAAAGAATAGGGGATTAATCAAGACCCAAAAATTTACGTCTTCTTTTTTCAGTTTTTTCTCTCTCTTCGGGACTCATTTTTTTCATTTTTTTCTCCATAGCGGCACCAGTTTTGATTGCTTGATTTATAAGTTTTCCTAACTCAGGGTCTTTTTTAGATATATCTCTTAGAACTGCGTTAGACTTACCTTTTGCTGCTATAGTGAAAACCTTTTCGATGAATTTATCGATGATTCCTTCATTGACTTTTTTATAATTGGACATTTAAATCTCCTAATGAATGTAACGATTCACTAATAAATATCTATTTCTAAAAAAATTACTTCTTCGGAATGTTTAATTTGGGAATTGATTTTTGAACGTTTTGTTGTTCTTTTTTGATAGCTTCGTGTTCTTCTTTATATTGTTTACTTAATCTTTGAATATAGAATTTTCTTAAATAAATTGGTAGGTTATACGCATCCTTAAAGGTGAAGCTTCCTTTACTATGATACATTAATTGAAATAGTTCTTCGTGAAGTTTGGGTTTATCCTGAGCTCGAAGGCCAAAAAAACCCTACCGTCATAGGGACGGTAACCTCACTTTCTTCTCCACTAGCAAATTTTATTGTTGTTAACATATCAACATCAGGCATAAGAGATTGAACGTAGGTTCTGAAATCTAAAGAATCAATTGATAAAAATTCATTATCAACAAAATTATTAATAATCGATAAATCTGATTTACCATCTACAGATAAAATCATCTTTTTCAAACGAGTGGTTAACTCATATTGTATTGAACCATCCGACATCTTTTTTCGTGCTTTAATCTCTGATTGTATGTCGTATTCATCTTTTTGATTTAAGAGTTTGAAAGTTATAAGTCTTTTTGAGTTTTTCAATTCGAATGGAAATTCGTTTTTACCCTTTTCCATTTTAGTGAAGTCAATCTTTTTATCTTTAGCAGTTGTTAAATCATAGGTTGATTGTCTAACAGTTCCATCATCATCGGTATATTCAAAAGAATAATCCTTACCATAGGCTAGGATTCTAGCTGCTATAATCAAACCATTTTTATCACCAATCAATAAATCATCACAATTTATTTTCTTATCAACAATCAATGATTCTAATAGTTTATCCAATACCAAACCGCTCTTCAATAGGTTAGGAGAAGTTAATATGTCCTCCTCACGCGCAGTCATATATTTCATTTCAACTTTACCAGAAGACAATGGATTACTCTCAGGATAAAAATATCCTTTGGATGGTAAATCCACAACTTCCGTAGGGAATTTGTAATCGCTCATGTTTTATCTTTCTATAACTTATTAATATATATAAACTTAATTCAGTAAATAAAAAATTATTTTGATGGTGCGAATTTTTCCTTAATTGGTTTAAGAATCATATCAAAAACGATATCATCATATTTTGTTGGAGTAAGTTTTACTATCTTTTCCAAAGCGTAAATTACTATCAACGCATATTCCCAATTTGCTGCTAACCATTCAGTCATTTTATTCTCCTTAGAATTGTAAGATTGCGTAATCGTATTTAAGTGTTAAGGATATTTCTACTGGCTCACTATCAGCAAAAGATAAATCACCAAAGTTAGCATTTTCAATATAAGCTCCCTTTAGTGTCCATTCCTCAACCAAATCACCAACAGGCCCTAACACATTAAACGTAACGTCTTTTTTATAAAAATCTGAGTACCCATCTCTACCAGTAACAGACTCATGTCCTAATCTTATCCACTCTATGACCGCCTGTGCACCACTTGGAACTACGGGGTCATATAATGTAATGTCAATCGGCTGCCACGCAGCTTTACCTTTGACATATCTTTTAACATTAATATGGTCTAAAACTATTTCGTCGAACTGAAGTTGTGGTCTGTTCATAGTTTTGATGAGATATGCTGGTATACCCTCAATGAACATAATGAACCTATTTTTAGTCTTAGGTTCAAAGGGTGTGAACATAATCTCTGACGGGTCTAGTAAATCTGGCATTAAGTTTCTCCAAAATCTTATAATTTTTTCATCGTATATAAATATCAAATAATTAAAAAATATCGCATTTTGTTATTCAAAGTTTTTTAGAAGTTTTATTAGAAACAAAAAACCCCGCGATATACACGGGGTTTGATGTATGATTATAAGTTAAACTTATTCAGGAAACGTAGCGCCTGTAGGTTGTACTACGAAGTCCAATACTATGAACTCAGCGGTTCTAGTTGGTTGAATGAATATCTGTCCGATAAGACGATTTCTATCAATCTCATCAGGTGTGTTATTTGATTCATCCATAACAACTCTAAACGCACTCAATCCACTATTTTGTTGAACATCTTCTAAAAACGGATTTACTATAGATAAGAATCTATTTCTAGTCGCCACAGTATTTTGTTCAAACACTAAGAATCTGGAAGAACTTGCGATAAACTTCTTCAATGCGATTAATAGTCTTCTTACGTTTACCCTATCCAACGCTGATGGTCTGGCCTGTAATGTCTTTTGTCCAAACACCACAACTCCCTGACCAGGAAATGTTGCGATTGGATTAACCCTAGCTTCATAAAGTTCGTCTCTGTTTGCGTGAGTCAATCTGGTCTTAGCTTCCAATGCGTCGGTTAGACCACCTCTGTTTAATCCAGCGGGTGCAAACCATTCAAATGCTACTTGGTCGTTGAATGCTATAACACCAGGCAACATTACTGATGGTGGTACAAACACAGGCTTTGCTGTATTTCTATCCTGTATCTTTACCCACGGATAGTAAGTAGCCACATAATTTGAATCTAATGTTTTTACCGTATTTGTGACCTGCGCTATCGTATCATTAGCGGATGAAGCGTCCATCACAAATAAAGCATCTGACCTATCCTCAATCTTATCAATTGCATGATTTGTAGTTGTTGAGTGTAATCTATGATTAACACCAGGTATTGCTAATAAGTTGATATCATACTCCTCAGGATTAGATATGCTATTGATTGCTCTTTTGTAAGCTATCGAACCACTTGATGCGGAATTAGTGTGGTCAAATCCCTGTTGGTTTGCGGTTGTGATTCCTGCACCTGTTGACTTAGGATTAGCTGGATTATCACCGTCAAAACCAAATTGGAATGGTACGGTAAACTTTCTTTGACCAATCGCTGAGTTTGTTAATGAAATCAAAGTTGTTTGATTAGCAAAAGTATCAGATAATACTGAAGCCCCATCGGAACCAAACATATTTTCTAAACTCATTGATACGTTAGAACCAACCGTAGCGGTTGCTGGTACTGGTGCGAGATATTGTTGATTGTCTGTATCTGAGAAATTATATCCATAGAAAACATTTTGGTCAAAATCAGCCACAGAACTACTTTGATTTGTTTTAAAAGATGCAGTAGGTACGTTAGTTCCACCTGGTATTGTATTGTTTACTGCTCCAAATCCCATAGGTACTAATGTCTTTGGAAAATCAGTTGAACCAGAGAAGTCACCAACTCTAATATGTTTACTACTATTTGGATAATCTCCATTAAATGATAACACGCCAGATGAATCAATCTCTACAAAACTATCACCAATCACTCTTACGAAATAATTTGGATTGTCAGGATCCATTGATAGACCATCAAATTGTTCCATTATGTCATCATTGTTGGGTCTTGTTTTATCAGAATTACCAATATTGACTGACCTAACCTGTAACGAGAATGTTCCGTAATCTGAACCAGCTACAGAAGCAGCGTCTTTAATATTTAGAATATTAACTTTAAATTGTGAATTAACGTCTGTTCCGTGCGAACGGGTATAGACTCTAAATAGATTAAATCTCTCTCCACTAACTGCCTGTGATGTGATGAATGGAGTTCTAGCATATTGATATCTACTATTTCCAGTCCAATTACCTGCCCCACCATCATTGTTGTATTCTGTGGTTCCAGATGCTAAATCTAAACCTTGTGTTGTTACTTTCAAAGAAGCTGAAGCTGCTGAGTTTTGACTACCATCAGTTTGTGTTCTTTTAAAGTTTTTATATAAATAAACAGGCATTAATGCTGTGCCTGATTTTTCTGTTGTAGCAGAAAAACTAAATATATTTTCAATGTAGTTAGCTGAAGATGAATCAAAACTAACAATCTTCTCTATACTAGCAGCACTACTTGTGATTCTTAACTTTGAACCTGAGAGTTGTGCGTAAGCTTCACCAGCTCCACCCGCCTCTTCAGATAGTCCAAGTATTGAAGCCGCTGTTATGGTAGCGGTTCCATCTGTACCACCTCTTGATGGTGCCAAAACTGCGACCGATTGACTTGTAGCGCCTGTTGATAAAAATAATTCAATTGTATCTGCTTTGTAACCCCCAATACCAAGAACTCTAACCACAGTAACGCTAGGTGCGCTTCTAATATATTGTTCTACAGTATATGGTGTATAAAATCTTTCATCGGTACTACCAAAAACATCTTCAAATTGTGAAAAGCTTGTTATGATTGTTGGTGTAAAAGCTGGGCCTTTTTTGGTTGGGCCAATGACTGCAGCTCCGATTTCCTGAATCCCTTGCGGAAGGAAAGATACGTCTCTTTCTCTCGTAAAGACGCCAGGACTTACTATTCTCTCTGCCATATTTATTCTCCGTTAAATATTATAAATAAAAAAAAGTTTAATGATAAATATAAACTAAATTACCCAAACATATATATTTTAGGTATTTTTTTTATTTACTAGGTGTAAAAACGCCTGTTTCAGGATCGAGTTGTCCAGCACCATACTTATCATTCAATTTTTTAACCAACTCTCTCTCTTCTACCTGAATTTTAACATAAGAATCTTTAGCTAATTGTATTTCATTATTTAAATTTTCCGTTTGTTGTTCTAAGAGAATTTTCTGAACATTAAGTTGACCAATTTTAGAAGTAGCCACTTGATAGCTAGTTTGTAATTCGGCTAACTTTTCCATTTCACCTGGTGTAAATTTTACCTCATCATCGGTTCTTAGTTTAGTTTCTACGACATTATCATCAGCCATATTAACTCCTTTATTTTGATTAATAATTTATATATATATATTTGTTTAAAACAAAAAATTAAATTTTATTTTTCTCTCTAGATTTATTTCTCAATCTAGCTTTGGCATTTTTTTCTCTTTTTTTAACAGAGGGTTTAACGTAATATTCCCTTTGCTGTACTTCATATAAAATACCGCTATCCTTAACTTTTCTTTTGAAAATCTTTAAAGCTTGTTCTACGTTTTTATTTTTAACTTTTACTGATATCAATATAACCTCAAATTGTTATTTGTTTTTAATCTCTCTCTATTTTAGCGTCGTAATTCTTATCAACATAATTAAAGAAATCTTTCTTCTTATCCTTATCTAATTCAGCGGGTGATTTAACACCAAACTTCTTTAGACTAGCTCTAAAAAATTTCTCATATTTGTCTTTTTCCTCTTCCGTAATAGAATCGTTTATTTCATAATATCTACCCAAAATATTACCCATATCCTCATATAAGGTGGACATTCTTTGTTGTAACACATCGGATTCACTAGCAACCTTTTTGAAAGAATTAGCCAAACTAGTTAATTCTCTCATATTACGATTTACTGTTACCTTATCGAACCATTGGTCAGTTTCCTTCAACGCATAGCTCTTAGCGTTTTCAGCTAACTCTGATAGTGTATTTGCTATTTTGGATAAATTATCCTCTCTGTGTATACTTTTTCCAATAGAGTTAAAATTTGACACTGCAGCTTGAAAATCTTTGGGACTCATTTTGACACTATTTTCATTTTCAGAGATAGATTGTTTTATAAAATGTTTTTGACTACCAGCATTGAATGTGGAAAATGCCTGATTACTAACAAATCCACCACGTGTTGAGAGAGTTCCTGGTATAGCACCAGCAATACTTTCTTTTATTAAGTCTTTTAATTTGATTCTTTTACTCATATTTTAACATACCGTTTGTATTAACCTTAATTATTCTACAATAAATATAATGTTTTTGTTTTTCGTGTCTATCTATCTTCTTAATTTACCTCGTTTAGAATACCTTCTAAACCCTTTACGGACTTTATTCCATAATATTGATAAAAAATCTTTTTGTCCCTTATATCTACCTGTTGTTGGGCCTGTTTTAAATCCTCTGTTTAAATCCAAAGCATCATACTTGCCGGCCTTTACCCCATTCATCATTACTTTAATAACTTGTTGTGATGCTTTACCTAAAATCTTTGACATAGTGTTTATATCTTGTGCGACCATTTTCTTAGCTTCCGTAGAACTATATGCAGCTGGATAAGCTCCGAATCCACCCTGCCCAGCTGATTTAGTTTTAACTGATTTGTAATAGGTGGCGTCGTTTGTATCAGAATCATCTCCTGTGGTCATAAAACGAAATACTTCATCGTCTTCTTCTATTGGTAATTTAGAAATAATATCAGTTTGTTTTGCTAAATCTCTTACATTATTAACAAGCTCATCTTCGACAAGAATTCCAATATCACCCCAATAATTATATTTTAGATATCCTTTGATTTGTCTGATTATTTTTTCTGTATTTTTTAAATTTTTTAAAAAATCTCTCTTAACCTTTTCTCTTTTTGGATTCTTTCTTTCTTCCACTGGCTTTTTACCAACAATATATTCAACCTTTTTCATTTGGTCATGCGTTTTATCCAACATATCACCTGGTTTGTAATTTTTACCTTTGTTGATTACCATAAAAACAACTGATTTAGGATTGATTGATTTAACGGTTCCCATAGCACCATTGTGTGGACAAGTCGGATTAATATCTTTTACGACATCACCAACTCCATATGTATATTTATGAACTGATTCAAATTTAGATAAACTCGAAAGTATTTCTGCTTTTTTGGCGGGCGTTGAGCTTTTGTATGTGCGTTTAATATAATCGTAATTTTTATCTATCTCTTTTTTAGCATCCTCTGGTTTATCACCACGCTTTACCATAAGATTTAAAATCTTTTTCTTTTCGGCGGGACTCTCTGTAAGATTCATTAATTGTTTATATAATGATTTATTTTTCATTATCTCTTTAACCAATTTTTCCACGTGACGTAATCCACATAGTTTTCTATATCAGAAAGTGCGACCTTTTGTAAATTACTTTTTCTTCCTGTTCCACCTTTTTGATGGATAATTTCAAAAGCTTTTTTTCTTTTAATATC
>MDSZ01199643.1_pt1 | contig 23683 bp, 24 predicted proteins | sample 811201 | NCBI WGS metagenome assembly MDSZ01 (sample SAMN05326647, study PRJNA326480) | marine metagenome | isolation source: seawater | place: Indian Ocean: North | collected 2010
AATTAATGAGATGATTCGTGTAAAATATACGGATTTGAATTACAATGGTATGAATGATAAGCAATTAGAAAAATTAACAGGGAAATACACATATAATCCTTTTGATAATAGTGTAATTATTGTTGATGAGGCACATAATTTCGTAAGTCGTATTGTAAATAAAATAAAATCTGGTCAAAAGAAATCATTATCAATGAAGTTATATGAATACTTATTAGACGCTCAAAATGCTAAGATAATCTTATTATCAGGAACTCCTATTATTAATTATCCAAATGAGATTGGTGTATTATTCAATATATTAAGAGGGTACATTAAAACATGGACATTTCCATTAGAAATTCAAACAACTACAAAAATCAATCACGAACGATTTCTTGAAATGTTTGATAAAGAGAAATTCAATGCATTTGATTATGTAGAATATAGTAACAATAAGCTTGTTATTACAAGAAATCCGTTCGGATTCGTCAATGCAAAGAAACGTGGTGTTTTAAAAGGAAGTAAAATGAAAGGAGGTGAAAAAGGTGAAGGAGAACCTGAATTGGAAAAAATGAAAGAAGAGGATGATGAAGAAATTGATATTATTGAAAAAGGTGAACCAGATGCGGAAGAGCAATCTGAGGAACAATCTGAGGAACAACCTGAAGAACCACCTGAGGAACAACCTGAAGAACAACCTGAGGAACAATCTGAGGAACAACCTGAAGAGCAACCAGAAGAACAACCTGAAGAGCAACCAGAAGAACAACCTGAAGAGCAACCAGAAGAACAACCTGAAGAGCAACCTGAGGAACAATCTGAGGAACAACCTGAAGAACAACCTGAAGAACCCGAACAAGAGGCAGATGAAGAACTTGAAGAAATAACAGAAGATACAAATGTTGAGGATGATAAGGAACAAGATGAAGAAGAACAAGACGATATAGGTGAAGTAGAAAATGCAGAAAAAGGAGAACAAACAAAGCAAGTTACAGATAATTCAGAGAACATTGATGAATTGAAAAAAGAATTAGAAGAAATGAAATTACAAATGAAGGAATTGCAAGAAAATAATGCATTGGTATTGGAAAGAAAAGAGGTTCAGGAACAACAAGAAAAGGAGCTTAAACAAGAAATAAAAGCCCTCAAAAAGGAGGATGAAGAAAAAAAACAAGAAGACAAAGAAAAAGAACAGGAAGAAGAACAAGAAGAGGAAGATGACAGTTTTTATGGTGTATTTGAACGTAATGCAAATGCTGCTCGTGAGTATATTAGGAAAAATATTGGTTATGGAGGTGGAAAAAGTCGTAAATCAAGAAAAGGTAAATCAAAACGTGTTTCACGAAAGAATCGTGGATTTGCTGAGAAATTGGAAGAGTCAGAAGTAACAGATGATGAATTAGAGGAATTGATTCGCGAATTTTATAGACAAGGATACAATAATGAATTTCGTCAAGGTGGTTCTACAAATGATCGTCCATATTTTGATAAATATAATGGTGTTCGTCTAGATAGTACTGGTAATATAAGCGATGACGATTTTGTAGATACAATTGTTAAAATATTAAAAAAGAATAAAATCGAGGTAAATACAAATCGTTTATCAGTGAGTAAATTCAAAGCTCTTCCGGATGAGCCAAAACAATTTAATGAAATGTTTGTAGATATAGGAAGTGGAAAAATTGTTAATGAAAATCTATTCAAGCGTCGTGTATTAGGATTGTCTTCTTATTTTAGAAGTGCACAAGAGGGACTAATGCCAAAAATTATTAAAACAGATGAAAACGAAGACTACTTTTTAGTAAAAACTAATATGAGTGACCATCAATTTGGGTATTATGAGAAAATACGTAAAGAAGAAGCTGACCAAGAAGAAAAAAATCGTAAGAAACAACAATTTGCTGATATGAATCCTCCAAAACCAAATGAAGAAGACCCATATAAGATATCATCAACTTATCGTATATTTTCTCGTGCTGCTTGTAACTTTGTTTTCCCTGTCGAAATAGAGCGACCACTTCCAACTAAGAGTGATGTTGATGAAAACGAAATAGATGGTGTAAAAAAGAAGCAATTACAAGGTTCTGATAATTATAATGAAGCTGATGGAGATAATATAGTTGAAGATGAAGATTATCAGAAAAAAATCGTAAAGGCATTGAAAGCATTATCCAAAAAGGACCGCAAAGGTAATTCATTGTATTTAACTCCTGAAAAACTGGCATTATATAGTCCTAAGTTTTTGAAATTATTAGAAAATTTAAAACATAATGATAACAAAGGTCTTCATTTGATATACAGTCAATTTCGTACTATTGAAGGTATTGGTATTTTAAAACTTATATTAGAAGCAAATGGGTATGCTGAATTCAAAATTAAGAAAACTACTAATGGCTGGCAGGTAGTACAGAAAATAGGAGACGAAAATAAACCAAAGTTCGTATTATATACTGGTACAGAAAGTGAAGAAGAAAAGGAAATCATTCGTAATGTTTATAATAGTAATTGGGGTGTTGTTCCCGTTGAAATAGCTGATCACGTGAAAAAGATACACAAAAACAATTTTATGGGAGAAATTATCCGCATATTTATGATTACTGCTTCGGGTGCAGAAGGTATTAACTTGAAAAATACTCAATACGTGCATATTGTGGAACCATATTGGCATATGGTGCGTATGCGTCAAGTTATTGGTCGTGCTCGTCGTATTTGCAGTCACGAAGATTTACCAAAAAATATGAGAAATGTAAAAATATATGTATATGTATCGTCATTAACTAAAGAACAACAGACAAATGACCGTCATAAAGAATTGCAAATACGTGACATTAGTCGTATAGATAAGATTACACCAGTAACAACAGATGAAACATTATACGAAATTTCAAGTTTGAAAGAAACTATCAATAGTCAGTTATTAAATGCTGTCAAGTCAAGCGCATTTGATTGTCAATTGTATTCAAACAATAAAGGAGATGAAAACGTGGTATGTTATAATTTAGGTAAAATCACTTCTAATGAATTCAATAGTGTTCCAAACATTGATGTGGATCGTTATGAACGGGAAGAATTAAATGAACGAACGATTGAATGGACCGCACAAGAAATCAAATACCGCAATAAAGTATATGCATTGAATACAGAAACAAATGAAATATACAATATGGAAGATTATCAAAAAGCTGTTAGTGGAGAAGGTGATTTAGTGGATAAACAGGTTGCACAGCTTGAATATGTAAAGAATAAACCAAAGATTGTATTTAAATAAATAATATACGTATTATATCAAATATATATATTATGGGTTATCAACTATTAAATTATATTATATTACGCAATATACGAAAATATAAGAAAGAATTTCATTTATTCAGAAATTACAGCTTATTACATACATTATGGACAGCTGAAGTGTTAGAATTAAATTTAAAACCACGAGATATAGAAATATTATTTTCAATACGTGATTGTATACAAGAGCTTCTTATTATTGACAATAATGGCAAATTTTCACAAAAGGTAACTTTAGAAAAACCGTGTATCTTAAATAAAAAAATGCGTGAAAAAATTTATTTGTTTATACAAAAAATTAAATCAGAATATGAGACTGAATATTGGAAAATAGTGTATGATTTTGAATGGTATGAAAATTACCACAGACAAACCTGTCAACATTATTAATAAACAATAGTTTTTTCGTGTCCAAAGCGTAATTCCAAATTTACAATAACGCTATCTATTATCTTATTATCAATTAAATTTCGAATAAAACTAACATCTTCACTGGTTCCGTCAGTGATGATGCGGTCATCTTTCTTAAATTGAATAATATTTCTAAAAAACCAAGGATATTTGAAATCTTTATGTTCAATAACACCATATCGTAATGCCAGACAACCAAATCCAACATAAGCCGCCTTAACGTAAGGTTGCATATTGGCAATGCGACGAGCACCTTCTTCAACGGATAAAAATTTAAATGTTCCATGTTCTTTATAATATTCTTCATCCCAGTTTTCTACGCAACATAATTGATGTCCTCCATCCATAGCATAAATACCCGAATATACAGGATATGTGTATAAACATCCTTGTATAAGTTTATCAACAGTTTTAGAATCAAATACCATATCACTATCTAACCAAATAATTGCATCGTATTTCATTTTACCATTACCAAAGGGTTTTTGGTCAGGTCCTGCCAACACATCTGCACCTAAACACATAGCTCTTGCAAAATTCACTTGAGATGAATAACGATTTGATAGTATAATTGTATACTTACTTCCAAGATCACTTAGTAAATTCGTCCAAGAATTCAAAAATCTATTTGAAAATGAATTTCCTGGAATACAAAAAATAATTGTAGGTTTTACCATAGCGCTCATTCAATATAATACAATATAATCAATTCTCATTATATTGATTTTTGAACTAAAATAAAAATACAAATCTTATAATATATATGCGTCAGCGACCTTCTCGAAATTATAATCATAATTGTATTGATAAATATATATATTGTTGCTTGCCTATAATATGTATGACAGAATGCATATACAAATTCTGTTCAATATTTACCTGTTGTTCGCGTCACCACGAATCATTACATTCGAAGGTGAAACCCTATAATAATAAATGAAATATACTTAAAAACTATCTATACAAATAGTATATAGTATGTGGAGTCTTGTATTTCTAACATTGTTTTCAGTTGCATCAGCCAGTCATTGGGAAGAATTTGTTGAATTCATTAAATCTCATGACCGCGTTTATCATACAAAGGAAATTTTTGAACATCGTTTCAAGATATTTTCAGAAAATATGCATTATGTAGAAAAAGTAAATCAATTGCAATCTAACTACACTTTAGGTGTAACCCCATTTTCTGATATGACAGAAGATGAATTTAAAGTATATCATATGAAATCCGTGGCTGTTTCTCGTAGTTGTTCACCTTACAAACCAACAGGTGCTTCTACACCAGCTTCATTAGATTGGCGCCAAGAAGGTAAAGTAACCGATGTCAAAGATCAAGGTCAATGTGGTTCTTGTTGGTCATTTAGTGCTACTGGCGCAATGGAAGGCGCATGGGCAATATCCACTGATAAATTAGTATCATTATCTGAGCAACAACTTGTAGACTGTTCTTCAACATTTGAATATGGTAATCACGGATGTAATGGTGGTCTTATGGACGGTGCTTTCAATTATGCTATTCAAAACGGTATGTGTTCTGAATCTGAATATCCTTATCACGCGAAACAAGGAGAATGTCAATCTTGCGATCCTGTAGTATCAATGACTGCTTGTAATGATGTACCTCCAAATGATCAAGTTGCTTTAACTGAGGCTGTTGCTAAAGGTCCTGTTTCTGTAGCAATTGAAGCTGATACTCGTACTTTCCAATTATATACAGGAGGGGTTATTACAAGTGATGCTTGTGGTACTAACTTAGACCACGGTGTATTAGTTGTTGGTTACGGTGATGAAACAAACATTCCATATTGGTTGGTAAAGAACAGTTGGGGTCCATCGTGGGGAGAGCAAGGTTATGTTAAAATCCAAAGAAGCAGTAGTTCAAATGACCCAGGTGTTTGTGGTATTGCAATGCAACCATCATTCCCAATTGTATAAATTTGTCTAAAACATTAGAGCATAAAATATTTTAATCTTTTATCAAATATTGGAATTTAAATTACTTAAGATATATTTATAAATCATATATAGGAAATCAAGTGTATAATCCATCTAAAAATACATTATATGTCTAATATATATAATGCGTCGTTTATTGATTGTTCGCCATGGACAATCTGTTTGGAATATGGACAGTAAATTTACAGGATGGACAAATATTCCTCTAACTGGAAAAGGAGAACAAGAAGCAAAATCAATGGCACTGGTATTAAATAAATATAAATGGACACCTAAAGTTATTTTTACTTCTGCGTTGGAAAGATCTGTAAAAACATGCAATATTATAAAACAAGAAGCATTTAAATATGATGTTCCCACATTGACTACCTGGAGACTAAATGAAAAACACTATGGTCAGTTAGAGGGTATTGAACGAGAATATATTCGCGAACTCTTTGGTAAGGAATTTACAAAAAAAATGAGAACAAATTATCATATGTTACCTCCAACGTTGCGTGAATTACCAAGCCGAATCGTGTACAAATATCCTGTATATCGAAACCAGTACTATGAAAGTATTTCAAATGGAGAGTCCAAAGAAGACGTGTTTAAGCGGGTTATTCCATATTATATACGCTTCATTGAACCTGCTGTTTCAAAAGGAGACACACCACTTATTGTCACACATAAACATACTGCTCGTGTAATTATGAAATATATTCAAAATATGAATGATGATGAATTTGAAAGTTATAATATTCCCAATAATAAGATAATGTCTATTATATTTGATGAGTCAATGAAGTTCCGAAGTATAACTTATTGCAAATATTAATGAAAAGAGGATATAAAAATAACGCACAATATATTTTTATATTAGAATATGAACGAACAGAATAATGTGTTAACTATAAAAACAGTTCAAATTCAACCTATCCGTAATATGATTACGGCTATAAAGGATATTTTGACAGATGCGACGATGACTTTTACTGAAAATGGTTTGAAAATTATCAATTTTGACAAAACTCATACAATCTTAGTAAATGTCATATTAGATGCAAAAAAATTTGAACAATATACTTGTGAACCTAATAAGATTATTGTATGTGCGAATACATTACATTTGTTTAAAGTGATTTCTACAATGTCTAATGACGACACACTTTCATTGTATATTGACAAAGAGGATTATCATGATGGCGTTGTATCTCATTTGGGATTACAATATGATAATGGTCAGATTAAGCAATGTTATTCTCAAAAACTCAAATTGATTGAACCTGAAAATGAGGAAGGTGATTTCCCAGATGTCACTTACTCTACTGTCATAACCCTACCAACAGGTGACTTTCAAAAAATCATTCGTGATATGAATGGTATTTCGGATCGTATTGACATCAAATCTGTTGGAACCGATTTAATATTCTCTTGTGAAGGTTCATTCGCAAAATCCCGCATTTTTCGTTCTGAATCAAATGGTAACATGGAATTCATACAAAAAACAGATAATGCAACAGTCATTCAAGGTCAGTTTTCATTAAAGTCTCTTAGTCATTTTATAAAATGTACTCCATTATGTAGTCACTTAGAAATGTATCTTGGTAATGATTTACCACTTATAGTAAAATATGATGTTGCATCATTAGGAGAAATTAAGTTGTGTTTGGCCCCACTACCACCAGAAGCATAACTAATTATTTAATATGTTCTATTTACGAACAAATTAAACTAAAATTAAATTATATTTGCATTATTTTGCATTATTTTGCATATTTTTAAATGACGTATTCTGAGATATACAGTATTTTGCAGTTTGTTGGTTAGGTGTATTATTAATGTTTTTTTCTTGAGAGTCTAATGATTTCCAATCAACATCAAGTTGTTCACATAATATTTTGATTAATTCTTTATCACCAGTAGCATTCAAGATGTACATTTTTTCAACCATGTCGGTACAAGATAGTCCTTTAAAAGTTTCATCACGATATCTAAAGGAACTAACAGGGTTTCCTTGTAACAAATACCGCAAGTCGGTATAATCATCTTTATGAATTATATCACATAGAGTTATTCGCTTTTTATTATCTTCTTGAAGTACAGTTTGTATGTCTTTTTTTACATCATTATTATTTTTATATGGTTCTGGGAGTGAGTAAGTAATATTATCCTGCGTTATTTTCATACCAGTAGCCTTGAAATACTCTTCTTCTTTTCCCGTATATTTTTTTTCACTCTGTGAAAATACTCTATGGTTCCATGATTCCATATAAACTGGGACTGGTATCCAATAGCAAGGGTCATTTTTTAAGGTATCAAATTCAGATTGTGATAAATTACATTTCATTATATTTACCAAATCAGGACGAAGAGCCAGAACACATATGTGTAACAAATTATAACCAAATTTCAATGTTTTATAAGGTTGTGATACAAATATTCCTGAAGTGTGAAACAAAAATGATTTGAATTGTTGTTTAAACAGGTCTCTGGATAATTTCAAATCATTACCACATTTTGCGTCTCGTGAATCCAATCCTGGTAATGCTCGGATATAACCCATTATATCCAATGCCAAATTACACGTTAAATCCTTTGTGATTGTACTTTTAACAAAGGTTTCATATTGGCGATTTTTTTGCATTATAATATTCAATCGATCTTGTGCTTCATCTTTTTTGTTTCTGTCATTACTATAATTTGCATCTAACAAATCGTTGAGACTTTCTTGATGTATTTTTGTATCAACTTGATATCTGCCATAACAATTATTTAATTGATAATACACATCCAAATGAATATTTGCTACTCTTACAGTATTTTGCCACCATAATAAGAACGGAGTCCACATAAATCCTACAACACTTGCTCCTGTCATAAATGCATACATTATTAAAGCTGGTTGTCTACCAACTTCAGCATTTTCATATTTAATTCCTCTTAGATTTCTTAGAATCCAATGTATACTATCCGTTAACTTTGCTTTAGTAGGTTTTTTTAATTCTGATAAAGCATCATCGGCTCCTTTTGATGAAAGCATAGATTTCATAAATTTACTCCAAGCTCCTGAATCTAATAAACATAATAAACGACGTGTTAGACTAAACATTTTTGTAACTTCCCAAGGCAAATTTATACGATTCTTTGTTTTCAATTCAGTTTTTATGTTTAAACTGCTAATCTTGTCTTGATGATAAGTAGCTCCATATTTGATTAAAATATTAGCCAATTCAAAATTATTGAATTCAGATGCAATATCTACTAACTTTGTTACATAATTTTCGGTTAATTTTGAATCAAATAATTTTGTATAAACAAGTCTATCCACTCTTAATTTATTTTTTGAATATGCTTTTTTTGAGCTATTGTCCATGATAGTATTTGCTTGTTTATTTAGTATATTCTCATGAAGATTAAATATAGTGTGTTCTCCAGCTTGATTAAACTCCATTTTTATATTAAAAATATGAGAGTTAATTACATACCTGATCATATTATCTTTATTACCAATCCATCTTGTATTCATTGCCGTTCTCGTATTTGCGATCAAGCTTTCAAATGCGTTTTTAGTTTTATTTTTTAAATCTTCTTTTGTAATTTCTAATACATCTAATAATCTTTCTTGAATTTGTTTTAATTGTTTTGTTTTTTCTCTAAATAGACCAATTAGAGGAGAATCAAAATTACTATTTAATATTAATAAAATAAAAAGTTGTTTAATAATAGATTTGTTGTTGAAACATTTATAGTACTTATTTATTTGCATTCTCTTTTCACATTTGACATCAACAATCTTATCAATCTTTTCTTTGTTTAATATATTATCTTCGCCACCAATAACTTTCTTATATTTACGAGTTTTGTTATTGCGACGTTTTAATTGTTTTGTTTTTGTCTTCATTAATATAATATATTTTATTGGGAGAAAAAATAATCTCAACGTCATATTACTAATATCTAAACGTTTTCAAAGCATATTTCTGTCTGCAACAGGGACATTTTGTTCCCAAGACTGTTTGTATATGATGAAATATACAATCTCCACAAAATTGATGACCACAACGTAAAACTGCACGATTCGTTTGCCCAAGTATAGTCATACAGATGGGACATTCATTAGTTTCAATTGGTGTACTTACATTTACTAATGAATTGAATTCCTCTAATTGTCGTTGTTGATTTTTATATATGCTTCGTTTTTCTCTTAAATCACGCAAACAACATACGTATTGTTGATATAAATTAATTCCTTCTTGACCAATAAATACGTCACTAATTGCTTTATTATTTTCATTTAACTTGACACGTACAAAGGCTTGGGTATGATCACTCGTATTGGAGTATTCTTGCACAAAGTAATTTAAATTACGATGTCCATGAAATAATGAACGTTCAGGTCGTAATCTCTGAATATATTGTAATATCACTATTGTGTTGTTTTCAGGAACATTATATGAGTTAGAATTTTGTTCTATACTAACGTGATAATTCCAATTTTCTTCGTTTGGTTTACGTCCAGTTGGAATAGCATTACTTAGAAACCAGTTTTTAGAATGTATACAGTGTTTCCGTAAATGGTAGCAATGATCAGTATTTGTATTGTATATTTCAATAGCTCGATCAACCTTTGCTTTATTGCAATGTGTAAATATATGATTAGACTGACGACAATATGAACAAGGCATTTGTATATAATAGATGTATAATAGATGAATAAAAATACGTTAATAAAATTCAATCAATTTTTTATAAAAATTCAGGATATTTATAAAAATATTTTTAGTTAACAGTCAATGGAGTAGTTATCACATTCCTGTTTATGATATTGATATCCATACCAAGCAGTATACCCTTGTTGTTTATAAACGGTATGAGCACAATTAGCATTTCTTTGACAATCAAATAAACTGTTACAACTTGTTCCACATTCATTATATTTTGAGTTTGGATCTCCGGAGCACCAATAATAACTATTTATTTGTAATAATCCGTAATCAGTTGAACCATCTGTGTTTTTGTTAGTAGCATCGCAATTATAAGAACTTTCATATTTGGCAATACATACCATAGTTGGTACTTGGGAGGACGAAAAACCTGCCTTTTGTAAATAACTTGCAACATCACATTCAGATTGTTTATTATATTGAAGGTTATGACTAATATTAAAGCTTGAAGCTAAAGAACATAGCAATGAAAAAAGTAAAAAGAATCTCATATAATATACCACGTCAGAATTTTTCTATATTGATTTATAGTTATGTTTATAATATACAACTTGTTCTTGAAGACGAACCATATACTTTCCATATTACACTGTGAAACGTTTTGCTAATTTTATCGTTGATGCATTTTTTAAGAAATATTCTAATTTTCCATATTGTTCTTTTTCAATATAAATGGATATACCTGAGATTTTGTCACTATGGCGTTCAACTATTTCATAATCTTGAATAAAGTAATTTTTCATCATCATTTTTAAATACGTGAAAGTATTATAATCTTCTATTAATTGTTTATATTGATATGAACCAAATGTCATACCTAAGTATGTTTTTCCTCTAAATTCGTATTCACCCCATTGTTTTTTCAAAACAGTAGTGGCTAAGGCATCTATTAATCTTTCCATATTTAAGGTATTATATAAAGATTCGTTATATAATAATCAATTTTTTATAAAATTGTTGCTATTGCTATCCCTAATAGAACAACTGCAGAACCTATCATTTGATAAGACGTAATAATATCATTAAAAAATAAATAACTTAATAAAAATAATAAAATTGTTTCAAACCCAGCCATAGCTACACGTATCATACCAAGAGACTCTTTTGAACCAATCGTTGCAATCCATAGGAAGAAACCAATAAAAAATAGTATTCCTGCTAAAATTGGATTCCATATTCGCTCGTCAAAAGTAATTGTATTATTAGTCCATCTATAACCCAATAATATTAAGCTTAATACTCCTATTGCTGATGAAAACAACAATGTAACATTTACACTGCTCATTGGAACAGTTTCTTCAAAAGTTTTTCGTAAAAACAATTGACCACCAATAAAAAAACAGGTACCTAACAATATACTATACAACCAATTCATTATTATATACTGATATTTTTAATATGTTTTGCTGTCACTTCACCAGATTTGTTGGTTTTAGTGACATTTTTAATATATGTGTATATAATTGAGACGTCCTGCACATTTTTAAATTTACAATATTGTTTACAACATATTGCACCTTGTTTTATTATTTTATTTAATAATTTTGATTCATATTTTTTGTTTTCTAACTTACAAATAACGTGACACGAAGGGTAATTAGAAACATGAAACCATAAATCATATGAATTTGCTTGATCAATTATTTCGTGATTTTCATCAGCACTTCTTCCTATTATATATTCAAATGTTTTACCTTCTATAATTACAAATTTTTGCATTTTTGATACTTAGTATTTCTATAAATATTAAGTATATTACTTTTATCCAATCAATTTTCTGGTGTATGTTCTTTGAAAAGACATCCATCTGTTGTTATATCAGGGATTTTTTTGAATATATTAGGATTCTGATAATCGACGCAATCAAACCATATTTTTATGATACAAAAGTTTTTCTTTGGAGAAATTGTAATTCCATTAACGTGCTTGCTTAACTTATTATCTAAGCAATATGTTTCTTGACAGATTTCTGTAAACAATTCCCGCCAAACATTTGTAACGAATTTATTATGAATTTTGTAAGAGAAACAACCACCCTTGCGATTTTTCACATCTTCCCAACGGGGAGTAATACCATTTCGCATTACAAATAACATACAATTTTTAATTACACCATCTTCCATTTGTACGTTTAGTTCCTTTACTTGTTCCATATTTTGTATTTCTTTCATAATTGGTTTGTAACTGTCAAGATTCCAATTATTATCGGTTGGTAAGTGATAATATAAATCCCACTTATCATTCAAATTATTGGTTTCAGTCATCCTAATATTATAGATGTATATATTTTTTTATATATTATTTATAATCAATTTTTTATGAATTCAATTTTTTTACTTCATATCCATCCTTGGTAATTAAAATGAATTCTTCACAACCAAGATTTATCAAATTCATATCTGAGCCCATAATTACTATATTATACTGTAAATCATAAATATACGGTTTATTTTGATACTCCAAATATCGTTTTACAAAGGAACTGCTTAAAATTTCATTGTTTACAGCATAATAACCGCGGTCGATTTCCATTGTGATTGGTTCCTCCATACTTGGATGAGTATACTCGATTGACAAAAATTGACTGGTTGTTGTTTCCAAGTCTTGAATCAATGGAATTTCAGACTGGTCAGTTTTGATTATTCTGCAAATATAATGATGAAAATATTTAATTATACATAGTGATTCAATTATAGTACCAAACTTGTAAATTGTTTTATCCAAATTTTTTATATTAGTAGTGGTTTTGTAACATTGTTGAAATAGGTCGGATTTTATACAATTATTACTAATTTCATTATATTGTTCATATGTAACAAAATCGTGATTGTCGTCAAGATATTCGACAATTAAATAATACCAATTAGTTCTTGGCGATGGTTCATATTTGATATTCCACATCTGACAATAGAATTGAATAGATGTATTATATATAAAATCCACAGCATCACTTAACATAGGAAACCTTTCATATATACGGTCCATACAGTCTCTCATATTGTCCTGGCAAAAGCTGAAAACAACGACTAATTTTAAAAATAATGATGTTTCTGTAAATTTATTATATAGTGTTTGCATATAATACCAGGGGTTTTGTACTATATTTGTAAATGTCATCAATATTACTTATATCATCATATATGTTCATTTTTAAATGATTTTTTTATATTGTTATTATAAATGGTATACAAGACCGGATTATTTATATTTAGACGTGACTTACGAATACAAGACAATATTGGATTATATGAAGCAAGTAAGCAGTGTGAAAAACTATTTGTGACATTTTATTTTACTCCGGAGCAAGTGATTAAAAATTCATACAAGTCTAATAATGCGATACAATTTATGATTGAATCGTTAGAAGAATTAGAACAAAATATCAAAAAAGAAGGTGGAGAACTAATAATATTATTGGGAAGTCATCAAAAAGTGATTCCAATGCTTCATAAAACTCTATCACTTGATGCAATATTTTTTAACCGCGATATTAGTCCATACTCCGCATTCAGAGACAATATTATTATTGAATATTGTAAAAAACAAAATATTGTATGTGAGTCATTCCAAGATTATTATTTATATGACTTAGCATCAATAAAAACAACCACTAATAAGGCATTTCAAAAATATACTCCATTTTATAATCAGGTTCTCCATAATAGTGTTTTAAAACCGTCGAGAAAATCATTAAAAAATATTCTAAAACCAAAAACTACATTGTCTTATTTATACGATTTAAATAAAGCACGGAGAACATTAATCAAAGAGAATTCAAATATACTTGTAAAAGGTGGCCGTATAAATGGTTTACAGCGTCTGAAAAAAGCACTTGGAGAACAACGTGAATATGACACAAAACGAGATTATTTATACCATAATACATCCTTTTTATCGGCATATATTAAATTTGGATGTGTTTCTGTTCGTGAAGTATTTCATAGTGTTAAAGCTAAATTTGGTATCAAGCACGGAATGATAAGCGAACTAATTTGGAGAGAATTTTTCGCCCACGTCTTATATCATTATCCAGAAGTTCTCCGAGGTTCATATTACTATAAGAATGTAAAATGGAGAACAAGTAATTCGGATTTCAAAAAATGGTGTGAAGGTAATACAGGATTTCCTGTAGTAGATGCGGGTATGCGTCAAATGAATGCAACCGGATTTATGCACAATCGCAGTAGAATGATGGCTGCTACTTTATTGGTAAAAGTATTATTATTGGACTGGCGACTTGGAGAGCGATATTTTGCTCAAATGCTGACAGACTATGATCCTGCATCTAATAATGGTAATTGGCAAGCTATTAGTGGCACTGGTGTTGATATGAAACCATATTTTCGTACAATGAGTCCTTGGATACAAGCGAAAAAGTTCGATCCAGAATGTATTTATATCAAGCAATGGATACCAGAATTAAAAGATGTTCCACCTAAAGATATTCATAAGTGGAATGAAACATGGAGCAAATATCCAGGAACTTATATAGAACCTATTGCAGATTTCACAGAGCGCACTCAAGAAATGATGAAATTATACAAAAAAGCCGGTTCTAAATAACTATGATAATTATAAAATTTATACATATCATAAACATAAGACACACATAAGACACATAAGACCAAACAAATTAAATATCTAATGCGACAATACTTTTATCAGATTTTTGCTTTCTTTTTTGGCTTCTTTTGGGCATCTTTCCAGAGGTCATATCGGATAAACTTTCAGCACTAATTACAGAATCTTCCTTTTTCTCTTGAATATTAACATTTTTAGATTTCAAACCGGCTAAAATATTATCAATGTCACTATTTTGAGGACCACGCATTTCAGGACGAGCCGACTTTTGTTGTTCATTCAAGTTTTGAAACCCTCCTGTTTCTAATCCTTCGTTTCTTGCCATAGTAATATCAGGTCTATTCATTGGGCGTGTAGAACGGTCAGATTTTGTGGCTTGTGGTGCTGGAGGAGGTGGACCACTTGGACGACCTTGATTTTCATTGACTAAATTATTTGCAAATGCAAAACCTGGTGATTTTGAACTCATTGTATTTACAGTTGCATCTGTGAATGCCTTCATCAAATCTGGATTTTGACGAACTACATCATTGAAACCAGGTACGGCAGTAGATAACGCTTTATTTGTAAAGTTAACCACGGCGGCACTAAAACCAAGACGTAACAAAAGAGATAATTCCGGTGCTAATTTACCACCTTTATATTTCTCATACAATTCCCCAAAAGTCTCTTCATAACTATCAATATCTTCACTAACTTGTTCGCCCCAACCATCTAAATTGATATCAAAAGGATTAAATGCAGAATTTGCATATTCAATAGAATTCACGGCTGTCATAAACCACCATCCTTGTAATTTCACACTATCTTTACGGCGTTTATCTTCTAAAACAGTTTCATATTCATCTTCAATTTCATCAAATGGACTTTCCATATTAAAATCTCCATAACCTTTGATTAGACCTTTTTCACGCCACTCTTCCATTTTTTTTAACATCATACGTTTCTTACGGCGAATTTCGCGCTCACTCATAGTAGTTCGAGGAATCTCTTTCGGTGCTTTCATAAAATCATTTGATCCTTGACCAATAAAATTAGCAGTAGCATTTCCTAATTTTGAATCGGTTGGAAATTCATCAATTTTGATTTCTGGTATTGGTTCAGGTGTTATTGGTTTCATTGGTTCCTCTGAAAAACTTGTAAAAGTTTCACTTTGACCTCCATTTGGAATATCTATGGCAGTCAACTCATTTAATTCATCTTCTAATTTATTTAGATCACCAATATCAACATTGGATGAACTTGATTTCTTTTTATCATTCATTAATAATTCTATACCGACTCCTAATGATTCATCACCACCATTGGATGATGGACCACTTAAATTTATTGGTTCCGCAGTATCAAAGGAAATATTTATAGGCTCCATTATGATATTCTAAGAAGAATTATGTTTATATTTTACGCGCTAAATATATTATTTTCAATATACCAAATTCCTTGTAAAAATGCATCTGCTAAATCATCCTTTTTCGAAGTGTCTAATATTTGCTTCCAAGAATCTAAATGGTATTTTTCTAACATTTCTATTGAAAATATTATAGCGTTTTTCTTATTATCCTTATACTCGTGTCTTATGTTTGATGTGTTTGATGTGTTTGATGTATTAGATTGTTTGGCTTTATAAAAGTATTTAAGTTTGTTTTGTGAGCTTATAAATTTAATATCAATTTCATCCATATCCATAATAAAATACTGCGCTAACATTCCTTGGATGGTTTTCATTCTATTTGCAATAGGAGAAATTTGATTCTCAATAAGTACCAAATTTATAGAATCATCAAAAATTGTTTGACCTTTCTTTTTCAATTCTTTTCCAATAGTGATCAAATCAAAATCATCACAATAAGTTTTCTTAGGTTTATACGGATGTAAACAAGTTTTATCATAATGTTTCGTCAAAAGTTCTACTAATTGCCCTTTAGGTTTCTTTTCAGATACCAAAAATAAATTTTGGGCAGTTGTTTGTAAGTCGTTTATAGGTTGCTTTGATATATGTGTTTTTTTAAACTCCTTTTTAAAAACCGATAGATTTGATTTTGTTGCATGTTTGTTACAATATGCTTTATCTCCGCAAGTATATTTTGCCATATTAGAACAAGTTTTTCCATTTGTTTGTAAGAAACAGCACGTTTTCTTTTCATTACTTACACTATTGACCAAATCCATTATACCCCACTTTCTTATATCAATACAATTCCCGGACACTTCCAATATACAATAAGCCATATTCTTAATTCCAACATCAAAACTAACAATTTTCATTATATATAAAAATTGAATAATTTCGTTATATTGTTTATACTGCAAAAAACAAATGCAACCATCAAGACTACTTGAATTTCAACAAAAAAAACAATGGACTTATGAACCTTCAAAAAATTATGATTCGTACGTAGGTATGAAAGCATACTTATGTACAAAGTGGGACAATACAAATAAGATAAATCTGAAAAATTATGGTAAAATTGACCAAATAACAGAATTATATGTATGTCTCCATACTGGATATATAAAGGGATATATAGAACTATCAAGACGAGTTTATTATACTCATTCAGAAATAAAACATTTGTTTTTAAAAACCCATAATGATATTTCTATTAAGAAATTATATCATCACATAAAGACTGAATATGAACATGATAAATTAAGTCAAAACAATCAACAAATAAAATTGTTGAAAGATCATTTCCGCAGTATATAAGTTATTTGGCATTATGAATAGCAGGAGCTATTTTATAGAATGTATTTTTCATATTATTGATATAATCTTTTTTTAAATCACTTCTGTTATGACGATTTGGTTCTTCTAAACGATGATACAATTGATTGTGTTGTATGTCACTTACTTCATTTGTATGAGATTTAAGTTCTACTTTATGACGTAAAAAATCACGATATTCCCAATTAGTTTTTATATTTCTTGATTCCAAGAAGTCTTTATTTGGATCTTGTAATTGTTTTTGTAATGTTATTTCATTTTGATATACATCAGTTATGATACCGTATTTCATATTATATAATATGTAAATAAATAATTTAGTTAGTTAATAATTCAATTAACTCACTTTTACGTAGCTTAGAAGGATTAGAAGCTAAACCTCTATCTCTAACTGCGTCCTTTAATTGTGCAACTGTCATTTTTGCTAATGAATTATCATCTTCTTGTTCTTCATCTTGTTCTTCATCTTCATTATTACCATCTTCAAGTGTTAATTCTTGTTCTTCTTCATTATTTTCGGTTACATCTATATCTGTAACTTGCGATATTTCATCAATTGCTACTACATCAACACTTTTTGATTCTTCGTCTTCTTCATCTTCATCTTCAGATTCGTCTTCGTCATCTGATTTTTCTTCCCCTTCATTTTCAGATTCTTCTCCACTTTCATCATCACTTTCGTCATCATCATCCTCGTCTTCACCTTCACTGTCTTGGTGTTTCAAGTTTTCAATTTCAGTAAAACCTTGAAATGTTTGTGGTTGCATTTCTGGTTCGATTTGTTGCATTGGTGCCATAGGAGAGATTTCTTGTACAGTATTGTGTCCTCCGGAAGTTTGTTCTGACAATTCAATCTCTTTAATATTCATCTTCTCTACAATACTATTTATAATTTGTAGCATTGTTTCACTCTTTTCTTGTAAATGATTGATTCTTTGTCTAAATTGAAAAAGCATCATTACAACTAATACTACTGACATTAATAAACTTCCAACAAAAAACGTGTTTAAAAAGCTAAATATACCTCCCATTACTAATAAGAAATATAATATATAACATATTCAAACGCTCTTTTTATTTTATTTTCATTTGTTATTATATATGGAAAGCTTAACTGATTATTTATCTGATACAAGAAATCTACTCATTGTATTTTTATCTATTGTCCTTATTTTGGCAATAATGGATATCAATTTATTTTACATATTTGGACGTTTCTTAGAAACGTTATCCAGTATATTTATGCCACTAATTCGTCAAATTTTATCACTCATTGGATATTCAAGTGGAACAATATTGAACCAAACTGCAGAATTAGCCTCCGATACAGCAAAATTAACTATTGACGTAGCAGAAGGTACAATACAGTCTGTTGGTGGTTTATTACAAAAAGCAAGTGTAGGTGGTTTAACCAATGATATGAAGAAAAACTTTAGCGCTAACTTCAAGGAAGTTCCATCATCTGAAACAACCGGTCCTATTCATAGTAATCCAACATCTAAAAAATCCGGATTTTGTTATGTAGGCGATTTCCAAGGTCATCGCGGTTGTATAGAACTCTCTGATAACCAACCTTGTTTATCAAAACAAGTATTTGCTACCAAAGAAATGTGTATGAATCCAACTCAAACGCAAAATTTACCTCCAAAGCAACCGCAACATCAAGTAGGTATGCATCAATTGTAAGTATTTGTAAGTGAAGTTAAAACTGTAAATCATAAATTGATATTTGTATTTATGATTTATAAATTATGATTGCCATTGAAATGTATTATATTGTTGTGACAACTGGTATTGTCTATACTCAGCAGTAATTTCTCCTGTATTATCACCGTTATTGTCCTTTTCATCCTTGACAGGTACAATGACTAATGGTATTCTATCTTGTTGAGGTGTATTATTTCCAACACCATAATTTAACAAATTCTGACCTCCCATATATCCGTGATTTTTACATTTTATACTGGCTTGTCCAAAATTTCCACTTACATCCAAATAGATACTATTCCAATGATAAGCAATTTCAATACTGACACCATCAATATTTTGAGTTTCATTATATGTATAGGTATCTGACGTGTATATAGTAGATGCTATATTGTAGGATGTCAACAATGATTCATTATTACTATTATATATCAATATCTCTCCTGTTGTTTCTAATATTGCTATAGGATGTTCTTGTTTAATATTAACAATATAATATCTACCATCTTGTAAATAATAAGTGGTATTCGGATCATAGTCTATATCTTCTACAACATATACTCCATTTTGATAAGTTGTATTCCGAAACATAATCCTTCGTTCATTATTATAATATACAACATCCATCCAAATATGACTTGATAAATTCTTTTGTAAAGGAATTATAGTCTCTTGTGATTGTTGTTGAAATGTTGCATATGAATTTAATTGTTTACCAATATCTTCTACATATCTAATAGAAGTAATAATAGATTCTTCCTGACTGGTTCCAACTGCTCCAATTTCTTGTAAAGTTATACGGTCGCTAGTATTCAGTACAACATTTGTTTCAATCAAATCCATACTTGGGTTTATAACAATTCCGTGTGTAATGTCTAATCTACCACTATTTTCACGATAAATAAATGGAACATTTGATATGGTTGGATTTATTTCAAGGTCATATACAAAATCACTTGTACTATTTAAAATAATATCGTCAATTGTTATGTTACCAATATAATACTGTAATACAAACTCATTATTAGTTTCACTAATATTTACAAAAGATATATCAAAACTTATATCAGTTGACATAGGAATGGAAAATGTACCATTCTGAATGACATCATTATTAAATTTTAAACTATAATTTATTTGTGAAATATTAATGACCTGATTCAATGGCGGTCTAATACTAAGAAAATCATTGTCTCCAGAAAATTCAGCAATGGATTTTAATTTACCAGAAATATACCAAGCGATTGGAATACTTAATTCAGTAACTTCTGTACTTCTACCTATAGCATTTACAGTATAGAAATTTAAAATTTCAGTATTAACACCAGGATTTGTAAAAATATTTCTATCAGATTGGACGTATAAATTATAATTATATAGCGGTTCTTGAATACCATAATTACGTTGTTGTTTATAGTTGTATAATGGAATACTTGGATCTTTGATAATTATAGAATTACCTGGAACACCTGCATTTGTTGACGGTGTTTGTGTGATTATATCCACTTCACAATTGTATTCTTTAATAGGCAAATATACATATGTATCTAATATAATTTTACCTATTGTTGTTTCACCTAAATTGTAAAAAATCTTTTGTAAATATGGGTCACTTTGTTTACCATTTACAATCTCTACGAAATCTTCTTTTTGAGTATTCTGTTTTGTTTTAAAATCATCTCGTTTATATTCTAAAATTTCGGCTTTTCTTCTCATATTCAATTGTTCTTGTGTATACAAACCATTATACGGACTTTCAATTTCTAATCTCACAATTGGATTAAACATCAATTGCTTCTTTTGTCGTTGAGTACAAAATGTTTGTAATTCATCTGCCATTATATATAGTATTGAAATATATATAATAATATCATTTACACGTGAGATGAATACCACATATTAGACAAGTAGCTATAGAAACCAGTGTCAGCAAATGCGGATAATGAACTTGAAGTAAGATTTGGACCGTTGTTTAATATTCCGTTAATTTCAAATACATTTAATGCACGGTCAAAATAACGTAAATCGGATAAATGACCACTAAAACCACCGTGTTGATTCACAAATACATCCTGAAAGTTTTGTTTTGGTGTATGTTGTAAGACCAAACGTTTGGATACAGTACCGTTAATGTACACATCTAATACGTTATTTTGAAGTCTTAATACCAAATGTACCCATTTTTTAATTGGAACATTATCAATTTCAATAGTATTTATAGGATCTTCTGCTTTTACAGTGTCCATTTTTACGTATAACTTATTTGTACGGTCTTTTAAATATACACCAGGAGCATTATTTGTTTGTATTAATCCTTTCATATCTGGATCATTTGTTCCTTTACTAAATATGTGTTGAAATTCTTTAGTTTCATCATCTTCTGGTGAAGGATTAATAATATATATCCACGATGACCAAGTAAATTCAGCACCAGAAGATTCATTATTTGAACGTGGTACTAATATTGAATCCGCTACATTTGGGTCTTGTGATACTGTAATATTATCGTTACCATTAAGCAATCCTTTTACTAAATATGGTGATTTACTTGGACTATTAAAATACATTATCAATGTTATACCTAATTTGAATAACACTATAAATACTAAAATAGCTAAAATCAAAAATGAAAATTTTGCAACTAAAGTATTAGAGCTCATGAAAGAAGCAGAGCCTTCGGCACTCTTAGAAAATGAATCTACTGAATTAGATAAACCTGAACGTGCGCTTTCAAAAGCACCTTTTGCCGATTCATATCCTTGTGATAAACTATTACCTATATTCGACATCATTCCTGTATTTTGAGACATTATATAATATAGTATTACATTTATTATATAATAAAATTAATTTACAATAAAGAGAATTTTCTTTGTTCAATATTATCTTTCAATACTGAAACATCTACACCATATGCACCAATCATACTTCCTTGTCCATTACCTTTCATATATTCATCATATACAGTTTGTGGATTGATAGGATGAGACCAACGTTTGAAACGTGCAATATATGCATCAAATTTACCACTTGTTAATGTTCCTTCTGGAGTTGCTATTGTTGGAGCTTGAGAACCAGATGAAGATGGAGGTAAAGTGACTTGGTGAGATTTAACTAATTTACCATCTAAATATGTATCTACTAAAGTGTGATCTACACTTACTACAATATATACCCATTTTTGAATTGGAAAGTTATTTGTTACAGTAATAGTATGTGGGTTACCGCCAGTTTCCATTATTTTTACTTGTAATGTTGGTGTTTGACCTAATAATGCAACACTTAAAGATCCTGAACGTTCAAATACAATTTTTGGTTGATTGCTACTCCAAGAATTGACGTATACCCACATTCCATATGCATAACGAGAAGAACTATGTTGTTTCAAGTCTTTTTCTTGAATAACCATTGCAGAATCATTACAATTGTGGTAATCAGTTACTTGTTGTGAATCATCTGAAAAGTATAAATACAATACATAAATTAAAATAGCGACTACTATTCCTAAAACGATTAAAGTATAGTTCATTATATAATATAAATCTACATAAAAATGTCGGTACAAATAAATTATGTGTCGTGAAAATTTTAAAGATATTATTTGTTATCATAATGAAAATTTTGATTATTCAAATGATATATCAGATGAAGAAGTGTATTTGGATTCATTTATTTCGAAAATTGCTATTACTTTTCTTGTAAGTGTGATTTTACTATATTTGTCTTTTTTCATTTGGTTCGGAATTTACGGAATATATGTTTCATTTATATCTAAATAATTGGAGGATTCATTACAGAATATAAGTTGTAATTAGATGCGATTTGTGTCTTTGATTGTGGTTCTTTAAAATATCTGATATTACATATAGCACCACTTAATCCTTCCTGACCAATATTGATACGATCGTGAGATGCTAATACAGTTGTAGACACATTTGGAATAATAGATGATACGTATTCACCATTTATAAAAACATCAATATTATTTAATGTGCGATTAATAACAATGTTATTCCAACGTTGTGATGGTAACTGTTCTTCAATTTCCTTTCCCCCAAATTCAAATATAAAACTATTTCCTGCTATATCAATGCCATCTTGTAATTCATTTATCTTTTCTGTATGCTCAACATTATCTTTATTATAATTTTTCAATACATCTACCAGTTCTTCTCCTGTTTTCAGATTATTTTTATATTTTAAATTAAAATTTCCTAAGCTGATAATATGACCCCCATTTGCATATACCGGGTTTGAATTTGCTGCATGATTCATATAAACCCAGAAACTCAAACTATGTGTGTCCACACTTTTATCAAAACCT
>MDSZ01202216.1_pt1 | contig 23677 bp, 19 predicted proteins | sample 811201 | NCBI WGS metagenome assembly MDSZ01 (sample SAMN05326647, study PRJNA326480) | marine metagenome | isolation source: seawater | place: Indian Ocean: North | collected 2010
CCAGGCGGGTCGCCTGCCGGCGGAGCAGGCGCCACCGGCGGAGGACCAATGGACCGTGCGCTTGCCTCCGCGACAGCTCCAGGCGGGTCGCCTGCCGGCGGAGCAGGCGCCACCGGCGGAGGACCAATGGACCGTGCGCGTAGTTTATCAATTGTTTGTTGAATAGCTTCATCCAGATATGCACGCTTAGTATCATTTGGCAAACTGTCTGCAAAATACCTTACATTTTGTAATTTTGAAAAATTATTTGTTTGTGCTTGTTGTATTTCTTCAAACTTTTGTATCTCGTACTTTAATCCTAGCATATACTTATAATATGGACTTGTTGTATCATTAGAGCGAAGTTTATTGTTTAATTTACTTTTTACAAATGCAATATTGTCATTTGGTAGTAAAGATTGTATAAAATTGCTTTCAGGTGTTTGTCCATTTTGTTCGAACAATGTCTTAAAATGAGGTACCGTCTCAAGAAAGCAATCTTTAAATACTTCTGTTGTATTTCTCATTTCAAATAAGCGCATTGCAAAGTCAAAATCGAAGCCGTTGCTGGGATTCGTAACATCATTTTGTGGTTTTAGGTCTTTTACAACATTGTATTGTCTTGTAAGATCGTAATCGCACACATAAACACGCGGGTAATTTTGAATACTTGTTTTTGGAAATATTTGAACAATTAACATGCTTAGTGTGCTCAGGTTATTCAGTAACCTTTGGTGGTTATCGTCTCTTTGGGCCACATACGTCGAAACCATCACGCACACTTTTTTTGTGTTTTTAGATTTCCGCCATTCTGCTTGTGATGGGGTGAAGACATAGCTACACCCAAGTGTTTTTCGTCTGTAAAAAGGATCATGTATTATGTATTCATGTAAACCTTTTAAAATGTGAGTGTTAGAAACGGTTTTGGGGGGAAATGAATTGCTTGTGGTTGTGTTGGATTGTGCTATTACCTTTTCTAATTCTTTTGCGAGAGATTTTAAATTAGGTATAGGTTCAGTACCATCAGACAAAGTGGTTTTAGGTACACGTTTTGGTGATCCACTATATGTGCTTTGTCTGGACGGTTCGTCTGCCGGCGGAGCACGGGGCACCGTCGAAGGACCATGACTACTTGCAGCAAGAATTGTCTGCACCAACTTCTTGTTTCTTGCATCAAAATCAGCCAATAATCTTCGGTTGTGTTGATCCATTTCGGCAAACAAGCGACTTATGTGCCCATCAAGTGATTTTACAAGACCTGACACATTGTCTGCATTTTGGATCGTGGCTTGTGGCACTTCAAGTGCGGCTAATTTTTCCTTTACTGCATTCAAAGCTTGAACAACAGCGTTGTCCGTACTTGATGAACTTTGTGCCGATTCTGCTGCTGTTGCAACCGCTACCTGAGAAGCATCTGCTGCTGTAGTGGCTGCCGAAGTCGTACTTTGGTTTGATTGATTGATCACCGTGGACAAAAGTTGTACTTGGTTTTTGAACTCTAAAACAGCACGGTTAAAATCATCTGCTTTCAATGTGACGGATCCACTTGTGCTGCCGCCGCCACCTCCACCACCACCGCCAACCGACAAAAGCTGCATTGTAATGACACTTTCGCTTAATTTAGTGCGATCATCTGTATACTCTTCAGGCAAACACACAAAAGGTACAGTTACAGTTTTCTGGTTTGTTTGACTGACATACGTCTTGTTTTCTGAAATGGTGACGGTGTATGCATCAGAACTATTGTCTTTGCACTCGAACGCCACGCTGTCAGAAGATGTCAGTCTGTACTTTGTTATATTAAAATTTACAAGTTTAACGGTCCAACCGCGCACCAAAAGCTTACACAACACGGTGCTGTTGCTGACTTGTATTTCAGTCATGCTTGGATCGGGTACGCCGTGTTCGTCGATGCAGTGCATGAACCGTAGTTATACTTGTGTGCAGAAACAAAAGCTTAAATTACACGTCCACCATGCCAGCAACAAAATCAAGCACGTCTGTCTCCACCCAAGATCAAGTCAAGCAGTCGCGCGCCGACAACAAATTCACGCACTGGTTGCACGCCGTGCTTTGTCTCCCGTCGTCGGTACCGGGTCACGACGGTCTTACCGTGGCCGACGTGTACCGCAACCGCTTGGACAACAACGATCAGTTCAAGCAATGGGTGGAGCACATGACGCGAAACCACAGCAGCGCGTGGCCCGTGCTTGTCGGCGAAGTCATGGGCAGCACCGAGGCCAATCAAACCGTGCGCCGGTTTCGCAACCGTTTTGCGTGGCTGGATCGCCAAAAAAAGTTGTCGACGGAACCGTTTCTTGATATTGTCATGCAACTCGACCAGCAGCAATTACTCAAGCGCCAGCGCGGCTGCAGCGACGCCATCTTGCCGTGCCCGGGATGCGACGAAAAAGCCATGCTGATCAAGTCGCTGCGCATCCAGCTGGCCGAGCGCGGCATGCGCGAGGTGCCCGCCGACGAGGTGTGCATACGTCTGGCCAACGAGTGGTTTCACGCCCGGTACCTGGTGGGCCAGGGTGAAACCATGCGAAACGTTCTGAAAGACGAACTCGAGCACTACCTGCGCACCGAGTTTGACGCCAACATCCAGCTTGCGTCGGGCAGCAAGCTGTGGAACGCTATTTTGAACGGCCCGCTGCGATACTGCAAACCGGGCGACAACAAGCACCACCACTTGTACTGCCGGCCGCGCGTAAAACCGCTCAGTGAATGGCAAAACCCATTGAGCGAAGCCGGTCACACAGTCCGGCAAGAGCAGCTGCACTTGAAAGGCCTATACGTTGATCCAACAGATAGATTGCCCGTGCATGATCCACATCAGACTGGACGGTACAGTAATCGTTTGGCGACCACAGTGCACGGCATACGGCGGTTGTCAACAACAAAGGCCCTTGAGCTGGATCCTGCAGGGCTCGCAGAAACGCATGCCGCTGACGCTCGAACTGCAGAACCTGTGCGGGCTACAGACAAATTAACATGCAAGCGCACTGTGAGCGAGCCAGCAACGTGCAACAGCACAGAACACAAAAAGCGCAAGATTACCATGGTTGAAAAATCTTCTGCTTGCAGCTGTAGTGCGCCGGTGTCAAGTACATGATCGCGTGTCGGCACCGGTGCCACGGGCACACCCACAGGATGTCTTGCACGCTTGGGCATGGTTTTATGTATAAATGCACCTGGCTGGCTAACTCAGACTTGACACATCCAGGCATGCACAGCTGCTCCGCAAAACATGGCCAGCTCGCTGCCGTGGTCTGCACAGTAGTGAGCAAAAGCGCCTTGGTGCAACGCATCGATCAATTGCGGTAAACACAAAGTCAAGAAACACCCAAAAGCTTCTTTCTCGCGCTTGCTCGCAAGCAAGCAAGTATCCATCTCAGTCATCAGCGCGTCGTCACCAGTGTGCAAAGCCAACAATATGGTAGACACACACACCATGGCGTCGGTGTCTTGCGGTGCTCGCTTCTTGTGATGGCTGTTTTGCAAAGCCAACGCAAAAAACCTTTGTCTTTCGACGTCGCCTGCGGGCGACCACGTCGCCAGCAATCGGTACATGTTGTCGTGACGTAAACGTGCTTTTTCCATCTGCAGCCATTGGGGCGACGACACCACTAATGACGTCGACATACCACAGCACCACAAGCTAGCAATTATGCAAACACCCAGTACACACGTCCGCACATTTGGCGGCGGCAGTGTCGTCCAGGTCACTTTTGATGCCTTGCCCAGCGCGCCGCGCATCGTGCAAGTGGCAACGGCTTGCAACAACCAATTCACAGTCACCCACGCCACGGCCAATCAGATTGGCAGTCTGCGACGCAACAGTGCGGCTTGGATCAAGCACGGCAAGACCAAAGGCAACGACACGGGACGCAATATTATGTGGCTGCTGACGGCGCACCCGGGCACCAACACCGTCAGCGTTCGTGAGCTGATGCTGGCCATGCAAGCGCTACAGCAGCTGCCCGATCTGCAGATCGGTGTCTTGATGCGTGACGTTGATATTGCTGCGTTTGTGCAGCACTGGGATGCAACAGACAAAGACGGCACCATGTGGTCACAGCTGCACCTTTTCAAAAACGTGACAGGTTTGCACGCGTTTGTGGCCTCGCGTATCGCAACCATTCAGCACCTGTGTGCCGTGTCCGGGGCCATTGGCAGCACTTTGAACGACATGTACGTAAGCAATGAGGCCGTGTTGCACGCAGTTGTTCAAGATGGCAGTTTTGTGTACAACGTGCCGCCCCAATGGCCTATGGCAATTGTGCACGACGACATGCCCATGCTGGCGGCGGAACACGGCACAGCGTTTGTGCAAACACGGGGCGAGCATAACGAGCGATGCAGCGCAATTGAGATACGACAAAACAGAACACAACAAGTCTGCACAACATCCAAGCTCGCCGCCGCACAAAGCACGGGGGCAAGTCGTGTGCGCCTGTTGTACATCAGCAGTTTTTGCAACGCCAGCGGTGTCTCGCACCCTGTGCAATGGCTGCGAAAATTGCTGCAGCACGACAGCGAAGCTTTGGCCTTACAAAACGATCCTTTATTGCTTTCATTGGTGCTGAGAGCCACTGCGGCGCACCTGCCGTGTGGCTCTAAATTTTACCGATTAGGCGAACCGTGCACGCAGCAACCGTGTGCGGTCACAAGTCCTCATCTGCATCGTTCCATCACACAACAAATGCAGACATGCGAATCAAAAATCTAACATTGTCGTCTTGTCCAGCTTGACGTGCTCCAAGTCATTTACAGGCGGCACATCTTGCATGTGTTCTGTCGTTTGTTTTGCATTGTTGTTGACAACACAGGGCGACACCGCAGGGCTTGATGCGCTTCTTGCCGTTGCAGATTCATGCACCGCGCCGGCAAACAACTTGTCCGCTTTTTCCTGCGACATGCCCATTTGCTGCATAATGTTAGAAGTAAATCCCATGTCCGCAAGATTTTGACCTGTTTCGTACCGATCTAGCAGCTGCGGTACAGTGGCACCCAGTGCTATCATGTCGTGTGCTCGGACGTTCCAAGCGCCCAACAAGTCACTGCGCATGCGCAACAATTGCGTTGCGGTGATGCCCAGCTCGGTTGCATCGCTTAGGCTGAGATTCAAAGTGTGCACCAAGTTGTGGGCGCCGTGCTGACGCACCAATTTTCCCCACCGCAGTCGACTGGATACAACATCGTGCCGTGTCCAACCCGAGTCTACTAAATCCGCCGCACTTTGCTTCAGCAATTGTTTGCTGTCGCGATGGCGTTGCACTCGTGCATCAACCGTGTGCAACAATTTACGCACACCCACAGCACTTGCGCCATCTGTTTTAACATCGCTTGCGTGTGCGGATAAGAAAGAAATGACGGCCTGTGTGTCATAGGGATTAAACATCTGCCACTGTACGTAAAACAATATACAATGCAAACTCGTGCTTTATACTGATGTGGATGGCACCGCTAATGCAAGGTACGACAGCGTGTTCGCGTTCACACAAAACCGAGTGCGCAAGTGATGCAACATGCCTGCTGCGGTCCAGCGTCTGAATCCCGTGCGTGCACACAACTCGTATTGTGGTGCGTTCTTGTCGCGTGACGAGACGTAAGGCACCGGTGCTACGCCGTGCATAAATGCCCAATAACGCATGTCGTACGGCCCCAACGACCACTGGCCGCCAATGGTTACGCGGAACCACTCAAAAACAGTGCACAGCAGGCCGTAGATTGCCGGGAACTGCATGGCGTTGTCGCCATCTAGCAAAGTGGGCCAAGCGGCAGAACTTGGTGGTACATTACCTAAGACAGCAACTTTTAGTTTCAAGCTGCCTTGGTGCACAAACACATTGTGCGTTGACACAGAAAACACCGCGTTGCCGTGCTGCACGATAGCGTTGCGTACCAGGCACACCAGCTCGTCGGCTCGCTTGTGCACGTTGTGTTCGTGTACCGTAGCAGTCGGATCACAGCAGTCGTTACACACTCTTACGGGTCTCCATTCTTTGTGGGTGATGCATGCGCCGTGCGCCGGCAGCGCGGCGTGCAACGTGGTGATGTCGGCAACTTCGTTGGTGTTGACGGATGTGTGCTGTCGCATTCTGTGGCGGACAACGGAATGACACAATGTTGCGAAAGGAATACGCCCAGTAAAGCGTAGATGTCGTCCAAGATCACCACAGGATCTGGTCCGTCCGTGTCCACCGAAACCATGTCACACAAATGCTTCTCGAGCAACTGCTGCATGTGTTCCGTGTCAACGCTTGTGTGTACTACGCGCACAAATTCAATTTGCACGCCGTCTGGTGATCGCAAAGACCCACCCGGCAACAGGTTTTGCGTGCTGTTGTGTTGCGAGGCTTGCATGATTGCGCTGTGTGTTTCAGAATCCCACTCGATCAGCGTGCCCGTGTGTCGAAGAAGCACGGACAGTGTGTGGTTTGCGTCCGTGTCGCGCACGACGTGGACGGCCCATCGCAGCCGTTTGCTTTTGCCGGGTGCACTTTGGCGCTGCTCCAGCATAGCAGCTATGGTGACCAGAATGTACAGCGCCACGCACTGCAAGAACAAAACGACAAGCTCCATGAATTCAATGTATTGTACACAGACAGTAGTGCGCGCTGTTGGTATATACTTGTGCTAACCACTTAATTTGCAGCCGACGCACGTCCGTCCATGATCACACAGTTTTCGTGGATTGACGCGTCCAAGCTGCCCGTGCTGGCTGATACGGCGCGTCAACAGCCAGTGCGCAACCGCGATGGATTACCGACGCCTGGTGGTTTAGTCTGCCACGTTGCGGCATCGAAACCCATGGCCGTGCCGCTGTGCGCACCAGTGATGCACCCGATGTACACTTCTTTGATTCGTCGCTTGGCCGCAATGACGTGCTACGACTGTGGCTGCAAAGCGTCTAATCGCGCAACAAAGTGCCCAGGATGCGATGCCAAGCCCGTGCCTCGCGCCGCTTTTGCCGCCGACGCCATTCAACGCGCAACGTGGATCAAGTTTGGCACCGACACCACGCCGCCGCGACACGTCCTTGCGCTGCAAAACGTCATTGCACCTGCATTGTGGGTCAGACCCACACAAACAATGCCGGACGGCCGGCTGTCGGACGATCATTTGACCACACATTTGTCCTGCATCGTACGCACGGACAACAGATGCCGCAAAACCAAAGCAGTTCACGGCTCGCAATCGGTGGCGCACGCGGCGGCAAGGCACCACTTGCAGCGCACTGTGCACAAATACTTCGGCTTTAGTCCACCGAACTGCCGCAAAGCGCAATCACGCGATACAAATAAGCCTGGTGTAGACACCGGTCTCAAGCACCGGCTCAACGGCAAGACAGGCCGCATGCGAGGCTCGTTGCTGGGGTGGCGGCTAGGCGAGGTTGCCCGGTGCGTGGCGCAACCGGCGCCACCCGACATGCCCGTAGATACCGTTATTGTGCCACAGAAAATTGCACGGGCCTTGGGTGGCATGCAAAACGGCGCGGTGTGCTTGCTAAATCGGCAGCCGACGCTGGGCGTGGGTTCAATTTTTGCTGTGCGTGCGCGGATATCGCGCAACCCCAACAGCCATGTGTTGCAGGTGTCCACGTGGCTGTGCGCGTCTCTGAATTTGGATTTTGACGGCGACGAAGTTAACCTGCATCACATTACCGACCAGGCCGCTCAATATGAAGCGCTGCTGTTGTGCGGTGTTGATGCAATTATGCGGTGCAACATCACACAACGCGTACGAATCCAGCCGTGCCACGCACACAAAATGGCACACTGGCTGATGCCCAGCAAGACGTGGGCTAAGATTGACAGCGGACATCCCGTCACCATGCTTGGAGCCATGCAAGCCACGGCGGCCGACGCCGAAGCAACACTGCGCCAACGGGTCGTGTCCATCGGACTGCAGGACGTCTTGCCTTTGTCTATCGTGCACCACAGCCACATGCTGAAAACCGTGGCAAAGACATCGCACGTTGCGCATCTAGCCCAAGCTATGCGCCGCATGCCACCACGCGGTGCATTAGCAAACCTTATAAAATCGGGAGCAAAGGGCAAGTTCTCGCATCTGGTGCAGTTGCGCTGTCTCCTTGGACAGCAGCTGCGGTGGTCTGACACGCACAGCTCCGACAACGGGTACATTGACCGGTGCTTTGCGCAGGGCTTGACGGTGTCGCAAGCCGTGGATCACGCCATGTCAGCGCGCGTTGGGCAAGTCGACCAGGCCGTCAAGACACGCACGGTAGGTTACCTGCGCCGACGATTGATGGCTTTGCTAGAGAATGTAACCATCGAGCACGACGGCACAGCCCGTTTGGTGAGTGACAATGTCATACAGTTCCAGCACGCCGACAACTTCGAAGCAGGCGACGCCGCCGGGTGCATGTCGGCCACAATCTTGGGGCACGCCGCGTTCCAAGCGTCTTTGGACGCTTTCAAGTACACTGATGCTGCGTCCACGGCAGCACCCGGGCTGCCTGCGTTCTTGCACATGGTGGCGGCGCCCGGCACGCCCGAGGCAAATGGAAATTGGTCACCACACAATGCCACGACTGGTGTCCCACAACCCTGGGTGCCATTACAAGCAGTTGCGCTGCCGCACATCACCAAGTGCAGCGCAACGGAATTGATGCTGGTGACACGGCAAGTGATGGGTTGGACGCGGCCGTCGGTTTACCACGCTCGCGTGCGCGTCGTCAAGCTACGGCAAGACGCAATGATAGCGCACGGTGTGCAGCCCCACGACGTGGCGTGGGCCGTGCGCCGCACAAACAAAGACAGACCCGTGTACGACTGCACCATAGCAGCCGACGGCAAGTCTGTGATTCTGTGGGACAACGTGCGGTGGCAACCACAGGCGCGCGTCACGGGCTGCCCCGTGCAACCCAGCACGACGCCGTGCGCAGTGCAAGCGCAGCGCTTGATGGACGCACGACACGTCACGTCGTGCTGTGTGGCCACACGCAAAGTGCTTGGCGTTGAAGCGGCACGAGCGCTGTTCATGCGCATGACCGTGCATCACCTGGGACTACAACACGCCATGCCAGCAGTGCAATTGGCTGCCGACGTGCTTTTTTGGCCAGGGCAACAAATACCTTTGACACGGAATGGTTTGCAGCAACAGTTGCCATCTCACGCCTTGTGCAGAGCCGCGTACGAGACCACCATATCGGTGTTCGCCGATGCGGCCACACAAAACAACGTGGACCCAGGCACTACCGTCAGCGCGCGCGTCTGCCGACGACATGCCCCGAAATTGGGTACGCACGGCCCATCTAAAATATTTACTACAGAAACAGTAGTAGAGAAACAACCTAGTCGTGACAAAGATACGATTTTGCACCCCGGATACGAAGTCTTCAATTTTTTGCAGCCGGAGCAGCCGCCACAAAAGTGTCGGAACAAGTTGGTGCACAAGCCGCCCAAAAAAGCGCGCTGGGCAGACGCGCCATGGCAACCGGCACCTTGGGCGTGCTAGCGCACGAAACGTTGTGTCACGTGCTGGATTTTCTTGGACCCATGGATGTGTACATAGCGACACGGCAAGTCAATACCGCGCTTGTCAAGCAGATGCACACGTACTACTGGAAGTGGAGGACGGACACGGCGTGCGTAGCCGGCATGCGGTTGAACGCGTGGTTCGGCGCGTGCACGGGCATGTGCCGGTGCAACAGCCCAGACTCGTTAGCGACGCAATTGGCGTGCACCGAACGCTTGCACTGCATTGGCATGGCAGATGGCGTCTGGAACCCGGGTGCTGCAAGGGGCAACAGCCTAGCAGATGCAAAAGTGGCATGGGCTGGACCTATCGTGGACAGAAATCTTCCTCCGAAGTGCCGACACACTATGGTGGTGTGCCGCAACGGTGATATGGGCGTGCTGGGCAACAGTCCACATCAAGGCTGGTTCATGCACCCGGTGCACAATCCAAACGTGATTGGAATGCTGCAGCCTCAGTTTGGCAGACAAAGCGTGCGCAAGTGCGTGCCTTTTGGCAAGCTGTTTCTTGGCGTGCTGTGCGGCTGCTACATGGTTGTGGTCCGGCTCACTGTGATGCCGGTGGTGTACGCAAAGTGGACATTGGGCACGAGTGTCGCCTTGGCCGTGGACGTGGCTGTGTGTGACCAGACACATACCGTCTTCAGCGCGTGCACGAGTGGCGTGCTGTGTGTGCAAAAGTATGCGTTGCAAGATAGTGATGCTGAAACACAAGGCAACGCAAGTTTTATATTTATGCAAATATCGCAGGCGCACGAGGTGCTGCCCAATCGTTCTGTGCGGATGGTGGCCATGATGAATGCGCCGCGTACTGTGCTGGCGCGTGATTACAACAATCCGAGATTGCTGCGCTTGTTACGCCTGCAGGGCGACAACACCGACGCAACAGTCACGACCATGGCCACCCACGTGCTTGAGGCTGCATGTTCTGTGGTGCAGCTCGTGCCGTTGCGCTTTGACAAAGGCGTTGGCGTCGTGTGCGAGCGATTTGACGACACGGGGCGCATGTGCTGGTTTTTGGCGTCGTGCGTTAGTGACCGGTTGTGCGTCCAGATGCAAGCACCCGGTTGGCACGCGTGCCCGAACGGCCGGTTGGTGGACGTTGGTCCGGCGACCGAGCACCCCAGGCTGGTGGCCGGTGGCGGCATGTTGTGGCCGACGGGCGACAAGAACACGTTGCTGGTGCAGCCCGGAACGCACCACGTGCCACGCCGCATGTTGGCGCCGTGGGCCGTTTACAAGTAAGTGTTGTCGCACGCGTTGAACCGCGTTGACTTGCGTTCGTACGTGATGGACAGCACGTCCTTGTTGGTTTCGGTCAGTCGTACATTTTGGCTGCTTTCAGCGCCTTCAGCGGCCCCTTGTGCTGTTTTGATGTTCCACGGCACACACGCCAGGCAGCACGTGGAGACATACATGCTGATCAACAATGCGAACTCGAAGTAAAACGCTTTTGACGTGGCGTTGATGCCAAACAGCACCAGACACACAAAAGCCAGGAAGCAGAATACAGCAGACAAAATATAAACACCTGACGTTGTTTCACCTTGGGCGTTGTGTCCCATGACCACCAATATACACAGCATGATCCACTGGCTGACAAACGCTATGGCGGCGTATATCACGTGAGCACCGGCGTCGGACCGCAGCGTGAAGCGGGCGAGCGCGCCGCAGCCGAATATCATCAGGATGGTTAGCAGCAGAAAGATCAAGTAGAACTTGCCGGCACCAGCATGAGCCTTGGTGATGGCCAAAAACAGCAACCACATGGCCGCCGCGATCGCCAGCGCGGCCGCACCCATGGAGATGGCAAACACGATTTCCATGTCGGGATTGACCGTGACCATCTCGCTGATGGTCGACGCCGCAGCGCCTTCCGCCCGGGCTTGCGCCACGCACACCACCACGCCCACAAAAGGTATGCTTAACAGGAAACAGACCATGTCCGCCAGCCTTAGCTCGCATCTGCCGCCTTGGCCGGAGCAGGGCATGGTACATACGACGACAAGGCGCTGTGCGCTGTAGTTTATAGGCATTTATTACTGCAGCTTGGCCGCCCACGCTTTCATGGCCTCCGACGCCGCCGGGCTGACCGTGTGGCACACCATGATCTTGCGCGGTGGCGGATCGCCGCGCGTCACAAAGCGGTACGCCAGCACCGTGCTGCGCGCCACAGCGTACGTCAGCACCAGCGTCAGCACCACCACCGCCGCACCTAGCGCCACCGGGTTGGCGTGGGTGCTGCGTGCCGCCCGGGCAAAGACGTCCAGGAATTGCGACGCGTACGACGTCATATTATGTCGCACCGCGTGCCCGACGCCAGCGACGTCTGCGTCCAGCTGCCGGTGCCCATGGAGCGCGTCGGCCAGGTGGTGGGACGCGGCGGCGACGGTCTCAGGGCCGTGGCCGCGCGCACCGGGTGCCGCATCACGGTAGACGCCAAGCCAGACGGCGGCGCGCGGCTGGCCTATGCCGGGCGGACGCACGCGGTGGCCACGCTGGTGGGGCCGCAGGCCAACGTGCTGATGGGGCTGGCCCAGGTGCTGGGGATGCTGGGGGTGTAGGGCGTGGTTACACGAAGCGAAGTTTTAAGCTAAAGACAGGCAGTTCTTGTATCAATTCATGCAATGCGACCGGAGCTGATGCAGAAGATACAACATCGACACCGTCGAAGTAATTATTAAATCTCAAGCACTGTGCAAGAAGTTGGTAGAGTTGATTCGAGAACAATTTGTGACAGTGCTGAAACACGTTAGAAATAGTGTGAACTTTTTGTAGATCATAAGTTTGCTCACTGTGTGCTGAAATGCTTTTTTGTTCGGACGTGTACGCTTTTGTCAACACTTTTGTGACGTGGTACTTAAAATCATGTTCGAGTTTGAAATGTGCTTGTTGACCAAGTTCACCAGTTGCTGATTTAATGTTAGATGCGTCCGTAACACTTATCAAACAAAAGCATACAAAAAGGGTGCACAACGACGGATCAACAATTCCGTTTTCAAATTGATACACACAAAGTGTCAACACTGGTTGCACCAAACAATATGCAAGAGCATCAGGGTGATACTGCAAATAGTTGTCGTAAAAAGTGTGCACGTTAAGATTCGTAATTAAAAAAAATGCAGAACTTTGCACATAACCAATTTTGTGCAAAAAAAAGCTTGTGTAGGTGTAAATATCGTGTTGTAATGGTGTTACTTTTGGTTTTTCGTATGGCGTTGGTGGTGTTTCAGAAAAAGCTACTGTAACCAGAGTTTTAAGGTTGTTCTGAATCTGTTGTCGGGATTGTTGCACGTCGGTTGCACCTTGGTCCGATTTGATTGCAATTAATGCGCGCAAAAATATCAAATCTGCCGGATTAGACGAATATATTCCTATAATGTCGTGCAAATTATTGAATTTTTTTAATGTTTCTATGTCTGGGTTGTCTAAAGTTGTCATTTCGCCATTTACGTCTTGAATACGAAGTTGTTTTACATCACCAACAACTTTTAAATGATTGAAAATATATTCAGCACTTTCTTTTACAAAGTCGCTATCTCGAAAAGCTTCAAAAACGTCATAGGTCATTGTTGTTAGCAATGTTTGACACCATCGAAGTAACACCTTCTCTCGTTTTTGCTTTATCTCTGTTTTCTCTGTTGCCACACCGCGTGCACGGGCATCGCCATCACGACCACCAGTAGCACCGTCAACGTTCTTGACGGTATCGATATAGTGCCGTATTGGCAAGTCACCGTTTCGGTCGGCTAACATCTTTTGTAGCTGCTTGTACAGCGCAATGACTTGCTCATGCGCATCTGCCATGTCAACACAAACGACAGCTCAAACCCAGCACCACACGCTTATAGTCGCGTGCCGCACTAAAAACATGACCGCCACGTCCGCGCCGCGCAACGTGCTGAAAGACATGATCGACCAGGACGTCATACGCGCCGGCGACGCCCTGACGTTCCAGTTCAAGTCGCACGTCTTCCGGTGCATCGTGACGCCCGACGGTTTCCTGGGGTCGTGCACGCGCGCCGGCGCGACCCAGCACCGCCGCGCCGCGCCCCACCAGGCTCAGCGCATCTTCGTGTCGCGCGGCCCCTTTCTCAGTTTGACCGATTGGGCCGACACCTGCATCCAGGAGATCTGCCACGAGTACGTCACGCGGTTCTCGTCGTGGAAGCGGTGCCGGCACCAGGCCAGCAACCAGGCCATGTACGTGCTACGGGACAAGCTGCAGGACGCCAAGCGCCGACCCGAGGCCGCACCGACGATCCGGGACGTGCAAAGGCTGAAAGAGAAGAACGCCGCGCTGCAGGCCGAGGTCGATAACCTGAAGCGCAAGCTGGAGACCGTGACGCAGCTGCTGGGCCAAAGCAACGACAGCCCCAGCAAGCGGCACCGCGGCCCGGCGGGTCATCGCACCGGGCTGATGGCGTTGTGAGATTCTAGTGGAATGCTATAGCTAACACGCCTACGTTATATCTATAAACACATGACACACTAGGTACCTTGATCACTATTTATGCAGTTGCGTGCTAGGGGCTGAAGCAGTGGCATGGAAGACGGAGCCGTGTATGACGTCGTTGTCGATCAAACGGTGGCCGCACAGCCCATTTTTTTACAACAGAATGAATATGAGACGTTGACTGCAGCAGCGAGAAAAGTTGTAGAGTCACAAATGCTTAAGCAACACTGTAGCGTGTATTTTTTAGGTCTTACATTTCGTGACTTTATTAGTGATGTAACAGAACAAACAATCATTGAGGTAAACAATTACAAAAATACACTGTTTCAACACGGCGTCTCTTTTGAAGAGTGGTTATCATGGTGTGAAATGGAAAAAAAACCGTTCAAGATTACATTCAAGGATAACAACCTTAAGATTGTTGTCAAAGGGAGCATTGAAGATGTAGTACAGTACTTCCAACCTTCTCACGGTGATATGTCGGATTCACTAAGCACGGAAGAGCACGAAAGTTTGCATCACATCATAACGTTGATGACGACAAAGCTGGGATTCGTGCCTGAAGATAACGTTGAAGTCCGATCATTGGAAATAAGGCGCATGAGACAGTACACGCTAAATGAACCAGGATTCACAACTAGAATTCTCACTTTTGTACCCGGATCTGGCAATGGTCCAGCTGATTCTTACAAAATGATACGTAAAGTGACAAGCACAAAACCACTGAGTCTTGATGGCAAGCCACACGTAGATGGTCAGGGCGTTCCAGGCACTGGCCACAGCAAAGGAAACTCGTTCGTCAACTTTGTAGTAACATTGGGGCACAGCGGCACGCAGGTTTATCCCTTGCAAGGACTGAAATGGTCAAGCGAAAAGGAAGGGTTTGTGATAGACCCAAGCGAACTGCGGCAAGACGAAGCACAGGCGACATTGAACGCCATTATCAACACAAACGCCATTCCGCATTGCGCACCCGGCAACTACATACAGGCAGCTGTAGATATGCCACCGGACCGCTTTATGATACGGCTGTCGTGCAAAAGAAAAAATTTGCTCACTTTGCAGAGCCGAGAAAGTGCAGACACGGTGTCCAACGTGCGTTGGCCGTTGCGTTTTTGAGCTTGGCACCACCGGCACCAAGAAAGAAATACTGGTGTTTATCCACAGCTTGGATACGATACTGCATACCGTATCCTAAAACCAAGCTTGGCATCATTTTTTTCATCATTGCAATGTCCCACTGCCCAAACAACGCAGCCGGCTTTGGCCAACGCCTCGGCCTCAGTGTGTACGGCACGCCCGTCTTGTTGTCGCACGTGTTCCCCGTGCCCGGCGTGCCGCCGTCGGTGTTGCGGTTTGAAGTGCGCGACGGACGCATTGTGCCGCGGTTGGCTGCCACGGTGGCGCCGACGACGGCCGACCTGCGTAACGTGGCACACGCCTTGATTCAGATGCACCGCGCGCCGCGCTGAAGACTGCGTCCATGATTCTATTAATACAGTGCATTGGTTTAACTTTGTCCGCATGTCCGAGCCCGTGTGCCTGCGCGCGTGCCAGCCCGGCGCCGAGTGGAACGATCACGTGCCGCACTATACGTCCGCCACAGCGGCGCGGAAAGCGTGTCGCGGCCAGCCCGGGGTCACGACCTTTGGGACGTGGCACGATCTACGCGCCGCCCTGGTGTCCGTGCCCGACGAGCGACCGCGCTCGCCCGTGTACGTCCCGACCGTGTTCCCGGCCGCGTTTCACGAAACCATGCGCCGCCGCGCCGCGCCTTTTCTGGGTCCGCCGCGGACCAACGCCGTGCTGTTGGAAGCGGCGCGCTGGCTGTTCTGGCACCACCGGTCGGCCGTCATTGTGTGCATCCGGGGCGATCGCCTGTGGTTCTTGCCCTATGTGAATGCGGACTACAGGAACACGTGGCAGCACGCCAAGGTCGACCGCGCCGTGCGCGACCACTGTGCGCGACACCGGCCCCCGGACGCCGCGCAGTGGCTGCCGGATGTCGCACGGTGGTGGTCCAACGGCAAGATGCTGTGCACCGGCGTGCCGCCGGGCAAGCCGGCCGTGGGCGATCGCGGCCTGCTGGCGTGGGTCGACTTGCTGAGAGCGGCCATGCGGGCGACCGGCGACGTCGACGCCTCGTTCGTGCTGAATCGGCGCGATTGCCAGATGCTGGTGCACGGGTGGCGCACCGGGCGGCCGGCCGACGATCCCTTTGGGGACGCCGCGCCCGTCCCGGCGCCCCCACCGGGTGCGTTGCCGGTCTTCTCCAGCTACGTGCGGCACGGCGCGGCGGACGACATGGGTTTCGTCGAGCCGTCGCAGTGGGCCGCGGTCAACAAGTGCCACTTCCCGTCGCTGCACGGGCAGCCGCCGCCGGCGCCGTTCGAGCGCTGCGCCGTGCCCATGCCGCAGCGCACCTGGCAAGCCGGGATCTTTCGCGGCTCGATCACGTCGGCCGAGCGCTACGACCTGGTGCGGCACGGCTTTGGCCAGCCGTTCGTCGACGTCGCCGCCACGGGGTGCAACAACCACCGCCTGAAGGTGGATGGGGGCATCATGGGGCCCACCACCGGGCTGCCACCCGAGGCCGTCGGGTCGCGGCACTTTGTGGCGCTGGAAGACCAGTACCCGCTGTACGGCGTGCAGATCGTGGCCGACGGCCACGCCGCCGCCGACCGGTTGTTCCACGTGCTGCGCACCAGCGGCGGCGCCGTGGTCCACCTGATGCCGTCCAAGGTGGACCGCGGTGGGCCGCACGGCATGTGGTTTTCGGACCTGATGCTGGGCGACGGCAACTGTCCCGTCGTCATGTGCGGCGACGTGCCGACCTTGGTGGCTACCGTCAAAGCCATGTACGAGCCCGATCCGGGGCTGGGCGCCGGGTTTGCCGCCGCCGCGGCCGCGTTTGCCGACCGGTATTTCACGCGCCAGGCGCTCGTCGAGTACACGGCGGCGCTGCTGGCCGAGGTGGCGTGCAGGTGAACACCATAAAGATTTGTTATTTATTACACACAACCACAGCACGTGTCACTTCACGCGCGCACCGGGCTGTGCGCCAAGACCTGGGCCGGCGTCACGTGCGTGCGCCACGCCATGGCCGCCAGCACCGCCGCCTCCAGGGCGTTCCATTGCGACACCGTGCGGCAGCCCTTGGCGTCCGGCGCCATGCAGTCCCACGCATGGGGAATGTCGCCATTCCGCACGGGCTCGTCGTCCAGCACCTTGTGCGCGATCCACAGCAACATGAACACCACCGACCGCAAGCCCCACATGGTCTGCAACCCCACAGTGGCAACCGGTCCCAGCGTGTCGCACAGCCGATCACCCAGCACCGCGGCCACGGCCGTGTTGTGCGCGTCCATCTTCAGCAAACGGTTGAATTGCGGCGCGACCCAGTGAATCGCGCGGCGCACGTCGGCGCCGGTGGACCATTGCACCAGGACCGTGTCCACACTTGTGATGCGCTTGGCGCCGCCCCACATCCCATGTCCCAAGCACCCGGCTACGGTGACGTAGCCGAAGCCAGTCGCCGGGGCGCGCTCCACAGCGTCGCCACCGACCGGCGCCGCCGGCACAACGCGGTCAAGCGGTGGCTGATCGACCGAGCACTGCGGTGCCTGGGTCCGGACCGCCACCGGGCGGCGCACGTGCTGGACCTGGGGTGCGGGCGCGGCGGTGACCTGGCCAAGTGGCTGCAGGGTCATCCCCAGCGCACGTACGTGGGGGTTGACGCGTCCCGACGCGCGGTCGACGAGGCAAGGCGGCGAGCGCGACAGATGGGCGTCGCGCACCAGTGCACCTTTGTGGTGGGCGACATGGTCGAAGTCGTGCGGCGGCACGCCGCGGCGTGGGCGCACGCGGTGGACGTCGTGGCCTGCATGTTCGCGCTGCATTACTGCGCCGGGACGTCCGAGGCCGAGGTCGCCGCCAGCGTGCTGGGGTGGGCCAAAGGCCGACCGGGCATGGCCGGACCCGTGGTCGTCATGGCCCTGCCCGATCACGACACCATACTGGGATCGCCACACGTGGTGCACGACGCCGGGTCGCCCAAACGGTACGTGTATCACTGGCCGCCCTTGGTAAACCATTCGTCGGAACAACGCCTGCGCGTGGATCGGGTGGTGCTGGGTTTGAAAAAGTGCGACCCGGGTTGGTCGCTGGTGCTGGACGTTCGATTTGATGCGGTGGATACGGTGGATACGGTGGATACCGTGGATACGGTCAATAGGGCACCGCCTAGGTGCGCGGGCCGTAGCGGCACTGCGGATACGGTAGCCGATGACAGGTACTATCGGGGTGTGGTGCTGTGGCGGCGCAGGGATATGGATGCAGGTGCAGGCTGGGGGTTGTGTACGGGAGGAGTATAAACACAGGTGGGTGGGAGTAAGTGTCTCCGAAAAATAATTTGATGTCAAAACGTAGAAATAAAAGTGAAGGCCCGGAACCAAAACGTCAAAAACAACAAATAATAGAAAATATCAAAACAAAGCAAGATGAACTCAGGGACACAGATGATTGGGTTTACGCCGATAAGTTTCGACAACAGCTTCGTAACCAATTTTCTTTGTTACACGCCGCAGGCGTGCGTGTACAACAGCAAGATGGTATACACATTGGGCTAGGAGTACCAACAATTGAAACAAGTATAATGTCTCATAGAATACAAAGCTTTCCAGAATTTAAGCACGAAAGTGACAGGCTTTTTTTAGAAGGAGCTACGTTAAGAATCAAAATGTTCCACATAAGCGACCGTGAAGTTCCAACTATTGAATTGCAAATTAACGATGAACCGAAACAATCATTTGATTTTGAAGCGTGCTTTTGGGAACAACATAACTTTATTAGATTAATGACAACAGGCCGAAACCATTTACTCAAATGTGCTGACTCAGTCAACACAATGGCAATTGTTACTCAAATAAATAATTTTTTTTATGGCACAGTATCTAGAAGCGATTATCGAGTACCTTTAGGCTTTGCGGATCACCGGGTCCGCAACCCACCGCCCGGCCAGCCGCTCCTCGCGCCGGGCCAGCTCGGCCGTAACCTGCTCGCCCAGCTTCGGTTCTGAATAAAAACCCGCTTCAAATCGCAAATCCTCCAGTGTGCACCGGTCCATGCACACGATGGACGGCAGCTGGCCCCCGTTGCGGTGCCACTGCAGCACGTGCTGGAACATGCCGGGGTCTCTGTCCAGGAACGGCGTGGTGCCCTGGGGCGCGCCAAAGTTGCCGTCCACCAGATCTTTCAGCAGCGCCCCGTCCGACGCCACGTTGCGCACGGTGTCGCGCTTGAATTCAAAGGGCTGGCCGGCCACCAGCACCTTCATGGTGGGCGCCAAGCTGTCGCGGTGCACTGTTTGGACCGATCTCTCGCGCGCGTCCAGCGCCTCGTGGGCCTGGCTGGCCTGCTGGATGGTGCGGTCCAGGTCCGACGTCAGCTGCTGGAAGGCGGCCTGGATTTCTTGCATGGCGGTGGGCGCCGGGTTAGCATTGGCGGCCGCCTGGGGGTTGTCCAAGTCGGGCACCTGGTTGAGAAAGTCGTCCTGTAGTGCTTGCATCACGGTGGTCGTGGACGATGTCGAGATGATGGTGTCCTGATTTTCTTCGTCGGTGTCGCTGCCGCTGCCGCTGGCGCTGTTGCTGCCGCTGCTGGTGTTGTTCATGGTGGTAATGCGGCTCCGGTGTGCAACACCATCGGATCCGAAGACTATATACGGTGGGGCGGTGAGGCGGGGTGAAACCCATGACGCAACGTGTCGTGCTGCTAACGTTGTCTGCGGTCACCACGATTGGCGCCAACCCGTGTCCGCCGTCGACCGACTACACGCAAGTTGGCACGGGACCATTAAATAAATCCCAGCACGTCTGCGTGCCGCAATACGGCGTTGGCGACAACAAGCTGGTGTGCGACTTCAACACGTGCCCGGCGGATCTGGGGACTTGTGGCAAAGGACCAACGGGTGACGGACCTTTGGCGTGTCACCCCAACAACGGAACGTCGAAACAGACATCAACGCAACAGCTCGATGCTTTTAAAGATCAAGCCGTCACGGTGACACACTACTGCGACCTCAGCGTTGGCGGCTGCAAGGGCGTTATTATGCCGTGCAACGTCAACACCACCATTGACCAGGTGCGCCAGTACAGCGCGCACGGCATGCAAGGGCACGCCATGTGCCACGACGGCGACGGAAACCCCACGAGCGACTGCTGGTCGCTGGCGGCGGTGCCCACGCGATTGATGGGCAACCTTCAGGACATGATGACCGACGAACGCGACAAGGATGCCAGCAACAAGCCCTATGGATACATCCAGTCTGGCACGCACCAGGGCCTGTCGACGTCGTCCGGGATGTGCTACAACGTGACCCGGAACAATCGCACGGTGCACCTGGCCGTGACGGACCGGTGCGCCGGCTACTGCCGCGGCCAGCCGACGTACGTCGACAAGCACGGCAACACGCAAAGCACTACCACAAAACAGCGCGAGATCCAGGAGTGCTCACAGGTCAACCGGTACAACGCCCAGGAGATCAAGACGCACACAACATGCGTGTGCGACCAAAGCAAGCTGCCGTTTGACACATCCACGCACGTGTACAATCCGCCGCCGTTCCTGAGCACGACGATTTTGGGCGTGCCGGACACGTGCCTGGACAACCCCAACCACTGCTGCGGCCGCGAAGGCGCGCCGGCCTTCTGTGTCGACGACAAGTGCAACAACGTTGTGCAAGCCGGGGGCAGCGGCGTTGGCTACATCAAGTGCGACCACTGCGCAACCCAGCTAGCGATGGAGTTTGACCTGGACATTGCGGCGTACAAGTATCTGTGCGACGTCACGGGGCCGACAACCAGTGGCTCGGCGGGCTCGTGCAAGGTAGACAGCGTGACGCCTTTTCGATGCTCGGAGCCCCTGACCGTGCCCAGCGGCCTGGACGGGCGCAGCGGTACGACCAACGTGAACTGTCCCACGCTGGTGGCCGAGCCCATACCACCAACGCCGCAGCGCAAGAACGTGTTCTGCTACGTGGAAAACTGGGCGCAGTGGCGCAAAGTCCCGGCGCGCCCGGACGACTGGGCCAACACCGCCGGTCCCGATCTGGACGCCACGCAGTGCACGCACATCGTGTGGGCGTTTGGCGACGTCTGCTCGCACACACTGGACGCCGGCACGCCGCGACGCAACAGCATGGAGGCCCAGCGGTGCAAGACCGGATCGGGCGGCAGCAAAAAGGTGGGAGAAGCCACATTTTTTGAAGACAGCGACCCGTCTAACATCCGCGACTCCATCAAGGTGTGGCGCAAGGCCAACCCCGACGTCAAGATACTGTGGAGCGTGGGCGGGTGGGGGTTCGGGCCGCGGCGACTTAGCGAAATTGTGCAGGACGCGGCCAAGCGCGCTATCTTCATTGCCAGCGTCAAAAAAATCATCCAGGACTTTGGGTTTGACGGGTTTGACTGGGACTGGGAGTACCCGGGCACGGGGTGCGCGACTACGCCGGAAAAAATCTACCCCCACAACTGCCCCAAAAGCTTTATCGACGACGACCGCGCTGCCTTTGGTCAGGCCATTGACGACTTGCACACGGCGTTCAACGAGATCAACGCGACGCACCCGCCCACCCAGCACATCGCTGTGCACGCGTTCCGGTGGCACAACTACCCCATCGAGCATCTGCGCGACCCGACCAAGATTGCCACAGTAGGTCTGATGAGCTACGACCTGGCCGGGGCGTTCTCGACGTGCGCGGCCGGCAACTCGCCGCTGTACCCGGAGTCGGCCGGATGCCAGGAAGCTGCGGACGACGTCGACGGTCGCACCTGGTCGCGCGACGCCTTTAGTATACACGGGGCGCTGGACGTGTGGTCGCGCGGCGTCGACACGTTGACCGGTGCGGCACTGTACGCCCAGGGTACCGGCTCAAACGAAGGACCTGCCATCCCCAAGGCCCAGCTGCACGGCGGCGTCGCGTTTTACGCCCGATACGGCCGCACAGAGAACGACAACGACGCCAACGTGCAGCCCGGCTCCCCGACGCGCTCCAGCACCGGTGGCGTAGACAGCCTGGGCAACCCGGCGTCGTGCTTTGGGGTGCGCTCGCTGGAACCGGGCACCGAGTTCTTTGCTTCCTACAGTGGCGTGCACGAGACCATGCTGGGCCGCGACGGCAGCCCGGGCGTCATTGATACCAAGATGCTGGGTGAGCGGTCCACGTGGAACTACGTCATGCACAGCACGCCCACAACGCCGTCCATTTCGGTGCCCAGCTACGCGTACACCACGTTCAACTGCGCGGTCAAGGTCAGCACGGCGGCGTGCAACAACGACAACGACTGCGGCACGGGCCTGACGTGCAAGCCGCAGCCGTACATGCCCACGGCCGGCGGCAAGGCGTGCTCGAAAACTGCGTCGCACTTTGCGTCGTTCGACGACGAGTGCACCATGTCGGCCAAGGGCCACTACTTCACGGACACCCAGCCGGGCAAGGACTACGGCGGCGTCATTGTGTGGGCGTACACGCACGACGAGTTCCGCGACGGGCGGTACGGCATCATGCGCGCGCTGCACGCCGGTTTTGCCGGCACGGTGTACGACACGGCCAAGTGCAAGATGGACGCGTGCGTGGATCCCGACGCCACGTGCGGCGACGACCCCAACCTGTGCAAGGATTGCTTCATGTCGGCGCGGCGGCCGGTGCGCGGCCAGAAAACGTGTCGCCCGTGCATCTCCGAGGAGTGCACCAACGGTCCGTCCACCGACCCGCCCTGCACGCTGGGCGGCAACGGCACCGACACGTGCATGTTCTTCTCGCCGCGCCAGAAGATGTGCTACGCCACAAAATCCCAGTTCATGGAGTGCTGCACCGGCGTGCCGCCCGTGGACACCGGCATCACCTTTCAGTCGGAGTGCGACATCCACAAGTACAACACAAGTCTGGCACCAGGTCCAGGCATTAACAACAACTGCCTAGACTACGACAACTCGAACCCGTGCGACAAGTGCCGCAACAAGAACGGGTGCTTCGGGTATGACGACGCGTTTTGTCAGGACAGCATATGGGACCCGGCTCAGTGCACCACCGAAGCGGCGGCAATCGGGTGCAAGCCCAAGGCGCAGTGCCATGCCGGCGAGTGCACCAAAGCGACTAACCTAGCCCCTACAACGCTGCTACCCCTGCCAGGCGGGTGCGAGCTCAAGGGCGACGCGCAATCCGCAGGCAACGTGACAGGCGGCCAGGGCGGCCAAGGCGAGAACACCGACAACTGGTGCGCGTACAAGTCCAAGGATGGCGCATATTGCAGCACCACCAAAGCCGGCGGCTTTATTGCGTGCACGGGCGAGGAACCTCCACCGCCGGCAACACCGGCGCCGTGCCCAGCGTGCGCTGCACTTGTTGATTGCAATGCTTGCGCCGGTAACTGTCACATGCCGGGTAAACCAGCAGGTTTCAATAACGCACACTGTGACACCGAAAACACAGCGTCGCCACCATTGCCATTGTGCACAAAACGAGGAACTGAAAACGGATTGTGTTATCCCCAAAGCCAAACGGGTAACAATATTGGTTGTTGCGCAGGGGCTGCAACGCCGGCGCCGCCGCCAAGCACGGCCCAGCCCACGGCGCACCCTACCCTGTCGCCGACCCCATCGCCGACCCCGTCGCCGACCCCGTCGCCGACCCCGTCGCCGACCCCGTCGCCGACCCCGTCGCCGACCCCGTCGC
>MDSZ01052506.1_pt1 | contig 23672 bp, 43 predicted proteins | sample 811201 | NCBI WGS metagenome assembly MDSZ01 (sample SAMN05326647, study PRJNA326480) | marine metagenome | isolation source: seawater | place: Indian Ocean: North | collected 2010
CCAAGCACTTGCAATATTCTCTCTCCCGATCCACTCATGAAGTTTTTTCATGGCATCCCTGTTTCGATCATGGGTTTCCACGGTCATGTTCATGTGTCCAAAAACAGACTCATAAGCTTCAATATGATATTGAGCTTGCAAGCCGCACCCGATAAACGCAAACTCTCTAGCTTTTGGGGCGCAGTATTTTGCGGCAATAGCAGAAGTTGCAGCCGTCCTATATGCGGTAAGGGTTGTGCAGTCCATTGCCATTAGTGGAAGCCCTGTGTATCTATCATTTAAAATTAATGTACCAATAGTAGTTGGTAAACTTATACCCATTGGGTTATCCCCTTTTGGGTTATCTGGGAATACCCCGATCCATTTTATAGCAGCGTAGCCGCCTAGAGCCGCTGGCATCGCTCTGTAATCTCCCGCTTTGCCAGCGGGAAGATAAACTTTAGGAACCATCTCTGATGTTGGATCAACAAAAGCATCTTCAATAGCCTGTAAAACCGCTGGCCATTCGTCCCAAAGCAGATGTTTAACTCCTAAGTCGTTTAGATACTTCATTACTCCAAAAAGTTTCTAGGTAAAAATTTACAATTAATACAGTTTTCTATTTCGCCTGTTTCAATAATATTTTTAGCTTGTTTAGCCGCCTTATATCTCATCTCCCATGCCGATTGTATACTGTAAAAACCAGAGTGACAGGTAACAATTAAATTAGGTGTTTCGGCTTCTCTTTTTGTCTTAAGCGGCTCATCTTCGATTACATCAAGGGCTGCACCACCAATCTTATTTCTCCTTAAGGCTTGGAACAGGTCTTTCTTTTTGATAATTGAGCCACGGGCAGTATTAACGATGAAAGCGTTTTCCCTCATCTTATCTATCTCCTTCTTCGTAATCATATGATGCGTCTCTTCGGTTAGTGGGCAATTTATGGAAATCACATCCATCAAAGAAAGAAACTTATTAAAATCTTTATTTCTAGCAATTCCTAAAGACTTATCAACTCCATTAGAAAGATAGGGGTCATAAAAATGAACTTCAAAACCAAGAGCTTTCGCTTTTAAGGCTACAGATGTTCCAATTCTACCCAAGCCAATTACCCCAAACATCATCTCTCCGAACCTTTGAATCTTGTTTTTATTTGGAATCTCCCAGCCAAGATTCTTACATTCTCGGTCAATGGGAATAATTTGACGACATAGCGCAAGAGCTAGAGCAATGGAGTGATCAGCTACTTCTTCCGTGCCGTAGTCTGGAACATTGCACACAGGTATATCTCTAGTAGCGGCAGTAACATGATCTACTGAATCATAGCCTGTGCCGATGCGGATGATAGCTTTACAGTCTTCTAATTTGTTTATAACTGTATCTGGCATGACTGTATTATGCCAAAGAAGAATATAGTCTGCTTTTAAAAGTTCGCCCTTCCAATCTTTTTCTGTATCACATTTAAAATACTTGACTCTTGCAGAACCGCCAATTGCCGCTTTCTCCACGGTGCATTTTTCGCCTCCCCTTGGAGATTTTTTCCAATCAACCACTGCGACTAAAGGTTTGTTTTTCATTTGTATTTTTTATACCCCCACCAAGCATTTCTTAAAATGTAGCCCCAGTGTGCTACATCGTTCCACCTGCCCTCTTCTTTAAGTTCTTGTATTCTTCTTTCCGTGTCTCTGACTTTCCTGCGAAACTTCTTACGTTTATTGTAAGATACTATATATGGTGATAGTTTTATTTCACTCACTCCAGTGTCCTTTAACTTGAGTCATTGTTGTTAATCCTAAATACCATATTTGACAGCTATACTTGTTTATCTGCGGCCAATCTATAACATTTTGAATCATATAAAGATGATTTATGTTTTCTCCGTCGTTTATGTGAGTAAATATGCATTCTAGTTTGGTTCGCCTGTCTTCTGTTAGCCTTACTATCACTTCGGGTTTTACGTTTACTAATCCACCGATCACTCTCCTGCAATAAGCAATAGAAGTGTCCGGATTTTTTGTCATTTTTATAGACTCTAATCCTTCTCCCTTTTTCGCCAAGCCGTTAAATAGTAAATGATATACATATTTATCATGAAAATCATCTAGCTTCTCGTAGAATGACTCTTGAGCTTGCGTGTCATATATGAATTGCTCAACCAACTACTTTTAACCCCGTTTCTCTTTAAGCTTTTTTTCAATTTATTGTTTTCCGATTCTAATTCTTTTATTTTAGAATTTAAATTTGCGATTTTCCAAATTAGCATTCTAGGCTCGTTCATTTTATTCTAGTGGTTTGAGCAGGGAAGCTGGTAGCTCGTTTATTTCTACCACTTCTCCACCCTTATTTGTTTTAAATCGAAATGCTGTTTTCTCGTCTCCCGTTGACTGAAAAACCTTTTTCTTAGACACTATCTCCTTGTATGGTTTAATTTTTAACAGGGTAATCGTCGCTTCAATTGGCTCTTCGTCACTTTTTCTGTAAACGTGAACATTTACTATGTTTTCTCCTTCTGTGATTCCCCTAAAAGAAACTTTTTCTTCATTGAATCCGATGACTTTACCTTCTGCGTTTTCTTGTAGGCTATTATTTCTAGATTTACCTAACGCATCATGATCTAAGCTAATTAAGCTGCCTTGACCGCCTTCTCTATTATTAAAACTTACAGTGTGTCCCGAAGCAGATTGAACATATAGATCTAAATCATCCTCGCTGTTACCATCCCAAGTTAATACAACTTCATATAAAACATTAGGTGGTCGCATTTTAGTGTTTTCTTCTTCTGTTTTTAATAAAAAAAGAATTGCCACAAGCATAAGCAAGCAGCAAAATAACACGTCGATGAACGGTCTAAATGAAAAAAATCTCCTCATCCGTCATCTCCTATTGCCTCTACTGGACAGTTTTCCATGGCGTCTGAACAAGCATCGGACTCACCTTGTTCTTGGGGCTGCTTGTAAACATAAGAGTAGCCATCCTCATGGTTAGTAAAGTTGTCTGGAGCTAATTCTCGACATAAATTGCAATCAATACACTCAGTATCAACGTAAAATTTACCAGCTACATTAGCTTCGTATTTATCTTCCTTAGTCGCCATTATTTTCCTTCTAATTTAAACTTTAAAATCATAAGTTGTACTTGTAAGGGTAAGCTAAATACTATGCCGCAAACTGTTGTGTAAAAGGCTGTATTTAACCCCTCTTTAAGTCCGGAGACAATTTCTGCCAAAGGCATGGAACTGTCTAAGCTACCCTCGGTTGCGATTACCAATCCGACTATTGTTCCCAACAGTCCTAATGAGAAAAAATGCTCCGCTGCAAACCATCCTATGTCTGCGCGTTTTGTTAGATAGCTTATTTCCTTTTTGAGTTTCCTACTGTCTTTCGACAGCTTATCTGATAGGTAGCACAGTTTTCCGACAAAAATTGAGGTACAGACATATAAAAACATTATCAATAAAGATATATGTGATAAATCGTTTTTAATTATTGTAGACAAAGCGCCTTTTTGCTCTGCGAAAAAAAGTGATGTAATCATCACTGAATTTAGCAATATCCATTTAGTAAAAGTAGTCATCTGTTTTTATTATAGATTATTTTATTTCGGTGACCATTGGGCGTTAGACATTTTTCCTTCGACCATGGTAAGTAAGCTCTGCCAAGTAAAATCTGTATCTCTGTCTGTATTTAAAGAAAATCTAGGCATACCTACCCCAAAATCTTCAACGTGATATTCTTTTCTAAGGTTCCTGTTAGAAGTAAGGTGAATTTCTAAAACTTGGCCGGGATTGTTTCTCCTTAGCTCTTCTCTGAGTTTTTGATATGGATTAACTAAGGTTAAAACAACGTCACCTTCTTGCGTTTTGTCTAGGTATGTGGCTACTGCATTGGCTGCTCTAATATTTTCTTCGCGGCCATCTCTGCCGTAATTCTTATTTGAGAACATTGATCTAAATTCGTCGCCATCAATGTGAAAAGTCGTCATGAGGTGTGCAGCTAGTTTTCTGCCGAGCACAGTTTTGCCTGACGCTGGTTGTCCGTATAACAAGTAAATCATTTCTCCTCCGGTTTCTCTAAAATAAAAAACTGATTAATTTCATCAAAAGATTCTCCCGTATTAAGGTCATTTAATTTCACGCCAAATTTACTAGACAATAAAATCCCCCAACCAGCCCTATCCATTAACGACTCCCACATTCTGCTACCCATTAAAGAATAGTGATTTGGAATCGCTTCTAAAACCCTGTGATTTTCTGGCGCAGGCATTTCTACATAGACTCTCCCTTTGGCTTTACAAATTCTAAAATATTCTAATAAAGTTAAGTATGGAAACGGTGAATGCTCTAGGCAATGTCTAGAAACAACGAAATCAAAACTCTCGTCTTCAAAAGACATAAAAGATTGATCCATTTTTTGACACGGAAAGCCTCTATTTATAGTTGCGTCAACGTCCTCTTGACTCAGTGTAATTCCCGTTAAGTTGCTGAAGCCATTCTCTTTGAATTTCTCCATCATGTACCCCTGCCCACAGCCTATGTCTAAAATTTTAACTTCTTTATCTTCGCCTAGCTGATTTTTCACTAATTCTTCAACAACATGGTCAATCATGTTTTTGTGCATCGGAGAATCTGGCTCAGAATAGACTTCGGACTCTACTCTTTCTAAAAATTCTTCTATCTTTTTGACTCTACTATCGCTCATTAGTTATTAGTCTTGTTGACGTGAGGAAACTCTTTATCTTGAAAGTTGTATTCTGTAATAAAGTTTGCTATATCTTCTCCAGTATTTTCCCCTAATTTAAATATTAATAATTGGTCTAATTTATCTTTGAAAAAATCTTTAACTTTCTCCGTGTGTTCTTTGTAGTGGTTTCTTAAAAATTTTGTTGCCTCCTCCTCGTCGCAATCTAGTATTTCTTGTAGTCTGTCAAATATCTTGCCTAATCCTAATGTACTGTGGCTTTTTTGGCTTTTTATCCAGTCTTCTTCGTTTCTTATGTTAAATATAAATTTACTATCTGGGTAATCCTGATAAATCTCTTCAAATCTCTCATAAAAATATATGACTTTTTCTCTGTCAATATATATCATATCAGAATAAAAGACATAATCCAGCCCATTAAAAAACTTTTTATTGTTTTCCTTATTATGTAGAGCTTTGGCTACGATATTTTGTTGTCTATCGTCTTTGGTTCTCCAGTGTACTGAATTTATGCCGTTTTTCTTAAAAAAATGGAACATACTACAGGTTCCGCATTTGCTGAAACCTATTTGAAACACCTTCATCTTAGAAATCGTAGCCGTTTTCTTTGCAAAAAGTAATAAAATTGTTTCTGAGACATGGATGTTCAGACAAGAAGTCAAATCGCTTCACGTCCCCCTTCGCCAAGCCTTCTGGGTCGGTCCAATTAAAAAAAGACTCCAAGTATCTATTGTAAGAATGAAACCTAACCTTTTCTTTCTCTTGCCCGTTTTGAATTTTAGTTCTTTCGGAGATGCATTTTCTTTCAGAAATCTTGTATATTGCTTCATCAAGACTTTTTACTTGGTAGTGATGTATGCAAAATGGTAAATCATCTTCAAAGGGTTCAGTTTTCTGAGAAGGCGCAATTTCCCAAATCACGTCATCTCCAGAGGCGATAACTACCCCGTCTCTAATTGGTCTATGGACACTTAAGGTTGATTGAACATCTAGGTGTTTGACTTTATCGCAGTTTATTGCACTTTTGGGGTAAGGCGAAGGTTTGTAAAATTTGTAAAAGTCTAAGATTAATTTATCGCCCGAAGGGTTTTCCCGTTGTGCTTGTGGGCTAAAATTTCTCCAATTTAGTTCAACCCCTCTTGCGTTCTCAAATTTTTTTAAAAAATTAGAAAAATTTAAATTGCTAGAAGAGGGAAAGATAAACTCATCATCATCAATGAACATCATCCACTTAGATGCGTTCTTATATTCTTCATACAAGTGTTGATATAGATCTACTTGACTCGCTTCTTTTCCAATTTCTTGGATTGGAATAACTGTTACTGAATCTAAATGTCTTTTTAGGATTTCGCTTATTTCTGAATCGCTATTGTCATCGACAATATAAAAGTAATCTACTCCGATAAACTTGTTCCATAGAAACCATTGAAGAACATTATTCGGGTATTTTGTCCTTATGCTGGTGGCTACTGTTAGGTAATGTTTCACTATATCGTCCACCTAGCGCCAAACTTCTCTTTCGGGAAAAATTTCGTTTTTTTTAGTTTGGCGTAAAATTATGAAACTTTTCTGCGATGTCTACAATTTTTTCTTCGTCCTTGATTGGAGTGTGGTATTTTTTTTCTAGAACTTTTAATCCTGAGACCTGCCAATCAGCCCACCCTAAAGAGCCAAAGTCTGAGACAGTACTATCGTCCGAGACAAAGAAATAATTACCACTGCCAACAAGACAGTTGGCAATCTCTGTTACTTCCTGTTTGTATTTCTTAGCTTTTTTATCTTGTGCCAATTTCATAGCTCTATATCTTTTAGTGGCGGTACATCACCGTGTCGTTTACCTAAAAACTCTGTAGCTGTCGCTGTCTTTGTGGAACGTGCTAACTTCAATAAATGTTACATCGTTATTCCCTACGGGTGACAACTGGTGGGGTAAAAATCTTTGTATTTCAAGTGTGTCGCCCTCTTTTAGGACTCTAGTGTTTCTCTTTGCTGTTTCTGTATCAATTGTTTCTACTCGTAAGCCACCTTCTAAAATATAAAAAGTTTCATGCTTTTCTGCGTGGTAATGCATCGAACTGGAAAATCCAGATTTTATATATAATATTTTACCGCAATAATTTTCTTCTTTATTATTGGCTAACCATATTTCATAGCCCCATTCTTTTTTTACTTTTTTTGGCATTAACGTATGGTCTGTTGATGGTTGTGTCTTTTACCTAAGCTCTTCCCTGAGCAATCTCCACCTATCGCTATCTATTTTCTTCGACCCTTTATCAATTTGCTTAATCATGTCAACAACCTCTTCAATAGAATCATAAATGTAACGATGGGGCAACATGCCCATCATCCATAGTGGAGTTGCGTGTTTGCCTCCCTCCATAGAAATAAAGATTGGCTTTTTCATTCTTACCGCCGTGACAAGTTCTTCCGCGCTTCCCCAGCTAGCTACTTCTGGAACTAAATGAGCTATAATAAAGTCGCTTCTATCAACAAGATTCAGGTCGTAACTGCGAACAAGCTTCATTCTTTCTGAAACGTCGTTAAAATAACCGTGCTTTTGGCAGTGGTCTAAAGAAAGTCGAGCGTCTTCATCTTCATCTACGTCTTTGACAAAGGGTTTTTTGTAAGGGTTGAAGATTCTTATATTAAGAGGACTTAACTCGGCTTCTACATACTCTCTCCAGTCTCTACCACTTGCGTATTGCATGTGTCCGACTAAGTATGTTCTAGTTTTGTTAAGTATGTTCATACTGCAGCAATGTAGGAGTGTCTGTTACCTATCTGTCATCCGTTCCAATATTTATTATGCTTAGCCTGTAGCATAGACTCAAAACGAGCTTTTTTCTTTAGCCTTTGTTTTTTTACGCTGGGCTTCTCGTAATGTTGTTTGTCTCTAATAAGGCGAAGCGTGCCTTCTCTATCCAGTTTTTTTCTAAGCGCCCTTAGCGCTGAGTCAACTGTTTGACCGGGTTTTAGTTTTATTTCTGCCATTTTTCTATAGCTTTTTTTCTTATCTCTCTGACCGCTTGCAGTGCGTACAGATAATATTTTTTATTTATTTGAGCGTTACCGTTTTTGTAAAGGTTAGAGTACTCTTGCTCCCTCTCATTGAGGAATTGCATAAACTCTCTGTAAGAACGTCCCTCCACCCATTATTAATTACAGTTAATTTTAGAAAAGTGTTCATTTTATTTTCACTTATGTACGGACGAGCCGCTTGTCTGTATCTTTTTTATAGGGGAGTTTTATGATTTAGTCAAGCGTTTTAAATTTCACAAATTGCCAGAGTATCCGCTGGCATTGAATGACACTCATACCCTAAATTGTTCAAATAATCCACCGCTTCAGTTGGATTTTTCAAATGCCTATGCTCATATAAAATCATCGAGGGGGTGATTTTATTAAAATTTATACTCTTAATGATTTCAAGATCATATCCCTCGGTATCTATGTGCAACAAGTCAATCTGATTTATGCCTTCAATAAGTGAATCAAAGGTTATGGTTTTAATCTCTTCCTCCTTAAAATACTTATCAAATTGGGGGATGTACTTTCTATGACTTAAAATAACGTCCTTGCAAAAAGACCCAAGTTGATTATACCAGAGTGGATTTTTTGGATCATCATGCTTTTCAATACTATAAAACTTCATCGTTTCTCCTTCACGAGAAATCGCAACATTCTTAAAAACCAAATTCCCACACCCCTCATAATTTTTTTTCAACTCTTTATATAGATATCGAACTGGTTCAACTAATATTCCTGACCAATTATATTTCTTAATATATTTGTGCAATGGGTCATTTCCGCTGCTAATACCATTATGCGAACCGATTTGTACAAAAAAGAAATCCTCTTTGTCTCCAATCTTTTTAATTACTTCATTAAATTCCTTCAAATTAAATATCCCATATTTGGTCTTCGTCGCAGGTCCAGCCAAACCCCTGCATTATACCCTGAAGGTCACACCCCGTAGCTTTATCTCCCCGCCCTACGGGTTTAAGGTTTTCTTTCAGATCCATCTCTCTTTCGGCCATGGACATGGACAAGACGCTTCCTCGATACACGGCTAGTATATAATAGTCTCCTGAGTCTCCGACCCAACTATCTTGACCGACAATGTCAAAACAGCCATCCGTGGTTCGACTTTCTGTTCTCGTTATGGTCTCGAAATGAAGTCCGCAAAACTTTTTGTAACTAGACTTTGGAAAGACTTTCACGCGACTTTATCTCCTCGGCTGTTGCAAAAACCTGTGAGTAATAATACTTAGAAGGTTTTAATTGCGTTAAGTCTTTTGCGGCTATGCAGTCTCTCATGCCGTATCCAAAATCATGTTCGTACCAAGGTGAGTCTTTTCTTTTCCGTGACTGATAACTTTTTTGACTTACCATTCCTAAAATTTTTATAGAGTCTGGTACATCTTGAACGACTGATACAAGTACCGCATAATCTGTTTTAAATGTATAGTTCCTACCCGCTTGGTTAAAAATTAAAACAGGTTCTCCTTGGAAAAAATTAGTTTTAACCTGTATCGTTTTATTGTTTCTAATCAAATCAGTTTTACCGCCATCCCCTGCTTTCGAGATAGATAAATCAGGACAAATATTCAAATGCTTTGCCACAGCCATTTCCCCCGCTATGCCCCAAAAGTCTAGGTCTATATCGTGGTCTCCAGTGACTTTAGCCCATTCGGGACACTTCGCCATCCTTCTATTTTGTTCTTTTGATTTAGACTTTGTCCTACCTTCTGCAACAGCAAGGAGGATAGCCTTTTCGAACTTGTTAAAGGTTTGTACCATAGATCAGCTTCCGAGTCTTTCTATTTTCCAACAAATTTTAATTAATAGTCCCAGCACCCATCTTACGGGGTGTGTTACGTACTTTATGGCTTTGGAATAAAAATTAGGTTCTTTAAAGTTTTCCTCTACGGCGTCGTGAAGTTTTTTGTTGTGTTCTTTCCTTATTTGGCTGTCGTGTACTTCGATTTTCTCTAAAGTTATCTCCTTTAGTTCTCCCTTCCAAAATAGAGCTAGGAACTGTACGAAAAAATCTTCTTCATCTTCAAAGTGTACTGCGTGAAAACGAACTTCTCCGGTGTATTCCATCTTTTCTATACCACAGTCTCTTTCCAGAACTTCAAGTGAGCCGTCTTCTTGTCGAACTAATTCCCTCTCTATTTTTTCTTTATATAGTTGTCCATCGTCTTCTATGGTATAGTTCTGCATATCGCAATCTAAAGAGTCGGTTATGTATTCCATCTCTTTCCAGTCTGGAGGCGAGTGCATTTTTTCTTCTGCGTCTTTAGATGGCAGGGGGTAATCAACAGTAATAGAGTCAAACATTTGTACGTTCATTAAAAATCTAATTTATCTAATATTAATTTTGTATTGACGGGACTTAGGGTTTTATAAAACTCTCCATCTCCGTTGATCTTTATATCTTGAGCTATTGCAAAATCATTTCCCCCTTTTTCAGTTTTGTCTCCTATGAAAAATATCCTGCCCTCTTCATTTTCTCTGACCCATTTGCTTGCTAAGGACTTATTAAATCCTCTTGGCTGTATGTCCAAGCTTATTTCTCCTCCTAGACACGCTTCAAGGTTGGGGAACTTTTTGTTAATGACGCTTGCTAGCCTGAGTCGCTCACTCTTTTCTTTATCCCATTTAAAATAAGCCTTTCTCTCTTCTGCGTTGGAGTCTCTTCCTGCTGTTGAAAAATTTATCATGCCTTGTCGTGACTCTATCCACCTCGATTTTTTATTGGGGTAATCAGAAGACTTCCTAAGTTCCAAAAGAAAATCCAATAAGCCAACTGGGGGTTTCCATTCGTTGTTATAAACTAACGTTTCGTTAATCCATAATTGGTTTCCCATACAACAAAAAATACCCTTGGTTCTTCGAATCACGCTAGAGGGTATTTGGGAATGAACTTTTTCTAAATCGCTACCTGCTACTAAAAAGATTTTCTTACCTCTCATCCAGTTAACAAAAAAGAAAGTAAAGTCTCCACTCATTTTCTTTCTGGGTTCAGTTAACGTGCCGTCCACGTCAAAAAGGTAATTGTCTGTCATTTCTTCTTATTTTTTTTATTAGCCTTCTTCCTAGCAACCCTATCTTCTTGCCTGTTCCTCGTCTTTCTCCAGCCGCACCAGTTATATAAAAATCTACTTACTGTATTAGAGTATGTGGCAATTTCTTTTTCTGTTTTGTCCCAAAAAAATGCATGAGCTATTTCGTGAATCGCCGTGTTAAGTTCGCTTTGTTTAGTCAGGTATGGACTAATTAGTATCTTGGGCTCTGGGTCATGCGGGTCGTTACAAATACCATCCGCATCATCAAACCATCGCTTGTTTGGTTTTCTAAATATGATCTCGTATTCTACCCCTTCGCAGTTTGTGAAAGAAAACGTCGGCTTTTTCCTCATAAAACGCACCCCCTATATATATATTTACACTGTAAATATGGGTAGTGGGCGTAACGAGGGGCTTATTTTTCATTTTCTTCTTTTTTAAGAAATTTAAGCGGCGAAAACACCCTATCTACCGCAGATTCGTTAATTTCTTCCTCTAATTTGTCTAATTGTTTTATCTCAAATTCTCCACGGGCGCATAAATTTGCCATTTTTTTAGATAGCGCGTCCATTTTTTCACCGTAGTCTGGAAGGTAGGTTTTACCCTCTAACTCGTCTGCCTCTTCTATGGTTTTGGCTATCTCTTTCCTCCACCAGTTAAGCGAGTCGCAAATGGCGTCACATTCAGACTCTAACATTTCTCTTGATTTTGGCTGTTTCACCTTAACTTAAGGGTAGGGAATTTTTAATATAAAGTCAATTACTTTTAACGTCTGACTCTCCTCGCTCGCGTAGATATTTTTCCTCCTCTTCTAAAAGCTGTTTCAAGCTCTTGAGGTGAAAAGTAATGAAGCTTTCTCCAATCTTATCTTCTACTTTTAAGTATGGATTTCTTTTGTCTTGAAGGTCTCTCTCGATGGAGGCGTCTAGGATTTCGTCTAATAAAGATATCGCCTTTTTCATGCTTTATGATGAAAGTATTTTTGCAATGTTGTCAATACATATCCTAGTTAAAATTTCATCGTGAAGCTTGTAAATTATTTCTTTATGAGAAAACCCTTCGTCCTCTGCCCATTTTAACCCCTTGTAGTTAACTAGATAAGCGCAAAATTGCGGACCGACAATCGCGTCGTTCTCTATTCCTAAAGCAACCAGCTTCTTGCTTCTGTCGCTTGATAAAAAAAACAAGTTTGGAAAAGGGGTTTCCTCTTCAATAATTTTAACTTTATTCTTCTGTGCGTCTTTTTTTATCAGGGTAATAATCTTTCTTAATAGCCCTTTCACATATATAAATACACTTTTTTAAATAAAATTAAGTGTAAATATATAAGATATGAATCTGATCATAGTCTCTCACTTGTCGTCTGATCCACCTTCGGAGGGTTTATATTTTAGATTTTTAACTATGATAGCTAAAAAAGATCTAAATTACTCTGTTGTTTTGGAATCTGAAAAAGAAAACGTAGATATGTATTACAAGTTCCTAAAGAGTCGAGGGTGGTTTGATTTTATAGATGATATAATTCTTCCTGAATGGAGCGAAGAGGGTGTTAGGATAGACAATCAAATAAGCTACCCTCTTACTATTCAAACCCCATACATAAGGTGTGAAAATACTCCGCATCTTCTTGGTCAGCTAAAGTCTATGAGGGATATCAATAGTCTCACATTATAGTTATTACAGTTATTTTATAGCCTCATTGAAGTGTAAATTATAATGAGGCAGTGTCGTGAAAAAATGTAATAAATCTTTATTAAAGTGGCGCGGTCCACTATGGCTTTTGTGTGCTATGCTCTTGTCGTGGTACGTATTTTTCGGTAAAAACTATAAATTTATTTACAACGTAGGTAATAGTATGGAGCCTACGTTTTATCACACGGAGTGGCTGGTTACTCAAAAAAAATCATCTTTGGAAAAAGATTGGTCACCGGATAAGGGTGATATAGTTATCGTCAATAATGGGGACGAAGACTTAACCAAAAGAGTAATCGCTACCGAAGGTGAACGCGTTACAATTGAGCACGGAAAAATTTACATAAATGGAAAAAAGCACAAAGATCAATTCACTGATATAAACATAACTTTTTGGACTGAACCCGAAAAAGACCGACTTAAAAAGCCTAAAGAGGATTGGCTGTTCATGAATACCCATATGGATGTTGGAATAATTCCTAAGGGGTACGTGTGGGTAATTGGGGATAATAGAGCCTTATCTTGGATGGGAAAGGTTAAAATAGAAGACATTAAGGCTTTAGTTATTTTTTAAAGTGTAATTATATGTGTGGTTGAACTATTTCTCAATGGGTTATATATAGAAATTGCGTTAAGTGAGGATTCTGACTGGCAAAAAGACGTAGTTTATATATATGACTGTCTGAGTAACCTGTCTGATGAGGAGAGAGATATAATAGTCTGTTACTTGTACGAAGAGGGGTTTATACAAGACAGGAAAACTTGCTGTCAGGTTATTCGCGGCGAAGATTACTTCTAAACAGTTCTTTAACCATGTTGAAGAATACAAATTTTAAATTCTTCCATTCTTTTAATCTTCTCAACGTATAAGGCAGCCAGTTCTCCCCAAAAGGTACATACACCCTGACCCTGTAGCCTTCATTCTTCATTTCTCTTTGTAGGTCTCTGCGTATTCCGTACAGAAACTCATAATCATAATAATTAGGGTTTGGGATTAGTTCTTTTATGTCTTCCAAAAGAGATTCGTCATGTGTGGCAATTGCTGGCTTGTTCGCCCTGTCTCTGTAAAGGTTGGCCGCTATATTAAAAAAGGATGATTCTATGCTAAAGTCTGATTGGTAAGAGGTTTTATTATCCTCTTTGTACGCGCCTTTAACTAGTCGGATTGAAACCTTGTTTTTAATTAACTCTTCTAAGTCTTTATCTGTTCTGAATAGATTCGCTTGGATAGCTACTCCGACGTTACCGTATTGTTTATTTAAAAAAATTGCCTGATTAATTGTTAAGCTTGTAATGCTTGAGTCTTCCATGTCTAAGCGTATTGTCGCGCCTGATTCTTTCGCTACTTCCGCTATGCGAGACAGGAGGGTTCTTGAAACTAACGGGTGAATTCTCGCACCTAATTGGCTAGGTTTTATGGAGATGTCAATACCCTTGCCTTTGTAGAACTTTATGATTTTTATATATTGAAAAAATGCATTGTTACAATCTTTAATTGTTTTGCTATTTTCTCCGATGTAATCTATTGAAACTTCGTAGCCACTGTTTATTAATTGATCTATGTTTCTTTGTGCTGTTTGAAAATCCTGTCCAGCGATAAATCTTTTTGCTAATGGATATAGCAACTTCATTATAATTAACACCCTCCAAGGTCGTAAGAGTCGTCTTCAGTTAAGTTGTTGTGGGTCGGCGCTTCTGTTTCTTCGTTGAAATACCTTTCAACTATTCTGATTGGGTAAACTTCTGTCTTGGTATTAAATTTTTCTTTATGATCGCGGGCTGCTTTAAGAGTCCTAAAAAAGCCAAGGTGATTCCATCTACCTCCCGCCTGCTGTTGTAACTCATAAAACTCCATTGTGTCCCCCTCTTCTTTTGTTAGGTTTAGGGGCTGAGCGGTGCAATAGAGGCGTGCGCCCCGTTATTAGCACGCTTACTGCACCGCTCTCTCCACCCCCTTGGCGCTCCTGTTGTTAATTATCGCAAGCACATTTGCAATCGGCCACTGAGCAAGTGTCGGATGAACAACAGTCCTCCTCGCAGGAACAGTCCGGACACCCGGAATTTCCCCAGTTGCAGCCAATTACAAAAAGTGCTGAGCAAATTAAAGTTAAAATCTTCATTAGTGTTTCTCCATAGTTTTAAATTCGCTTGGTCTAGTCTTTAGAAAATTAGGACGACCATCGTTCCATTTTTCATAAATTCGAATCATGTGGGGAAATTTTTTGACATCTTCTGCGTCCTCGGCGTCAGCAGCTTCTTCGGCGTCACTTTTTTCCTTTTCGTCTTTAGGCTCATGCTCAATAGGCATTTTCATTAAGTCATCTTCCGACGGCATTTCAACCTTGGGGTCTAGTGCCCACATCATTTTGTGTTTCTCACAATAATCTCTCATTCTACGCACAGGAACAATAAGGTTAAATCCTTCTCCAGCGCCCCTCACAAGCATTCCGATATATCTTGCGTCAGACTTAAGGTAGACTCCACCTCCAGAACTTCCGGGAAAAGCGGTGACTGTAGTCTGATCATAAATATATTTATTAATGCTCTTTAAAATTCTTCCATGCTGAGAATAAATTCCATCCGTCATGCTATTTGCGCCAGCGGAGCCAAGTAGACTGCCTACGTGCAGCAATTCCGTACCCAACTTCGGAATGTCTTCACCTAGATGAAAGGTAACTGTATCTTTAACAAAATTAAATTTACGAACGCGTAATAACGCTAGGTCATGACCGTCTTTTGCGTCGCTATATTTCAATACTTCTGCATCCATCTGTAGGCGACCCACTGTTCTCCCATTTTGTCTGATCTCCTTCATTACCATTGGGTCTTTAAATTCAACAATCGTTCTAGGGGTTCCGTTCACTACGGTTTTTCTAGTCTTTCGTAGGTTGTCTATTACATGAGCGGCGGTCCAAACAAAATTGACTTGATTACCTTTTGAATCTTTTCGGGTAAAAATAACTCCGGAACCTTCGCCGTTAGAATATTCTCCTTCTGATCTAATAGTTACCGAGACATTTTGTAAGTGGTCCGCTGTTGATTGAACCTTCTCTGCCCCATACACTGTAGAAATCGTAAGGGTGAGACCGAGGAGTAAAGACGTTAGAATTTTCATACTCATAAATATATACACTTTTTTACTTGATTAAAAAATCTTAAAAAAATGAAATTAAAAAAATATTATGGTGGCGAAGGCGGGACTTGAACCCGCACGAAGTTTAATCTTCGGCAGATTTTAAGTCTGCTGTGTCTGCCAATTCCACCACTTCGCCGTCTTGGTTTTCTAGCTCTTGAAGTCTTTCAAGCTTTTCTTTTTCTCTTTTCCGCCGCATATAGTCTCTTTTTTGTCTGCGTCTTCTTTCTGGGTCTCTTTCGTCGTAGGCTTTTCTCGCTTTAGATAGAGCTTTCTTTCCCTTGTCTGTCTTGAAATATCTTTTCTGCGATTCGTACATATCGTCCACTATGCTTTCTTTTTCTCTTTCGGGAAAAATTTTGTTTTTTAAAATCTGGTACCCCCGGTTGGACTCGAACCAACGACCCTCTGTTTAGAAGACAGATGCTCTATCCAACTGAGCTACAAGGGCAAAACTCTATAGCTCTCCGTCTGCAGAGAAGGGAACTATCTCGTCCAAAAAATCAGCTTCATTCTTTTTCTCGTTGGAGTCTCCGACAATCGCCCTGCCTTTATCTAGCTCCCAATCTTTGGACGGTCTATCAACCGTTTCGTTTCTTTCTTTAACTGCCGAGAGTACGTGACTCTTCATTCCCTCTTCTTCCATTTGATGTATTAAGGAGTTTAAATCTTTGGGTAGGCATGTTCCTCCAAAGCCTCTCTTCTGGTCAGGTCCGGGGACGCGAGTGTGTGAATCTCCAACCCTTTCGTCTCTGGTTACAAAATTTCTAAAAGCATCAAAATTTATCCCCTTCCAATCACAAAACTCTTTTACCTCGTTGAAGAAAGAAACTTTTGTTGAAAAGAATGCATTCTTGGCCAGCTTGGTAATCTCTGCTATTTGCGTGGTGGTGACGTCTATTCCTGTTCCTGATATTTTTTTGTCTTCATGTGCCAGCTTGAGCATCTTCATAAAAAGCTTAACCCCGTTGTCCTCGGCAACCTCTGTGGGTGTGTCATATTTTTTACTCAATTCTGGAACACCTAGTATCCACCACTCACAGTTCGCAACGTCTTCTGCCCAAGACCTCTCGGTTAAAAACTCTGGCATAAAATAAACCCCTAAGTTCTCGCTTGTTTCTACTGGTACGGTTGACCGTAGAACAATGGGGACATCTTCTGTTAAGGCTTCTCTTAAGTCTTGTACCGCGCTTTCTACTATACCTACATGACATGAGCCATCTTTGTTAGCTGGTGTAGGAACACATACAAAAACCAAATCACATTGATTCATGTCGTCTAGCTTTGTCCCTTCTGGGCTACATTTTTCTGGGTCTATGTCATAAACTAGCGCCTCTATCTGCTGACCGGCGAAAACTCTGGTGGCCGTACCAACATAACCCGCTCCAATAATCCCAATTTTCATATTAAATAATGTAACCAAAAAAAGCTATAACACAACAAAAAATCTCGCCGCACCCAAGCGATTAAGATGCGACGAGATCTGTTGGGAGGCGCTGCTTTTATTCCTCTTTCTCAGCGTCTTGGGGGAGGTTATCAACGCTGGAGTTTGGTTCAGTAGCAGCGGGGGACGTCTTAGTTGTCGCGCCTTTCGGTGCCGCCATGGACTCCGACTGCATTTGCATTACCTGTTTTACGACGTAGCCAGTAAAGCAGAAGTTAAGAGCTAGGAGAATCATCGCTACCCTAGCGTATAAGGTCTTAACTTGTGTCATGCCGTTATCACTTGCTGTTGTCTTTTGTTTTGTTTTTCGTTTTGTCATAGATTGCAATCTTCTTCGTTTCTTATGTCGAATATGTCAACTTTTTTTTCGTTTTTTGTTGAGAGGTTTCTAATCAGGAAAGTTTCCTCGTCTAAGACTTCTGAAACCATGCCCCTCCAATGGTTTCCCTTGCCAGATAAAACTAAAACGATTTTACCGATTAGCTTTTTATTGGTTTCAATTTTTTCTTTATGGTTCATCTGTTTGGTAAATGATATTGTCGCCTAGCATAAAGCAAACTTCATCGCAATTCATTGACGATTTTATTTTCTTTAACTTCTCTTTATCTTCTTTTAGTTCTAGGACAAGGTTTTTATATATATTTTCACACTCTTTTTCTGTAGCTTTTTTACTACCACAGCACCTTCCGGACACCAGCAGGCACTTAGTTAAGGCTTCCATTTCCTTTCCGGTTTTAAGCTCTGGGTACGTCACTTGTTGGTTCATCATAAGCTGGAAGTGACTGGGACCGTCTATGGAAAATGTCACGACTTTAGTCATTATATTTTTTAATAAATATAGATAAACTATAAAACAAAATCAAAGAAAGCCAAGCGTTTAAAAAGAATAAAGAAAAATTAGTAAAAAATAAACAAGTTAAAACGTTTAACCAAATCGATAAGCACAATGGGCATGTTATTAATCTAATATAAAACGAATCGTGGTATACTCTGAGGTAATCAATATAAGTTAAGTCAGGGTTTTGTTCTAGTTTTTTTTCATAGTCATAAGTATAAAAATAAAAACCCAGATTAAAGTACCTAGAATACTCCACGAACGCATTGCTGTTAAACCACACGTTTAACACAAAGCATACAATAAAAGAAGATTCCAGCCCCTCAATCATTTTACTCTACCTTAAAGGAGCCATTGTTAGATAAGCTTATCGGTTTTTTTTGAGAAAGGTCGGAGCTACCATAACCACCGTCTCCCCTTTCTGTTTGGGACAGGTCGTCAACTTCCTCCCACTCAATTGAGTGACATTTCTCAATGATTAATTGCGCGATTTTTGCGCCTTCCATTATGTGAACTGGTTCTCTAGAAAGGTTAATTAGAACCGCGCCCACTTCACCCGTGTACCCAGAGTCAATAACTCCAGCCAGTACATCTATCCCCTGCTTAACAGCTAAGCCGCTTCGAGGAGCAATTCTTCCATAGTAACCCTCGGGAATTTTTACCCCAATACCCGTTTTAATCACCTTCCTTTCAAGGGGCTTGAGGTAATTGTCCTCTGTTGAGAACAAATCGTAACCAGCGTCCGAGTCATGTGCTCGTTCTGGAAGTTTCGCCTTTGGAAACAGTTTTTTAATTTTAATTGTCATAATTTTATTGACGCGCGTATTCGGGATGGTGATGGTGTCATTAGCCTATCTTAATTAATTCTATATTATAGAAATCGAAAATTGATTTTGCAAGGGTGTCTCGATAATACTCCTCCCCGTAAATAACTTTGTTCACTCCGTAAGCCGCTATCATTGTAGCGCAATAAGAACAAGGTAAAAGTGTTACCGCTAAAAGGTCAACCTCTCCTCTTTGACACAAAGAAAGGCAATTGGCTTCCGCATGGATCATATAAGCCCTGCGCTTATCCCTATCTGCCCAGAACTTCTCGCCTTTTACATCTTTTCCAGATGCTAGTCCGTTGTACCCCAAAGCAAGAACCATGTGCTTTTCGTTTAAAGCACAGGCTCCTACTTTTTGGTATGGGTCTTCGCTTCGTTCTGAAGCGGTCTTGGCTAGGTTGAGAGCATACTGCTCCCAGCTTAACCTACTCCCACTTATATTTTTGCTGTCGCTTATACTCATCGAGTAAGTCATCATCAGTCTTGGACCAAGGGTATTTAACAAAAAGCCCAAGAAAGAAGTAGAGTATAATTAATGCAACTATTAACATGAGAGTGTTAGTTAATAGACTTCTTAACGTATACTGACTTGGGTCTGCCCATTTTAGGTTTAACTCTTTTAACCAGAGTTAGTTCACCTGCTTCGACAGCCTTGTTAATTTTAGAATGCACCGACACCCTAGAAAGAGAACTGCCAAGACTTTGAGTCACCTCTTCTGCGGTAAATTCTGTGTCTGGCCAGTTTACGTTAACAGGCTTTCGCCCTCTTTGCTTTGGTGTTGTTGTTTCACTGTTCTGTGTACTCATCTTGCCTTTAGCATATTTCCTTATTAAACTTTAGTCAAACTTTTTTTTGATTTTCTTAATTTTTTGTGCTACTATATAATATGACAGTTTTAGAGGCAAATATTAAGCTTTTTTGCTGGTTTCAGGAAAAGCATTGTTTTGAGCCAGATAAAGACACCTTAGATTTATTAGTCGTAACTGATTATCCAGATGAAGATAAGGCTGCTATTTTATGCGCCTTGAAAGAACTGGAGCAAATGGGTTGTATCGCTTCTCAAAAGGTTGATGATAAAACCTATTACATACTTAAGAAGGACTTCTCTTCTGCTGCGGAACAAAAAGTTGAGATCTCAGGATATACTGCTGACATGCTTGCTGGGTGCTTGAATCATTTTTGTGATAAAATAGGAGACCAAAAAGATCAATGCGACCCCACTAGCATTAAGGAGAAGGACATTAGAAATGCAGTATTGATTATGCAGCACTACTACAAAATTGAACAATCTATGTCGGATGATTTATCCGATACTTTGGACATGCCTCCTAGCGAACAATAAAATAGTTGACTCTAAATTAGAACGCACGTAGGCTGGGGTCAGTTCTTTGTTAGAGTGATGAAATTATAGCGCGGTAACTGATAAGTTCACCTCAAGCCCGTAAAAAGGCTCCAATCAAGAAGGTCAAAAGACCTCACGTTACTTCGGGAGCGCGCGGCGTCCGAGATTGGATGGATATTATATCAACCAGAAACTTCATCCCCGCTAAAGGGAAAAGGCTGGCAGACATAACTACCAAGAATAAAGTCCCATCACTTGTTTTCAAAGGCTAGCTGAATATTTCGAAAGGTTGTTGCTCGTGAGCAAGTAACTCGGGGATAACGGGTGAAAGTGAAGGACTAAAGCGGGAACGCCTTTGACATATCTAAGAAATACCACGTTCTTAGAGAGGGAACCTATGTTCTTAAGCCTCCAACTAAGGTGAAAATTAAAGGCTGGCAAACAAAAAAAAGCCTTGCTTCTAATATTTAAAGTTATATATAAAAAATATGATATCTTTAGATGATTCTGATAGTGCAGTCTTAAGTCCTGACGAAATGAGAGAGGGTACCAAATTGTTTGTAGCTACTCCCTGTTACGGTGGTAATTTAGCTTACGAATATGTAAATAGTTTATTAGAACTTCTTTATGTCTGTTTAACGAACGGTGTTAATTCAGAAATTCATCTAGCAGCTAACGAAAGTCTTATACCGAGAGGTAGAAACCATATGGTGTCAGCATTTATGGCTTCTGATTGCACTCATATGATTTTTATTGATGCCGACATTCAGTTTAAGGCAATGGACGTTATGAAGATGCTCGCCAAAAATAAGAATATTATAGTTGGCGCATACCCGCTAAAAGCAATGCCTCCTGAGTATGTCGTGAATCTAAAAACAGAAAATTCAAAATTTGACACAGGATTAGAAACAATTGAAGTCAAAGATGCGGGAACGGGATTCATGATGATGAACAGAGGAGTTTTCGAGACAATGAAAGAAAACTACCCAGAACTTCACTATACCTCAGACTTAGAGAGAGGGTACCTACTTGGGGAAGCAATTAAAGACGAAAACTTAATGGAAAAACTTAAAGATAATCTGTATAGCTTTTTTGACACTATGCATGATGACGAAGATAACAATGCGTATTTGTCTGAAGACTACGCTTTCTGCAGGAGATGGCAAAAGGCTGGAGGAAAAATATGGCTTGACACAACAGTAAATTTAAATCACATTGGAAGGCATGCTTACAGAGGGGATGTGTCCGGTTTACAAAGTATGATATCCTCACAGATAGGGAAACAAGAGTGAATTTTCATAGAGGATTTTCTGAAGATGTAAAAATAATTTCCCCCGACCCGTTAGTGGGTTTGGTTGATGATTTTATTTCCCGTGAAGAATGCGAGTTCATTATCTCTGAAGCTTCAGGCTTATTAACAAGAAGTAAAATGGCAGATCGAAAAGGTGAACTGTTTTACGGGAAAGAAAGAACCTCCAGATCCGCGCTCCTCTCAGATTCTCCTTATCTAGAACGCGAAACCAAAAAAATTATCTCAGAAAAAATAAAAAGATACTTTTCGTTCAAGGTTGAAGAATTCGAAAATTTACAGATGGTGCACTACAAAAACCAAGAAAAATTCAACTGTCACCATGACTCCGACCCACCGATGAAAAGATTGTGCACAATCTTAATCTATCTTAATGATGTTCACGACTTGCAGGAACAAGGAGGGGCAACAATTTTTCCACCAATCAAGACAGCCATAGCTCCTAAGAAGGGGCGAGCTATAGCTTGGTATAATTACTCCAACGATGGAACTTACGACGCGAGAGTTATGCATATTGGGCAAGCTGTTAAGAATTTTGAGAAATGGGCTTTAAACGTGTGGATACAAGATGACAACCTTAAATTACCCACGGACGATTTTGTAAAATCTGAAAAAGAAAAAAATAGAGTACAAAGCTTAGAAGGTACGAGAGTTGTTTTATGAAGGCTAAAGTCATAGGTATATCAGGAGTGGCTGGTTCGGGAAAAGATTTGTTCTATTCTCTGATAAGTAAAAAAATAAATTGTCAAAGATTTGCCCTTGCAGACCAACTCAAAACAGAGTGTAGAAAATATATTTTAGACTCATACGGAATTGATATACTAAATTGCTCAAGAGAACAGAAAAACTTAATACGCCCATTTCTAGTGGGTGCCGGTCTATCCAGAAGAAACATGACCAACGGCAGGTATTTTGTAGACAAAATCGAACCGAAAATTAAAGAATTTATTTATAATTATTACTGCGTGGAAGGTAATGAAAATTCTATTTACCCCTGTATAACAGATATTAGGTACAGTTCTCACGAGAAAGATGAAGTTGGATGGTTAAAAAATGACATGGGAGGAATACTGGTTCATGTGACAAGATTCAATTATGTAAACGGAAGAAAGGTAGATGTTCAGCCAGCCAATGAAGAGGAAGAAGCTCAGAATCCTATCTTAAAATCCCAAGCAGACTATATATTAGAATGGGAAACCGCGCGAGGCTCGCAAGAACAGATAAACGAGAAACTATCAAGATGCTTGGATGATTTTGTAGATTTTGTAAAATAAACGCTTGACGCCTATTTAATAATGTCTTAAAGTTGGACCTAACTATGAGTGATAACACTGGTACACAGAAAACGGAATGGCAAAACCGAGAACTCGGCGCGCTATGGAAACGGACCTCTAAGAACTCTGGTCAAAAATATTTGGCTGGACATATTAAAGAGGTCGACGAACACGGAGTGGAGACACGCAAAAAGGTTGTAATCTTCGCTAATCGAAACAAACAAGAAGGAGAAAGAACTCCTGACTACCGCGTTTATGAGTCTCAAGAAAACTCACAAAAACAGGAAAGTCAGACTGCTCCCTCCAACACAGGAGAGGAACTAGAAGAGACCTTGTGAAGTCCTTCTCTTTAAACCTACCTATCAATCAAGTCTCCTTTGGACAAGTCTCAACGGCTTTCCTTAGGGGATTTTATGATAGGGGGATCGAGCCGCCCTTGTTCAGCATAGGCGGCACGATTGATCTTTCATCACAAAAAGAAGACCAAAAATTTTTCAACTGGGTTGCCAAGCTGGCGCAAAAATCATACTCAGAACACAAGAGGTCTAACCCGACCTTAAAACTTTGGCATTTTAACGGAGGGTTAGAGTCTCTCAGCAAAGAGCATCATCTGTTAACTTTTTACGAGCTAGACGAACCCACAAAATCAGAACTTAACGTTGCTAAATCTTGCGACAGATTAATTTTTACTAATAATTACTCAAAAGAAATTTTTAGTCATTTTAACGTAGACTCAGAAGTAATTTCACTACCTTTTGACCGTTACAACTTTAAGGTCACAAACAAAAAATACTTTGATGACGACAGGATAGTTTTTAACCTGTGTGGCAAGTTTGAGAAAAGAAAGCACCACGAAAAAATCATAAAGACTTGGGCTAAAAGATTCGGTAACGACAAAAGATACTTCCTACAATGCGCGGTATACAACTCGTTCCTAAACGAAGAACAAAACAAAGAACTATTTGCCAGATCAGTTAATAACGTAAAGTACTACAATATACATTTCTTGGGCTTCATGCCTCAAAACGTACTATACAACGACTATCTAAACTCTGGAGATATAATCAA
>MDSZ01135378.1_pt1 | contig 23666 bp, 15 predicted proteins | sample 811201 | NCBI WGS metagenome assembly MDSZ01 (sample SAMN05326647, study PRJNA326480) | marine metagenome | isolation source: seawater | place: Indian Ocean: North | collected 2010
CTCGCTGAAGAACAACTCGCATGCTCAGAGTGTACCCTGATACTTCTTTTCTGTTTTTCTACGTATACTCCCGCCTCACAGATTATGATTCACACGAAAAGGGACCCTCCTGCAATGGTGACATTTCATAACCGTATTCTGTTTGTCGGCTTTGGATTTGTAGCTCGCTGCACGATTCCAATTCTCCTCAAGCACATCAACGTCTCCCCACAAAACATTACCATCATCGACTTCGATCCTGATGATGCAGCACTTCAACCATGGATTGAAAAGGGGATAACCTTCGTTCGAAAAAAGATTACCCCCGACAATCTCGGCTCCGCACTTGCAGAGTATGTCTCAAAAGGTGATATCCTCATTGATCTTGCTTGGAATATCGACTGTTGTGAGATTGTGCAATGGTGCCATGACGCTGGCGTCTTGTATCTCAACACATCTGTCGAGCTCTGGGATCCGTATGCCAATGCACACAATGCTTCCCCAACGGAGATGACACTGTATTGGCGGCACATGAAACTTCGTCAGATGATTTCTGGCTGGGAGTCTCCTGGCCCCACTGCTGTCCTTGAACACGGCGCCAATCCCGGTCTCATCAGCCATTTCACCAAGCATGCCCTCATCGATATTGCGGACGCCTGCCTTGAAAAAAATTCTTTTTCTGCTGAACAGTCAGAGCGAATTGCTCACTACGCAAAGAACCAGACATTCAACCACCTTGCCCATGAACTCGGCGTCAAGGTGATCCACTGCAGTGAACGTGATACGCAAATCAGCAACCATCCGAAAGAAGTTGACGAGTTTGTCAACACATGGAGTGTCGAAGGGTTTCGAGAAGAGGGAACCACAACAGCTGAAATGGGCTGGGGTACTCACGAGAAGGAATTGCCTCCATTTGCCTACGAGCACGCAGACGGAACACAAAGCCAAATCTGTTTAGCTCGCATGGGAATCAACACACATGTGGTTTCATGGGTGCCCGATTACACCATTGTTGGAATGGTTGTACGACACGGCGAAGCATTCAGCATTACCGAAAAACTGTCAGTCCAAGAAGACAATGGCAAGACGATTTACCGTCCAACGGTGCACTATGCCTACTGTCCTTGTGACGCAGCAATTGCCAGTCTCGCAGAACTTCGAGGATATAACTACCAACTCCAGCCACGACACCGAATTATGACCGATGAGATTACCAGTGGTGCCGATATTCTTGGTGCCCTTGTCATGGGCCATCCCCTTCAGTCCTGGTGGTGCGGAACTGATCTATCAATCGAAGAGTCACGACGATTAGTCCCACATCAAAATGCGACGACTATGCAGGTTGCTATTTCTGTTGTCGCGGCCTGCATGTGGATGATTGAACATCCAGAAGAGGGAGTGAAACTCCCCGATGATCTGCCACACGAATATGTCCTCGGAATTGCAAAGCCTTACCTCGGCACATTTATTTCTGTTCAAAGCGACTGGACTCCCCTGAAATATTATGAAAATACGTTTGAGGGGTATAACAGCCCATCAATGGACCATGAGGATCCTTGGCAATTCAAAAACTTTCTGATTACAGATGGAGACTGATGCAGCCATCGTAGCTACCTAACGTTAGCTCGGCGCCCCCTTAGGGATCTCACCAAAAGACATGCCCCGTCCGAGGGTTCTTCAACCAATATGAATCAAAAAACTCTTCTTTCATTGGCAAAAAAGCATGGCACGCCTTTATTCATTGTTGACCACAATGAATTGAGAAAAAACTATGCCCTCTTTCGAAAGCACTTTCCTCGCGTTCAAATCTATTATGCCGTGAAGGTAAATAGTGACCCTGCAATTGTAAAAACATTCTATGATCTTGGCGGGAGCTTTGATGTCGCCAGCATGCAGGAGTTTCATACTGTCCACGAAAACATCAAAAAACTTCCTGCGAAGAAGCGCCAGCATTTTATTTGGGACAAAATAATTTATGCGAATCCCATCAAACCAATCGAAACACTTCGCGAGCTAGACCGGTACAAACCACTTGTAACGTATGACAACCATGAAGAAGTAAAAAAAATTGCAAAGCATGCTCCACATGCCGGCCTCGCACTTCGTCTTCGTGTCCCGAATACTGGCTCCATGGTTGAGTTATCCAGTAAATTTGGTGCATTACCTGGGGAGGCCGTTGACCTTATTCAATATGCGCATGACGCTGGTCTCGTCGTTGAGGGACTGTCTTTCCATGTGGGAAGCCAATGCACCAATCCAGAAAACTACATTCAGGCAATTCTTTTATGCGCGAATATCTTTCATGAATCCAGGACCCGTGGATTTAACCTGAAACTTCTTGATATCGGTGGTGGCTTTCCAGCTGCCTATGATTCCAGCGTTCCAAAAGTCAGTGAGCTTGCAAAGAAAATCAACCATGAACTCAATCGCCTCTTCCCAAAGGATATTGAGATTCTTGCTGAGCCTGGACGTTTTCTCGTCGCATCTGCTGCTCATGCTGTGTCAAAGATTATCGGGAAAGCAGTGCGAAATGATAAGCTTTGCTATTACGTCAATGACGGTGTCTACCACACGTATTCAGGTGTCATTTTTGATCATTGTAGATACCGCATGAAGAGTTTTAAGCGTGGAAAAAAACGCCTGTGTGCAGTCTTTGGCCCAACGTGTGATGCGCTAGACACAATCAGTCTGGCTGAACAACTACCAGATCTTGAAATCGGCGACTATCTCTACAGCGAGGATATTGGTGCTTATTCTGCAGCGAGTAGCACACACTTCAATGGCTTCCCTCCTGCAAAGGTCATTCATATCAATCAACAGACTCTCTGAGCACGACTGTGGGCTGTTGTCATGAAGGCACTGCTCAATAACACGCTCAATGACCAGCCATTGAATCTGGCCGAACTGCTTCAATGAGGTGATAGGTCTTCACTTCTTCACGAGCAACACCCTGCCATGATTGTGGCAGGTGCTGGAGGTACCAGTGAGGTCGTTTGGTCACAACTAATAATGTGCCACCTGGTGCGAGCGCTTGCCAGGCTGCGTCAACAAATAATTCCGCTATTCGAAAGTTTGCATAATACGGTGGATTGGCCAGAACCAAATCGTATGTTCCAGGATCAGGCACGGCCCCTCCAGATTCAAGATACGTCGCTATATTTGGTAAGTCATTTTTTTTCGATCCGATGCGAGTGCACTCGACAGCCCTCGCCGATGAATCAAGTGCACAAACCTCCACGCTTGGGTCACGGGCCGCAATGCCCAACGCAACTCCTCCAGACCCACAACCGACGTCGAGGACGTGGGTACCGGGTGCAACATCGACCGCATTCAGGAGATGTCGAGCGCCTGGATCAAGGCGACGATGCGCAAACACACCAGGACGAGTATGCAGAGTCAACAAATGTTCACGATCACGAAACACAACGTCACACGAAAAATCTCGATTTTTTTTCAACTCATGTGTTTTCTCGACGACATAACCCACTGTTGATGGTTTTGATCCCTTATCAGTTTTTACGCGAACCTTTTCACCAAGCGAGACGAGCTGTTCTCGAAGCCACGTATCTCTTGGATTATCAATCGCTGTTACGAGAAATCCACCAACGACAAGCTGCATAAAGGCTTGCTGAATTAATTCACGTGTAAACTCTGCCTCTCCATTTTTGAGAAGAGGTACAACCGCAAGGTCATACGGGCCTGCCGGAAGATCAGCAACACACAACGGGCAGAGCCGCTCAGGCTTTGTCTCCCATCCTGCTAAGGCAAGATCATGCTGATACAAATCAAAAAAACAGCATGTGACAGCAGCCTGAGGACGCTCATGAGCAATCTCACATGCCGTTTGGGCCCGACCAACGGTTGTGCAGACAACACTCATTCCAGGCAATTCACGGGCAATCGCAGCAGCGTGTACTTCACTTGGACGTGGCGGAAGTTGTTGATTACTGACGGTCATTCGCCGATGTAGCACCCTTTTCTTCTTCAACAACAGGCTCAAGCGTGATTGGATCACGTGAGGGAAGATGGGTTACACGACCATCAAAAAATTCATCCATTTGAGCTCGCTTTTCAAGATCGCCTGGGGCAATCTTTTCCCAATTGCCAACAACCAAAATCGCCATTTGATCCGGATCAAGGTATTGTTGGGCCACCCTCTGAATATCTTCACGACTCACCGACTTTACTTTCTCACGAAATGTCTTCCAAAAGTCTTTTGGTCGACCAGTCCACTCGTCATTGACAAATACTCGCAACATGCGGGACTTGCTTTCGAATTGTCTTGGAAACGTTTCGATAAGGCTTTGCTTTGCTGTTTCAAGTTCTTCTTCCGTGACCGGCTCATCACGGATTTTATTGATCTCATTCAACACAATCTTGGTCGCTAGAGCGACCGTTGCATTTTTGCTTTCAAAACTCACTCGAAAGTCACCTGGATAGTAAACTTTGGGAGTAACCGTCGATCGCACTGAATATGCCAATCCCTCGTTACTTCGAACCTGTTGCATAAGTCGGCTCGTAAATCCTCCAGCGCCGAGGATCTCATCGAGAAGTAACAATGGAATCAGATCTGAATTGTTTCGGGTGATTGAGCGAAGGCCAAGTATCACCTTGCCCTGGGGGATATCTTTGTGAACATGATAGAGGCCGGGTTCAAGCGTGACTGAAGGAGCAATAGGATCCGGAACGTCCTTGCCATGCTCCCAATCCCCCAACAATCGTTCCAAACGTGAAAGAATGTCTTGCTCTTCAAAATCTCCCGACACTGCAATGATGACGTTTCCAGGATGAAAGAGTTGTTGATGCATTTCAGCCAATCGCGATCGGCTGATCGCTGCCACACTTTCTCCGGTTGGCTGTGAGCCCTCAAAATGCTCCGTGCCATACAGAAGTTGCCTCCACTCTCTCCCGAGGATTGATGATGCATTGTCATTTCGTTGCTTAAGTGATTCCAGCAGCCTCGCCTTCGTTGTTTTGAGTCGCCCCTCATCGAAGGCTGGATTTCGCAGGATTGCCATAAAAAGGCTGAGACTTTCATCGAGATTCTGCTTCAGGCAATTCATTCTTGCCGTTGTGAATGTATCGCTTGCTGAGACTGAGATCTCAGTCGCCAAAAAATCGAGTGTTTCATCGAGCTCAGCGGGAGATATGTTCTCAACACCTCCCTCCCGTAGTAGGCGGGCAGTCATTGATGCTAGCCCAGGAAGCTCAACCGGGTCACGCGAACTTCCACCCTTAAATGTCATCACAACGTTGACTAATGGAAACTCATGCGAGGGAGCAAGAAATACGACAGTACCATCCCGAAGTTGCCGTCGAAATGTTGCAGCGGAAGGTGGCTCATAGGAGAGCGGTTCAAACACAATTTTTTCAGGTCGATCAGGGATCGTGACTATTCCAGCAGAAACATCTTTGGCAACCACATTTTTAGCATCGTTCCTAACGTCCTTCTGCGTGAACACAGCGAGCACAACGAGCGCACCAATGGCCAGAAAAATGACTGAGACTCGGGAATTCATTTGCCCTCCTCCTGACGACGATAAATTGCGACACTTCGATTTGTCGAAGTGAAATACTCGTTGGCTACTCTCTGAATGTCTGCGGCTGTAACAGCCTCGTATTTTGCTGGTCCTTCATTAATTTCATTCCAATCGAGCAACGCCTCTGTAAAAGCTAATTGAATCAACAGCGACATATTATTTTCAAGACGCCGATAGTTATCCGCTGCGATTCGATTTTTCACCTTCCGAAGCTCTCTTTCAACAATTTCGTTCTGCTGAATATTGGCTAATTCTTCATACCAAGCTTTCTCAAGTTGTTCGGGGGTTGCCTCTCCACGAGTCTGGGCACTGAATGAAAACAGCCCAGCATACTTTCGCGTATCTGATGATGCTCTGGCTGTGGCAGCAATACCCCGGCCTTCGACAAGCCCAGCGTAGAGCCTTCCGGTTCTTTCATTGAATATTTCAGCGAGAATGTCGAGCGGATAACTATCAACATGGCCCGCCGGAACAGTGTGATAGCGAACCTCAACCGAAGGGGGAAAATCTCCTTCTGCATTCATTCGCTGCTCAGCAAGTTGCTCCACTTCGAGCGTGACGACAGGGGGAGGGCTTTGTTTCCCTGGCGTGAGCCTTGTGAAGTATCTTTCGATGAGTTGTTTTGCCTCTTTTGGATCAAAGTCACCGACAACTATTCCAAATAAGTTTTCTGGGCGATAATAAATATTCCAATACTCTTCTGCTTGCTCAGTGGTGTAGCTATTCAAATCACTTGGCCAACCAATCACTGGCCATGAATACCCACAGGATGACCAAAACATTGAGTTAAACTGCTCCTGAAACTTCCCTGTTGGAGTACTATCTGTGCGCAGTCTTCGCTCCTCATGCACAACATCCCGTTCAGAATAAAACTCACGAAAAACACTGTCTGAGAGTCGATCACTCTCCATCCATGCCCAGAGCTCAAGCTTATTGCTAGGCACGGTAATGAAGTAACACGTAAGGTCATAGCTAGTGAAAGCATTCATCCCACTCCCACCGGCCTTCGTATAAACCTGATCGAATTCATCTTTGACGATCGTTGCTGCCTCGGCACCGGCATCGCCGCGGCCTTGTTGCGCACGAATCAATGCATCGAGTTTGCCTCGCAGCACCCTCAGTTCCTGGGTGTCATTGAGAGGATTCCACGGGTCGTCAATCTCGCCGAGAAAAAAACGATCGTATTGCTTCGTCCATATGATTGTATTGATCTCATCCCGTATTCGTTTTTGCTCGAATCGGTAATCGGCATCTTTTGAAGGATTACGCGTGCCAATCGTATCGGTGCCTTTGAACATCATGTGCTCAAAAAAGTGGCTGATCCCGGTAATGCCCGGCCGCTCGTTGACACTCCCAACACGAGCTACCCAGCCAGCGCTGACCACATTTGGCTGATCCGCACGCGGAACAAGCAAAAATTGCATGCCATTTGGGAGCTGAAACTCCTCTGCTTCAACCTTCTGCCCGAGCGCCTCGTGACGTGTAAAAACAACTGCGCATGCTACGCACACAAAAACAAGGACACCTTCTCGAAGAATCATGGGTATTCGAAACTCCTTGCGGCAACAGAACTATTCATCATACGCCGTATACTGTATTCGCATGAGATGTTTTCGACAAAACTAGTTCATTGCTTGTTTTGTTCTTGAGGCACACGCCATATCAGGCAAGAGGTATCAACATCCAATGAAATCTCTGCAAAAGTCACTTCGACATGTCCCAACAATGGGCTCTTGCAAGGCAAAAGTGAGGGTACCTCAGCCTGTTTCAAAGACAACTGTTCGTCCATCGTGCAGGAATACCCGATCCTCAAGTACCATACGCACTGCCTTGGCAAGCACCAACTTTTCGACATCGCGCCCAGCCTGAGCCATTCGCACATGGGTAAATGTGTGATCAATGTGAATGACATCCTGTGCGATGATTGGGCCATCGTCGAGTTCCGTGGTCACAATATGTGCTGTTGCTCCAATAATTTTTACGCCGCGGGCAAATGCCTGACGGTATGGACTTGCACCAGCAAAAGCCGGGAGAAATGAGTGATGAATATTGATGATCCTCTGTTCGTACCGTTTCACAAACTGTTCTGATAACACCCGCATGTATCGTGCAAGAACAATGACGTCTGGATGATACCCATCGATGATTTCTACAAGACTTTTTTCATGCTCTTCACGCGTAACACCGTCGTGAGTCACGCAGTGAAAGGGAACACCAAATCGCTCAACCAGGCTTCGGAGATTTTCATGATTTGCAATCACGCCAACTATTCGTCCTGGCAAATCTCCTACAGCATCAAGAAGAAGCAATTCACCAAGACAATGTGGCTCACGAGTTGCACAGATAACGATTGGCTTGCGCTCCGAACGAACAACGCGAACACAGGCCTCTTTGGGAAGAGCCTCCTGCAGGCGGGGTTGAATAGCATCCATCAAACCATCGCAGCCGCCATCGACATCGAATGGAGCTGAAACCTCGGCACGGAAAAAGAAATAGCCCGTGTTTGTGTCAACAAACTCCTGATTACTCTGAATGTTGACTCGCAAATCTGACAGAACGCCAGTGATTTTGAAAATGAGTCCCACCTCGTCTGGACAATCGACCAGAACGATGGATGGCTTCTCAGCATTTGATTCATGTGCTTGTGCGTTCATATGACTCTATCGAGATAAGACTGATACCGAAGGAGAGGCCTTAAGGCCCCTTACAAAAGCCCCTGCATAATCGCCAATTTCCAGAGAATCTGCACCCTATGCATTGGACTTCGGTCCCAGCCAAGGAAAGGAGGCAGCAAGTCAATTGCCCGACAATACCTCATAAACACTGGTTTTTCGAATATTTTCGTGCCATATTCTGCCATAAATCACTGGGAATCACTGAGATCGTCAGTTGATGAAAACTCGACGTCGAGAGGCCTCCGACCATCTTGCATGCCGTTGCCGAATCCCTAAACTAGAGCGTTTTGCGGTTTCGACCAGCCGCTAGCGTAGCTCAATTGGCAGAGCAGCTGATTTGTAATCAGCAGGTTGCGGGTTCAAGTCCCACCGCTAGCTTAGCACGACGAATCCGGAGGCCGGTATCTGGAGGCTTCTCGACAGATCGGAAGTCACCAAAACGGCCTCTCCCATGACCGCTTGATCGTTCAACTTTTATCCACAACACTTTTACATGAAGGCCAAACGCACACCATTCATTCAAGCAAGGGGAGTTTCCCGAGCGGTCAAAGGGGTCAGACTGTAAATCTGATGGCTTCTGCCTTCGCAGGTTCGAATCCTGCACTCCCCAGTCATGTCCTTTTCCGTCGCGGGTGTAGCTCAATGGTAGAGCAATAGCCTTCCAAGCTAAAGATGAGGGTTCGATTCCCTTCACCCGCTTTCAACAAAACAGGAACTTCAATTTTATATCAAACGAAACACTTAACAGCCCAAAATGCCATTGGCCTCACGGGCTCAGCCGCTGCTGTAGCTCAGTTGGTAGAGCACGTCCTTGGTAAGGACGAGGTCATGGGTTCAAGTCCCATCAGCAGCTTTATGATTTAGACGCAAAGACAAACAGGATAACGAAACACTTCGCTCGGGGCGTGCCCGGGCAAAAGATAATGTTTTTATAGAGGTTTTGGCAGGCATTCGTTGCCTGTGTTTACTAACGAGGAAGATCGAGGAAAAGATGGCAAAGGAAACGTTTGAACGGACAAAGCCCCACGTGAACGTCGGCACGATTGGTCATATTGACCACGGGAAGACTACTCTCACCGGCGCCCTAGTTGCCGTTCAGGCTGCTAAGGATCTCGCCGTTGCAAAAAGTTACGCGGATATCGCCAAAGGTGGCACCGTTCGTGACGAAACGAAGACCGTAACCATTGCTGTCAGTCACGTTGAATACGAGACTGACAAACGGCACTACGCTCATATTGACTGTCCGGGCCACGCTGACTTTGTCAAAAACATGATCACAGGGGCTGCCCAGATGGACGGTGCCATTCTCGTGGTGAGTGCTGCCGATGGCCCAATGCCTCAGACTCGGGAGCATATTCTGCTCGCTCGTCAGGTCGGTGTTCCGGCACTCGTTGTCTTCCTCAACAAAGTTGACCTTGTGGATGATCCCGAGTTGCTTGATTTGGTGGAAATGGAAATCCGTGAACTGCTTTCGAAGTACGGTTTCCCTGGCGATGATATTCCGATTATTCGTGGAGCAGGAAAACCTGCCTATGACAATCCCTCTGACGCAGAAGCAAGCAAATGCATTTCTGAGTTGCTTGACGCTGTCGATAGCTACATCCCTGAGCCTGAGCGCGATACGGATAAGCCGTTCCTGATGGCTATTGAAGACGTTTTCTCAATTGAAGGACGTGGTACCGTTGCGACAGGTCGTATTGAGAGAGGCGAAGTAAAGGCAGGCGACGAAGTTGAGATTGTTGGTCTCAAAGAGGAGTCCGAAAAGACGACCTGTACAGGCGTCGAAATGTTCAAGAAAATCCTTGAAAAAGGACAGGCTGGTGACAATGTAGGTTGTTTGCTTCGTGGTGTGGCTCGCGATGATATTGAGCGAGGTCAGGTGCTGGCCAAGCCAGGATCTATCAAGCCTCACAAGAAGTTTGAGTGCGAAGTCTATGTGCTTTCAAAGGAGGAGGGTGGTCGGCATACCCCATTTTTTGCTGGATACCGTCCTCAGTTCTATTTCCGTACGACTGATGTAACTGGTTCAACAAAGTTGCTGGGTGGTGTTGAGATGTGCTCTCCAGGCGACAATGTGAAAATGGAAGTTGAGCTCATGGTTCCTATCGCCATGGACGAAGGCGTGAAGTTCGCCATTCGTGAAGGCGGGAAGACTGTTGGCTCGGGAATTGTCACGAAAATCCTTGACTGATAGGAGTTACTACTCAGACGAAAGCATGGACACACTTGAGGGGGACGGGCGTCCCGCCCCCCTCGCCCGAAGGGGCGTAGCTCAACTGGCAGAGCGCTGGTCTCCAAAACCAGAGGTTGCGAGTTCGATTCCCGCCGCCCCTGCTTGAGACTGATACGAGAAAGATCGAATGGCAGGTTCATCACAACGACAACTTGAACGGAGTGGCTTTTTCCGTGAATTGCTGAGGACTTCGGTCTATAAGCGTTCGCAGGGGCGGGCTACTCGCCAGCTTACGTTTGCAGCACTGGCTGGCACGCTGGCAATTGCAGTCTGGCGTTTATCGCAGTTGCTGCCGCTATGGTTTGCTGGAAGCCCAGGTGCCGGCCAACCAGATATCGGTGTTGTTCGTTTTTTGGTGCCAGGTGTGTTGCTTGCGGCTGGTGTGTGGGTTTGCTTTCGAATTGTGAATGTACCGCGGTTTGCTGATTTTTTGATTGCTGTTGAGTCTGAAATGGCCAAAGTATCGTGGCCAACGTGGGATCAGGTGTTTCGCAGTTCCATTGTAATTATTGTCCTAATGTTTGCATTGGCCGGCATTCTTGCTGGCTATGATCTGTTCTGGTGGTTTGTTCTTCGAGCCCTGCAAGGGTTCGGTTGATCCGTTTTTTGCTTTTTATGTTTTTGAATCGGTGCCAATCATGACTCACGCTTCCCCTGATGAACCACTCGACAATGGCATTCCTGAGGGTGACGCTTCAGCAGAAGCAGCGCCTGCGCCAGAAACATCTCACGCGGAATCAGAGAAGTCGAGTGCTACAGACAACGCAGCTGAGGACTTTGAAGACGATGATGATGGGCCTGTAGAGCTCGACGACCCTTTTTCTGGCAGTGAAGACGCGTCTCCTGTTGAAATGTCCAGTGAGGATGAAGAAAAACCAGTAGTCGGCGACATGCAGTGGTACATTCTCAAAGTTCAGAGTAATCGCGAGGATTCTGTTCGCGATGCATTGATCCGACGTATATCCATGCAGGGCATGGACGGTTGGTTTGGGGAGGTAATCGTTCCCAAGGAGCAGGTCTCTGAGTTTAAGGGTGGCAAAAAACGCGTCGTTTGGCGAAAGCTCTACCCTGGCTACATTCTAGTCAACATGATTTTGAACGATGAAACCTGGTACCTTGTTCGAGAAACTGGTGGCATCGGTGACTTTACGGGATCCGCAGGCCGCCCAAGCCCAATGTTGCCTCAAGACGTCGCCAAGCTTCTCAACAAATCTGAGGAGAAGGCTGATGAAGCACCCCGCCTGAAGATTGCCTTCAAGAAGGGTGACCGTGTCAAAATCAACGAAGGTACTTTTGAGAATTTTGAGGGCGAGGTTGAGGGCATTGACGAGGCAAATGGTCGTGTCACCGTCATGCTGAGTATTTTTGGCCGGTCGACACCGGTTGATATCGAGTATTGGCAAATTGAAACAGTTTGAATTTTGGAAAAGACAGCTTTGATTCGCACTGCGTATTGAAGCCTTATGGAGTAGGAATACGGCAATGGCAAAACAGATGGTTGGACAAGCGAAGTTTCAGGTTCCTGGTGGACAGGCAACACCTGCACCGCCTGTTGGCACTTCGCTGGGACGGTTTGGAATTAATCTTGGTCAGTTTGTGCAGCAATTCAACGATCGCACTCGGGATGCTGCCGGCATGGCGATTCCTGTTGTGGTGACTGTATACAATGACCGTTCGTTTGATTTTATAACGAAAAGTCCACCAGCTGCTGCCCTGCTGAAAAAGATGGTAGGCCTTGCCAAGGGCTCTGGAGTACCAAATAAAGATAAAGTTGGCACAGTCACGAAAGCTCAACTCGATGAAATTGTAAAGTTGAAAGGCAATGATCTTCAGGCTCGAGATACCGATCATGCGAGGCGCATGATTGAGGGCACCGCAAGGAGCATGGGCATTACTGTTGAGGGCTGACTTTTAGCTTTTTGTCAAACGAATCACTTAAATCACTGGAAGGATGACGACCGTGTCCATTACCAAACGCATGAAGGCTGCAGCAGCCGTAAAGCCGGAGTCTGAGGCTCCAGTGCCTGTGCCTGACGCTGTTGAGCTTCTCAAAAAATTTCCTCCGACAAAATTCGACCAAACGGTTGAAATTCATATGCGTCTCGGAATTGACCCAAAACAGGCTGATCAGATTGTTCGTGGATCGCTTTCGCTTCCTCACGGCATTGGTAAATCAAAACGTGTCGTTGTTTTCGCGAAAGGGAATCTTGCTGATGATGCCAAGTCCTCTGGCGCAGAAGAGGTGGGGGCCGAAGAATTGGCAAAAAAAATCAAGGGTGGCTGGACTGACTTTGATGTCTGCATTGCGGCGCCCGACATGATGGGGCTCGTTGGGCCGCTTGGGAAAATTCTTGGTCCTCGCGGTCTCATGCCGAGCCCTCGTGCTGGCACCGTTACGGCAGATGTTGGGAAAACAGTTGCTGAATACAAGGCAGGGAAGGTTGAGTTTCGAAATGATCCCACCGGGATTGTTCATGCAGTGGTTGGTAAAATTAGTTTTGATTCAGCCAAGCTTGCAGACAACATCCGAGCGTTCATCGACCACATTCTCTCGATGCAACCATCCAGCGTGCGTGGCCAATATGTCAAAAGTGTGTCAGTCTCATCCACCATGTCTCCAGGCGTCATGGTGGTCGCATAACCTATAACTTTAATTTCCGTTTAAAGAATAATTTTCATGAGCAAAATAATCAAAAACATGCTGACCGATGCTTTGAAAGAACGGCTTTCAGGGGTTGATGATGCTATCGTAGTAAGCCTCGGCAGCCTTGATGCACAGCAAACGACTCAACTGCGACTTGCACTGCGTAAAAAAAATATTCAGCTTCAGTTGGTAAAAAACAGCCTGGCGCAACGAGCGACGGCGGGTACACCTCTTGAGCCAGCTTTTCATGGCTCCTCGGGGATGCTTGCTGTTGCCTGGGGCGGAGAAGACGTCGTTGATCTTGCGAAAGAACTCGATCGACTCTCCGTCGCAAAGGAATTTGAGGGCCTTGAATGTCGTTGTGGTGCTCTTGACGGCTCTCGTCTCGAGGCAGATGAAGTCAAGAAGGTCGCAAAATGGCCAACCCGAGCTGAGCAACTCTCCACCCTATCGGGGCAGATTAGTGGCCTTGCCTCGACGCTGGCAGGGCAGATCGAGTCTGCTGGAGGCACACTCGCTGGGCAAATTTCGTCTCGTGTGGAGGATCTAGAAAAGGCATAATTCAGCGACGAAGCCGTCATGTATCAGCATGGACTCATTCTGACAAGCGGGAATTTTGGCCTCCCCTTCACTCCGTGCTAAAAGATGGTATGACATAGGACTCGTTTGTTCGCACTCAGCAAGTCTCAAACAAACCTGTACACAATCGACTGATCCTAGCAGTCGAACTGTTTTTCGAAAGGAAAGGGATCCCGAGCGATGGCAACGGCCGAAGAAACACGTGAATTTTCAAGTGAAACGAAAGAACTTGGCGACAAAATTGTCGGTCTTACTCTCAAGGCAGCGAAAGAACTCTCTGATTATCTGGATGAGGTTCACGGCATAAAGCCGGCTGCTGGTGGCGCAGTTGTGATGGCTGCTGCTGGCGGCGGTGACGCAGCTGGTGGAGCCGAAGCGGCTGCAGAAAAAACTGACTTTGATGTTGTTCTCGAGTCCTTCGGTGATAACAAAATTGCTGTCATCAAGGTGGTGCGAGCAGCGACTAGCCTTGGCCTCAAGGAGGCGAAGGAAATGGTTGAGGGCGCTCCATCGAAGGTGAAAGAGGGTATTTCCAAGGCTGATGCCGAAAAGCTTCAAAAGGAGCTCGAAGAGGCTGGTGCCAAGGTCTCGCTCAAGTAAAAGTGAAAAAATGCCGTATGGCGGAACGCTGCTTGGCATCGTAGCTGCCTTTTCGGTATCATATTTGCTTGCACGCGCTCTTTTGTTGTCTTTCAGTCCTGCCCAACCCTGTGATCTCCGATTGTCGCCTAACCTTTGTGTGCCGTGTCGACGGAGTTCTTAACTAAAAACTTTTCTCCGAGGAGTGTCCCGTAAATGGCAACTCGCGCCGTTCGCCGACTCCAGCCCACCGAAGTTCGTCAATTTGGAAGCCGCCGTACTAGTCAAAGCTTCATCCCGAATCTCACGGAAATTCAGACTCGATTTTACGAATCCTTTCTGCAATTTGACGTTGCGCCAGAAAAGCGAAAAGACAAAGGTGTTGAAGGGGTTCTTCAGGAGATTTTTCCGATTGAGAGCTATGACAAAACGGTCAAGCTTGAATATCTTCGATACGAACTCGGCAAGCCTCGCTACACGCCTGACGAATGCCGTCAACTTCGCCTAACGTACGGCCGGCCATTGCGTGTCTGGCTGAGGCTTACGCGTGAACAGCCGATCGAAGAAGAAGTGTATCTAGGTGACGTCCCGATCATGCTTGGGGGCGGTGAGTTCATTATCAATGGTGCTGAGCGCGTTGTCGTTAGCCAGTTGCATCGTTCTCCTGGCATTGATTTTGTTGCCGACACGGAATCCACAGATCGTAAGACACACAACTGTCGCATTATTCCCGAGAGGGGCAGTTGGATTGAAATAAATGTTTCAAAAAAAGATACGCTTCAGGTGCGGATCGATCAAAGCGGGAAATTCTCTGCATTGACTCTCTTGCGTGCGATGGATCCGAAGTTCAGCAGTGACAAAGAAATCCTGAAGCTTTTCTATCCAACGAAAGTAGAGAAGGTTGCTGGTGGTCGCAGCGTTGGCAAGCTCGAGGGCAAAATCGCAGCTGATGATATTGTGTACCCCAAGGGGAGTGAGCGAGCAGGTGAAATAATCGTTGATGCTGGAAATACAATCACTCGCGATCAGGCTGAGCTCATCTGCACATCGGGCCTCAAGGCTGTCGAGACGATGCAGGAGCAGAAAGTCCCGCTGATCATGAACAGCCTTCGGGAGGACTCCGATGAATCCCGTCGCCGTACCGGCGTCGCCCCGAGTCATCAGGATGCTCTGATTCGTATTTATCAGCGACTCCGGCCCGGCAATCCGCCAGCACTCGATAAGGCCGTTACTCTTTTTGAGGAGAAATTTAAAGATACAAATCGCTATCGTCTTGGTCGGGTTGGTCGCTTCCGGATCAACCGAAAACTTGGGCTCAAGGTTCCTGAAACGGAGATGACTCTTCGTGCAGAAGATTTGATTGCTGCCATCACGTACATTCTGCAACTGAGTGACGGGGAGGAAGCAGCCGAAGTAGATGACATTGACCACCTTGGCAATCGGCGATTGCGCACGATTGATGAACTGGCCAGTGACGAGCTTCGAAAGGGCTTCCTGAAATTGCGTCGAACAGTTCAGGAGCGGATGAGTCTCAAGGACGTCACAGAGATGTCTCCTCGAACACTCATTAATCCTAAGAGCATCTCAGCAGCAATCGAATACTTTTTTGGTCGAGGAGAGCTTTCGCAGGTTGTTGATCAGACAAACCCTCTTTCCATGCTGACCCACGAGCGTCGTCTTTCTGCTCTGGGCCCGGGCGGCCTCAATCGTAAGCGAGCTGGCTTCGAGGTCCGCGATGTCCACATTTCCCACTATGGTCGTATCTGCCCAATTGAAACCCCTGAGGGAACAAACATCGGTCTCATCTCCAGTCTGGCGATCTACTCTGGGGTCGATTCGTATGGCTTTTTGGTGACGCCGTATCGCAAGGTTTCGAAGGGCAAACTCACTGATGATGTCGTATGGTTGCGTGCTGACGAAGAGCAAAATGCTTATCTTGCCCCTGCAGACGCACCTGTTGTCGATGGCAAGCTCCAAGGTGATTCAATTGTGTCTCGCTATCGCGGTGACTTTGTTCTGGTGCCTGCTGAAAAGATTGGTTTTATTGACGTAGCTCCTAGTCAAATGGTCGGCGTGTCTGCTGGCTTGATTCCTTTCCTTGAGCACGATGACGCAAATCGTGCTCTTATGGGATCCAATATGCAGCGCCAGGCAGTGCCGCTTCTTGTCACGGAACCTCCGGTCGTTGCGACTGGTATGGAACGGGATGTTGCAGCAAACTCTGGCTTGCTAGTTCGCGCCAATCGAAAGGGGACGGTCACATACGTCGATGCAGATTCCATCGAGGTTACGCCTGCCTCGGGCATTCCGGATGTATATCCGTTGCGGAAATATAAAGGACTAAATGAGCGGACCTGCCAAAATCAAAAACCGATTGTGTCCCTTGAGCAAAAGGTTGAGAAGAATGAGGTTCTTGCTGACGGAGCAGCTACTTACAAGGGAGAGCTTGCTCTTGGCAGGAATGTTCTCGTTGGGTTTATGGCTTGGGACGGTTTCAACTTTGAAGACGCAATTATTATCAGTGAGGAACTCGTTGAGGATGACGTCTATACCTCTATTCACATTGAGGAATACGACATTGAGATTCGTGACACAAAGCTTGGTCGCGAGGAGTTTACGCGGGACATTCCTAATGTTGGCGAACGTGCGCTGAAAAATCTTGATGAGAGTGGCATTGTCAAAATAGGAACATATGTCAGGCCAGGGGATATTCTGGTTGGTAAAGTCTCTCCGAAAAGTAAGACTGAACTGACGCCAGAAGAGAAACTGTTGCATGCTATTTTTGGTCGTGCAGGTGAAGATGTAAAAAATGACTCGTTGGAAGTTCCTTCGGGTGTTGAGGGGATTGTTATTGCCACGGAAAAGTTCTCTCGACAAATGAGTCTTTCTGAAGAGGACCGCCGTGAGTTCCAGAAGAAGGTGAAGGAGGCCGAAAGCCATGGCAATCTTGTGATTGCTGAAGCGTTCGGTGCGATGGTCTCAGAGATGGAAGGCGTTTTACAGAAGCCTCTTACTTCTTCTGATGGTAGTCCTCTCGTTCGCAATCAGGATCACAAAGTTGTTGCGGAGAGGGCTCAGGAGTTTAGCTTGGGCTCTCTTGATGTTCGGTCTCCTCAGCGTAAGGCTGAAGTTGAGAAGCTCTACAAGTCCATGTGGCCTGCGGTTGATGCAGCAATTGACGCCAAGGAGCGAACGCTCAATAGCATGAAACGCGGAGACGAACTGCGTCCGGGCGTGCTTCAGATGGTAAAAGTGTATGTTGCCGCCAAGCGAGTCATCTCAGTTGGGGATAAAATGGCAGGCCGGCATGGCAACAAGGGTGTGATTGCCAAAATTCTTCCTAAGGAAGACATGCCATTCCTCGACGATGGCACGCCTGTTCAGATTTTGCTCAATCCACTCGGTGTGCCAAGTCGTATGAACGTTGGTCAGATTCTTGAAACGCATCTGGGCTGGGCTGGCAAGGTTCTTGGCTTCCAGGCCGTCACGCCTGTTTTTGATGGTGCAAGTGAAGAAGACATCAATGCTGTCCTCAAGGATGCACATCTTCCGGCGCATGGCAAAGCTCAACTCTTTGATGGAAGAACTGGTGAGCCTCTCGAGCAAGAAACTACTGTTGGTTATATCTACATGCTGAAACTTCATCATTTGGTTGATGATAAGGTGCATGCCCGTTCAACCGGCCCTTACTCTCTTATCACGCAACAGCCACTGGGAGGAAAAGCCCGGTTCGGTGGCCAGCGTTTCGGTGAAATGGAAGTGTGGGCTCTTGAGGCCTATGGTGCCGCTTACATCCTTCAGGAGTTGCTCACTGTGAAGAGTGACGATGTTGAAGGTCGAACAAAGATTTATGAAAGCATGGTCAAGGGTGAGAACACGCTTGAGGCTGGAACGCCTGCAAGTTTTGACGTGCTAACAAATGAAATCCGTGGACTTGGACTGAATATGCAGTTGGAAAAGAGGAGGATCTGACACGTGAGCATCGGTGAAGCCACCTACGATCGCGTCAACGACTATTCGGCTGTGAAAATCAGCCTAGCTCGGCCGCACGATATACGAAGTTGGTCATTTGGCGAAGTTAAAAAGCCAGAAACGATCAATTACAGAACATACCGTCCAGAAAAAGACGGTCTTATGTGCGAAAAAATCTTTGGCCCTGAAAAGGACTGGGAGTGTTCGTGCGGCAAGTATCGCGGCATGAAATACAAAGGGATGATCTGTGATCGTTGTGGTGTAAAAGTCACGCATTCACGTGTGCGCCGCAAGCGGATGGGCCATATCGAATTGGCCGCACCAATTGTCCACATCTGGTTTTTCAAAGCGATGCCAAGTCGATTGGGCGCACTGCTCGACATGAAGACCTCCAGTCTTGAAAAGGTCATTTATTTTCAGGACTACGTTGTGCTTGATCCCAAAGATACACCGCTGAAGAAAAATCAGTTGCTCTCTGAGGATGAGTACCGCGAGGCGGTGACAAACTATGGGGATGAGGCATTTGAAGCCGAGATGGGTGCTGAGGCTGTCCGTAAACTTTTGCTCAGCCTGGACCTGGTGTCGCTTTCGAAGGAATTGCGAGAAGAGTTGGCTACGACTGGCTCGAAGCAGAAGAAAACAGACCTTGTGAAGCGTCTTAAGATTGTTGAGTCGATTCGCGACAGTGAGAACAAGCCCGAATGGATGGTGTTGGATGTGATCCCAGTGATTCCTCCTGACCTTCGTCCGTTGGTTATGTTGGATAGTGGAAATTTTGCCACGAGCGATCTCAATGACCTCTATCGACGAATTATCAACCGAAACAACCGACTCAAGAAACTTGTTGATCTGAACGCACCGGAAGTCATCATTCGCAATGAGAAGCGAATGCTTCAGCAATCTGTTGATGCGCTGTTTGACAATAATCGCTGCAAGCGACCCGTGTTGGCATCAAGCAATCGGCCGCTGAAGAGCCTGACGGATATGATCAAGGGCAAGCAGGGGCGATTCAGGGAGAACCTATTAGGGAAACGAGTAGATTACTCCGCTCGATCGGTCATTGTTGTGGGCCCGACGTTGCGTCTGCATCAATGCGGTCTTCCGAAAAAAATTGCCTTGGAGTTATACCAGCCTTTTATCATTCGCAGGCTCAAAGAACTTGGGCACGCCGACACGATCAAAAGTGCAAAAAAAATGCTCGAGCGCAAGGATGCCGAGGTATGGGACATCCTTGAGGAGGTGATCTGTAATCACCCGGTGCTTCTCAACCGTGCACCGACGTTGCATCGAATGGGGATACAGGCATTTGAGCCTGTTCTTGTGGAAGGCAATGCCATCAAACTACACCCGCTTGTATGCAAAGGGTTCAATGCTGACTTCGACGGTGACCAGATGGCAGTTCACTTGCCGCTATCGATCGAAGCGCAGGTTGAAGCTCATACCCTTATGTTGGCAACGAATAATATTTTCAGCCCAGCGAATGGTGCCCCAATTATTTCTCCCTCACAGGACGTCGTTATGGGGTGCTACTACCTCACCATGGCTTTGTCAGGGCGAACCGGAGAAGGCATGGCATTCCAAGACTTTGCCGAAGTCGAGCTTGCGCACTCGCTTGGCAAGGTCGATACCCATGCCAAAATAAAGGTTCGCTTGCCGGCTGATCGAAGCCTGAAGATCGAGGGTGAAGCCCCTGGTGAGGCTGGAGCAGTTATTGAAACAACTGCGGGCCGCGTGCTATTCAACTCGATTCTTCCGAAAGGCATGCTCTTTTATGACTTGCCAATGCGATCCAGTGAACTGGCTCGCGTGATATCTGACTGTTACCAGTCGCTCGGTCGACGCAGCACTATCGATTTGCTCGACGACATGAATCGCGTTGGCTTTAGCTGGAGTACGCGAAGTGGGCTTTCATTTGCCACGGACGATCTTATTACCCCAGAGACCAAGGTAAAGATCATTGGTGATGCAGAGAAAAGTGTGATGAAGATCATGAAACTCTATCAACGTGGCGTCATTACAGACGGCGAGCGTTACAACCAGGTTCTTGATGCCTGGACGCATGCTCGTGAAGTAATTACCCAGGAAATGATGGAAGACCTTGAAAAGGACACTGATGCGAAGCCCACTCGGAGAAGTGGGTATGTCAACCCGATTCATCTTATGGCTCATTCTGGTGCCCGAGGCGGTGTTGAGCAAATACGCCAGTTGGCCGGCATGCGCGGCCTGATGGCAAAGCCGTCTGGCAAAATCATCGAGACTCCAATTAAGGCAAACTTCCGAGAAGGGCTGACTGTACTTGAGTACTTCAGTTCAACTCACGGCGCTCGTAAAGGTTTAGCTGATACTGCTCTCAAGACTGCTGACTCTGGCTATCTCACTCGAAAACTGGCTGATGTTGCTCAGAACGTGGTTGTCACGATGCATGATTGTGGCACGACTCAAGGCATTACGAAGGGTGTGGAGTATCGTGGCGAAAAGGTTGAGGTAAGCCTTGCCGATAGTATTCGCGGTCGTGTAAGTCTGTCGGATATCAAAAATTCGAAGACCGATGAAATTGTCGTTGGCGAAAATGAGATGATCACAGTCTCCGCAGCCAAGGCTGTTGAAGCGCTGGGGCTTGAAAAAATACAGGTTCGAAGTGCCCTCACATGTGAGGCTCCGTTGGGAGTCTGTCGTCTGTGTTATGGCATGGATCTCTCGACTGGCTCACTTGTCGAAGAAGGCATGGCCGTCGGCATCATTGCTGCTCAAAGTATTGGTGAGCCTGGAACGCAACTCACTATGCGAACGTTCCACATTGGTGGCGTTGGTCAGCGGGCCATTGAAGAAAATGAAAGTCGAGCCAAGAAAGCTGGAACCGTCCGCTTCACGCGAGTCCGAACCGTCACGAGTGAAGAGGGGGAAGAAATTGTTCTTGCCCGAAATGGTGAAATGACAATTGTCGATGACAAAGGCACGGAATTAGAAAAGTTTGACATACCAGCCGGTGCCATTCTCAAGGTGAATGAGAATGACGAAGTCAAGCCAGGCACTGTGCTTGTGCAATGGGACCCTCATTCAATTCCGATTCTGTCTGAGGTTGCCGGTCGGGTCAGGTACGAAGAGGTCATTGAGGGCGAGACCGTGCGTCGGGAGAAGGATCCCAGTGGCCACATGCGTCAAATGATCATGGAGCACAAAGGTGTCTACCACCCACAGGTCGTATTGGAGGATGAGTCAGGACAAATTCTCGAATTCTATTACCTTCCTGAGAAAGCCTACATCGAGGTTACTGAAGGTGAGGTCGTCAAAGCTGGCCACATACTTGCCAAGACCCCCCGTGAAGCAGCCGGTACCCAAGACATCACCGGTGGTCTTCCTCGTGTCACTGAAATCTTTGAAGCTCGTAAACCAAAAGATCCTGCGATTATGGCTGAGATCGACGGGAAAGTTGAGTTACTCGGTGAGAAAAAACGTGGAAAGCGAACAATTATTGTAAAGAATGATGAAAGCGGGATAGAAAAAGAACACCTCATCACGCATGGAAAACATTTGCGTGTACACGCAGGGGATATTGTTCGTTCAGGTGAAGCCCTTGTTGATGGACCGCTGGTTCCCCACGATATCCTCCGAATTTCAGGTGAAGAGGAAGTTCAAAAATACCTTGTTCGTGAAATCCAGAATGTCTATCGAAGCCAGCGTGTTGAAATTGATGATAAACATATTGAAATTATCGTCTCTCAGATGCTTCGTAAGGTAAAGATTGAAACAGTTGGTGACACGGAACTCCTGCCGCAGGTCGTAATAGACAAGTATGAATTTCGTAAGGCAAATGAACTTGTTTCAAAGTCTTTGAAAATCACAGAAAAAGGAGATAGTGAATTCACCGAGGGAAGTATCGTACCCAAAGATTTGTTTGATGAATCCAATGCGACCGTCGAAGCACTTGGGGGTTCACCAGCAAAGGGCACTGCGCCAAAACCTGCCACAGCAAGCACTCAGTTACTGGGAATTACAAAGGCAAGTGTCCAAAGTTCAAGTTTCATTTCGGCTGCCAGTTTCCAAGAAACTACGAAGGTATTGACTGAAGCAGCGTTAGCTGGAAAGGTCGATAATCTTGTTGGGCTGAAGGAAAATGTAATTCTTGGACATCTTATTCCTGCAGGAACAGGTTTTAATACCTTTCAGTCTGCAGAAGTTCGTGTTCGACCTGAAGCTCTTGAAACGCTGCAACTTGATGGCCGTGATGATCTCAGTCGGTCGTTTCCTCTTCTGGAGGCTCCTACGCCAGGTGAGGAAGCCGCTGTGTCCTCAGATGGCACTGGGGACGTTACGGCTGTGGACGGGCCATCGGGCGTGCCTCAAGGCGAATAAGAATTTTTTTTGAATTGGCCAATTTCCTGAATTAATGTCGATAAGTCTTTCTAGCGAGGCTTTCATCGATAACGGTTTTGGAGATCCGTCATGAGAATTATTCAACAAGGCAGTTGGCTTTCTGTTTGTCTTCTTGCTTGCACCGTATTGATCTTTGGTGATTCTCAGAGCTTTGCCCAAGGCTATTCCACCCCAGCGCCACCGCCACCGCCCCTAAATGATGATGGAACAATTCACTGGGGCACCTTCTACAAGTCTGCTGCTATTCAAAAAGCATACGAGCGACTCTGGAATCTCGGTGCATGTCGTGGGACAAACAAACGCATCACGATTCCAGTTGAAAACAACAAGATGATTATTGACAGTCTTCCCGAGTCTGATTTTGAAGGTGTGGTTCAGGCTTCAGCGGGATCTATACGAGGGGGTCTTATTGCATTCTTCGATACATCCGGTTCGAGTAGTGTTTCAAAAACACGAGTGGTGCAATTACATCCGGCAGGCGTTTCCTCGCTTCACGTCCATGGCCCATCGAACATAGCCATACTTTCCCCAGGAATGATTGTTCGACTCCAAGCAATGCTCGATATCCGTGGTCATGGGATCGATGAAGTAGATCTTATTGAAATCATCACACCCCCAAGTGTCTTTGAAGCTCCCTCGGTACAACCCAAACAGCGAATTGAACTTATTGGTCGCATTAATTCCATAGAAAAACAACGGCTCATCCTACAACTTCCGCACACGACGAATGGAATGAAGCGAGTGATTCTTCATTTATCAGATACTGCTGTAGTTCGATTTGATGCAGCACAAGTTGAGTACATATCGCCTGGAGATCAGATCTCTGTTACTGGGCGGATCTGGACAGGCGAGGGCTCAATGGCAACTGGAACCGTATTTGCTTCTCAAGTGAAGGTCATTAAGAAGTAGATGAAGCATGTTCTTTAAACCTTCACTTTGATTTGCCGCGCCTGAACGCCGAATCAACACATCTTGCCAGTATCTCTGACCACACCAGTTCTGAGCCCACGATGTACCATGCCTAATTTATAAGAGTCATGGTATCGACATGTCGGCTTATTTCATGCAGATGGGCGCAATGTGACTGAATC
>MDSZ01022892.1_pt1 | contig 23656 bp, 45 predicted proteins | sample 811201 | NCBI WGS metagenome assembly MDSZ01 (sample SAMN05326647, study PRJNA326480) | marine metagenome | isolation source: seawater | place: Indian Ocean: North | collected 2010
GCCCACTTTAAAAATATGATTGCCTTCTGTAACCGAACCATCTGGATTAGTGTTATTGTAAATTCTAAATGCTTGTCCTGAATCTCCACCATTACTGTCTAGGAAAAAGTCTATACTTTTTACACTACTTAAAACTGTATGATTTGTTTCACTGAATAGAGTCTTAGTAAAGTCTAAGAAACTTACATTACCAGAATCTGCATGTGTAATTCTATTGCCGTTTGTAATCAAATCAGAATTACTATCCAGTTTAATACTGTTAGTAGCAAGTATCTCTCCACGTGCTTCTATCTGTCCTGTACCATTAGGCACTAACACAATATTAGCATTACTTTGTGTGCCTTCAATATTGTTGTTGATCATTTTCAGACCTGTGGTGCTAATACTTGTAATTCCTGTAATATCGTCTGCTAAACTAAAGGATAAAGCAGTGCCCGCCGCTGTTACATCTATTTCGTTAGTTGTGCCTAGTGCTTGTAATGTATCACCTACACCAATTGAGCCAGACCCTGTATTACCAACAGTTGGTATTGCAGTTAAAAATGGACTACTACCACTTACAATAATATCTCCACGAATTTCTACCTTACCACTTCCATTAGGTATAAGAACAATATTTTCGTTTGTTCTTGTTCCTTCTATATTATTGTCTTGTATTTTAAGTCCATCAGTGTTATAACTTGTAGTAACAGTCGAACTACCTGTTATGTTAATACCAGTTGCAGTAGTTTCTAGTTTTTCAGCATTATCATAATAAAGTCTAACTCCTTCATCATCTTGTGCAACTATGCTTGCCTTTCCAGCCTTTGCTTCAATAATAATATTACCACCATCATCATCGTCTACATTATTTCTGATGTATAGAGGACCAGTGTTATTGTCTATAAAACTTTGTGTTCCACTATGATAGATTTGTATATCATTTCCTGTGCCAATTTGAAGTTTATTGTTATCGTCTAGATTAAGATTACCATTTCCTATAATATTACCAGTCACAGTAAAATTACTGTTTATTTTAACTATTCCTGTACCACTTGGAATGACTTCAATATTTTCGTTTGTTCTTGTTCCTTCAATATTGTTATCTATTAATCTTATTCCATCGGCACTTACACTACCTCCAACAGTCACGTCTCCACTTATATTAGCACCGACCGATATCAAGTTTCTCCATCTGTTTACAGTGCTACCAATATCAAAAGAATTATTTGCACTAGGTAATAAATTACTATCAAATTGTCCTGTAACTGTAATTGTATCTGTTGTAGCATTTCCTAAATCAATTGTACCATTTGCAATTAAAGGGCCATTAGCAGTTAAAGTACCACTAACTGTCACGTTAGTTGGATCTAGAGTTGTTACAGTAATTGAATTAGCAGTGATGTTTGCATCTACTACTAGGTTCCCATCTATATTACCATTTGTATCTATTTGTAGTGTATCGCCTCTTAATTCGTTGACTACAACTACATTACCTCGTACTAGTAAATCAGAATCAATTTCAGTCTTTCCAACACCATTTGGTGAAATAATTAGATTAGAGTTTGTTGTGTCTGTGGAGATTGTGCTACCAATTAATTTTAAATTACTGGTTAGTTCTCCATCACCAAATTCGTTGTATAGTTCGTTAAAATTTTCATTTACTTTAATAAAGGCGGCTCGTAGTGTATCACCCGTACCGTCATCTTGACTGGTGCCAACTTGTATTACTTGTTTAGACATCAATCACTCCTTAAGACTGTTTATAAAACGGAATAACTCTAAGTGTACCATTAATTTTAATTGGTAAATATCCTTCTGGCTGACCAGGTAATGCTGTTGCACTACCAGCCGAACCTACCGTAGCCTGTGAGGCAATGACTAAATTTAATGTTCCTGTACCACTTGGATCAATCTGTAAATCTTGGTTACTGTTCGCAGTTCCTAGTGTGCCACCTGCCATTGTAATATCTTCAGCGGTAAAAGTTGTTCCATTATATACTAAGTTGGCACTATGTTGCATATCACCATCAGCATCTAAAAATACTACTGCATTGTCAGTATGATCTGTTAAACGTAATTCCGCCGCGGTTGCTACAATTACTTTGCCTGTGCCGTTTGGGTCTAATGTAATATTTCCATTTGTATCAGTACTAATAATACTATTAGCACTAATCTGCACATTATTACTTGCACCAGCACCTGTGGCATTATATAATTCCGTAAAGTTATCATTAATTTTATCAAATGCGGTTCGTAACGGATCTCCGGTACCATCATTTGCGGCACTTCCTATGCCTATACTTTGTTTAGCCATTTTTGGTTAACTCCTAATCTTATACTATATTTATTTAATTAATTGTCTAGCCTTTTGCTAAATATTTGAATGATAGTAGATTCAACATTTATTACTAACACGTTTTTTAGATATTATAACAATAAGAAAATTGCTTATCAAAGAAAGTCTAAACTTTATAGTATTTCATGTGACATATGTGGAGTAATTTTTAATAGAACTAGTAAGAAAATGAACAAGGGAAGTCATAGTTGTAGTAAAACATGTAATCAAAGATTAAGTGTTGAAAGTAAAAAATTTAGAAAATTAGATGCAAGTAGTAGTTATAAAATTTAAACTGCAAAACTTTCACCACAGCCACATTGAGCAGTAGCATTAGGATTAGAAACTTTTAAATAACTTCCTCCAAATTCGTTAACCCAGTCAACGGTACATCCTATTACAAACATTTCGGCAAGTTTATCTAAAACTAATATGTCTTCTATTAGTGTTCCTTTTTCAGTATCATCAGTCATATCCCATTCATATTGGAATCCACTACAACCGCCACCTAGAACACCTAAGTAAGCATATTTCTTACCTTTCTTTCTAGTCATATTAGTAAGATATTCTTTAGCACTATCAGTAATTGTTAACATAAAATTATTTATTCCTCTAGATAGCAATAAGCACTGACTCGAAAATCATTTTTTCCAACCACACTTGGCACTCCATGCACTTGTAGACTATGATTAATCATTTTGTAACCAGTATTACTTATATAATTAAAAGCATGCCTTATTGGTAAATCAAAATTTTGTAGATGCCATCTTTGGTCATCTTCTTGAATTAACACATCATAAACTGATGCATTGTAAAAAACAGTTCCTAAGTTTTTGTTGGCTTCTCCGATATAATATTGAATTACGTTTTTGACACCTGGATTATCTATATGAGCCTGCATAGTAAAGCCAGGTAAATCATACCAGAATGAACACTCTGAAATAGGAAATGTTTCTTTTAAACAATTTTGTATTTTAAATAATGAACTATCTTTGTTTACTTTTAGTAATCTTCTTGGCATATCTTCTTGCCAAGGTTGTGAAGTATATTCATAGTCATCAATATTTTCGCTATTAAAAATGTCAATTAAATCCTTTGGAATAGCATTTTCTATTGCAAACAAATCTTGTTTTTTATCAATTGGTGTTATTTTCATGGTATAGGATCCGTGTACAAATATTTATTTCCGTCAATGTATTGCCATTCAATTTTACTAGGTTCTATAGGTTTGTTATCCTGTCTTTGAACTAAATCCGTTTGCAAAAAAATATTCTGTTTGTTTATAAACATATTTGATTGGTTACAATTGTTTAGTTCTATAATGCCAACAGGTCTATCTCTAACACATCTTTCATAAACAAATCCAGTGACATATATGTTCTGAATACTAGTATTAACACAATTACAGTAAAATAAAATTTCTAAAGGATCAAGAGCAATAAATCCTAATTGGTTTTTATGCAACTCCATATTAGCGATTAGTTCATGGGTATTATTGTTGAAAGTTGGTTTATAATCAAGCCATTGTTTACGTAAGGTATCCATTTTTGTTTCATCACAAAAAATTTTTTGACTATTGCTAAAAAATGGTTCATCACGCTCGACACATCCGGGTATTCCATAAGTAGCGAGAGCAACTCCTGTAACTTCTTCATTTTTAGCAAAATTAATTATACGATGCATAGTTTTCTCAACTTGCATTTCTTTTGGCCAATACGACCATGCATCTATTATAATTAGTAAACTGCTCATTGTTTTTGGCCTGCCCGGAAGGATTCGAACCTCCAACCCTCAGTTTCGTAGACTGATGCTCTATCCAGTTGAGCCACGGGCAGTTATATCTGTAAAATTAAATATATGGCTAATAGCATTCCTATAAACCATAAAGACATCCATATTTTGAATTGTATCATTTAACAAAGTCGAATTTTAATTGTTTGTGAACCTTATTGTGTGATATTAAAAATTTAACTTCTTTACGACTTAGATTATTATTTTTCATAATGAACTTGATTGTTTGTTCATCACTAAGTCCCATTGTTTTTGCTTCTTTTAAATCAAAATCTATATTAATTTCTTGCATAAAAAACTCCTTACTATAGTTTATTGTATAGTAAGGAGATGTTTTTGTCAACTATTCAGGTGCGAATAGTTTGTTACAAATATAATTTTTACCATTTGGGGATTTAATCCTAATACCTGGCACTGATAAATCTGCCTCAGTATTACATGGTACTGCTTTTAAAACATATCCGGCTCTTACTTGTTCATCATAAGTCTGCCAAAATGTTTTATTTGCAGGATCTATTTTCATTAGTAAACCTACTATTAATAGTTCCATTTTTTACTCCATTAACGTAATATTTAAATACTACACTAATTTTAACTTTTGTCAACCTAGCAAAAAAACTATGATTTTTGTCCTAAAGTTTCTAAAACATCATTTAGATAATTAGTAACAAGTTCTCTATCTTTATCATCTTCAATTTTTACTATTGGGTTGTCGTTTAAAACTAAATTGTCTCGCAAATCTCTACAACCTGCCAGAACTATATATTCTCTGCCATCTAAAGCCATTGAACTTACCTCACACTACGTTACAGAAATTATTTATTTAGAATTAAAAAAAGGCAGTGAAAACACTGCCTTTCATTTAAAAGATTATCTAATTATGAAGATAGTCTTTCTCTTTTCATTGCCTTATATCCAGCGGCAATAACTGCTCTTGAAGGTTTACCCATTCTATAAGAAGCAGTCTTAGGACCTCTTCTTTTCTTTGGAGCAGTATTCAGATAGATTGAATATCCTTTTAATCTTAGTGACTCAATAACTGATTGAGGATTTCCTGCCTTAAATTTATTTTTAATAGCAGAAGAAGTTAAAGTTTCACCAGACATAAGAGCATCTAAAACCCTGTCTTGAATAGTTGTTTTTGTCATTTGCATTAAGAGCCTCCTTATGACTTTTTTATTATATTAAGATTATAAACTAATTAAGAGTAAAAGTCAACCTTTAGTTTATTTGGGGGAGTTTCTTTTAAAGTCATGTAACTCCCACCCCGTAAATCTTCGACTGCACGTTTTTATGTTTTTTATGCTTCGACAGCCAATGGCAATGAATCTCCGCTAATTGGACCTAAAAAACACCGGGCCACCCGGAAAAAAACTTTTAAAAATCTAACTCTCTAAATCCTATACCCATTACAAGATGTTTTATGCCTTCTTCATCTTCAATTATGTCACCAACACTTATGCTATGCATTGCTCTAAGTCTTGTAATTTTATGTTCAGGACCTATGTTTCCATATTCAAAAACTAAATTCAAATCATCTGCTTCTACATAACAAACTGGTTTAAAGAATAACTGAAATGTTTCTTTATCTATTTTATTAAGCACTTTAACATCTGCTTCTTTTAATCTCATCTGCTCATTATCATATGGCGTAGATTGAAATTGGTATACTGTATACTTCATTATATTTTACCTCCTAATAATTCAACACCTGAATCAAACATAATCCATGCATCTCCTTGTTTTGCAAAACCATATTCATTTGCGAAATCCATTGAACTACTGTGCAACAATTTATCAGCCACACCTCTTGTTTTTAAAATATATGCAACCATTTTTGGCGTCTTAGCAAAACCTACTGGAACAAGTGCCATTGCGTCATCATCTCTGCCACCATAAAACTTAATTCCACCATCTTCAGCACTAATATAATCTATTTTGTTTTGTTTTTCCATTTTCACTCTCTCCTAACTATACTTAAATATTAGCATCATTATAGTATCTGTCAACCTTTTTCATATCTGCATATTCTCTTCTGTAATTGTGTATTTTTTCTTCAGTTTCTTTATTAGCAAATATACCTATATCATTGTGAGGATCATATTCAACATATGCACGTCTGTCATGCACAGGATGTATAAAATCAGGTTGTCCCCATATACGAACTGCACTATTGTATTCATTCCCTCTAAATCCAAAAAAATGAACTATTTTACCGTTGTGCATTATTTCTCTCCTATGCTTTGATTATAACAAAATATGGTATCTTGTCAACTGATAAATATTTTTATGTATGACGTAATATTAGCAAGTGACCATAGAGGTTACCAATATAAAAAAGCATGTTACGATTTCCTTAAAAGTCTTGAAATAAATCATCTAAATGAAAATGATTTTTCTATTGGAAAAATAACAGAACTACCTGCAGTCAATGGAACTGAACGTGTAGATTATCCTGATATAGTAAAACTTGTAATAGATAAATTTACAGAAAATACTTTTGCTATTTTATTTTGTGGAAGTGGATTCGGAGTTAGTATGGCGGCAAATAGGTCACCATTAATTAGAGCCGGAGTTGCAAGGACCTGCGAAGATGCTAAAATGATGCGTCTACATAATAATGCTAACTGTTTATGCATTGGAACAGATTTTACAACAGAGTTTGACACAATTCAAATAATAAGAACATTTTTTTACACAGATTTTATGGGCGAGCATCATATCTATAGAGTTAACAAACTAAAAACAATTCTTAATAAATAACTGTACGTTCATCCCTAATGGGACGGAAGTAGGCATCAGCCGAAGGAACGCCTTTAACCGGAAAAGCAATTAGAAGGGAGAAGGATATGAATACATACGATTTTAATATTTTCCGTAAAAAAGCAAGAAGAGCCAAAGCATATTTGAGATTAGCAAAATATAGGCTAAATCAATATAAGGTTCCTAGAGCAAAGAAAAATATCTTATCTAATGATCCTCGTTTACAAGGGATCTAAACTATTTCTTAAAAAAATAGATGTGATAAGCACCTAAGTTATTTTTAGGATTTTCAATTTTACGGATGGCGGCATTTTGTTCACACCAAAGAGGTAATTCTTTTTGGATCATTCCGAAACCTGTAATTACATAGGTTTGCTTTTCACCTCTATTTAAACAATCTTCTATATGTTCACAAAATACATGCCAAGCATTATGCACTTCATATCCGTGTAAATCCAACATCTTTTTGATACATCCTGTTGTAAAAATCTATACTTGCAATTTGTTTATGTTTACTTTCAACCATAATATCAAAATTGTCAGCAAAACTAATTGCATAATCATTAACTGCGTCATTCCACATCATATCACTATGTGCTCTTAGTTTCGCTTTTTTGTATCCTTGTTCCAAGAGTAGATTAAAATTTGGTTTAGTTCCCGATCCATGTAACGGGAGAACATCCTCACGGCTAACACTATAATGGATAACAGGGCGAACACCACGCCAACTATCAATAATATATTTAATTCGATCATCTGTAACCTCGATATATTCACCTGTATTTACCCAATGGTGATGTATATCCAACACCAAAGCGGTTTCTTTTGCTAATTCTATGCTAGAATCGATACCCCACGAGTTTTCGTCATTTTCGATAGTAATGGTATTTCGTGCTTCTTGGGATAGTTTCGGGAGTACTCTTTGTATGCCTTGTGGACCTTCTCTACCCGCGATATGGACGTTGATCTTAAAGTCTTGGAATTGTGTACCGAAACCCATCCAACGGGCGATGTCAACATGATATTCAAACTCCTCTATACTGCGTTCAACAACATCGGACTTATGACTAGCAAGGACAGTAAACTGGCCAGGGTGCATAGAGAGCCGTACGTCATAATGCCTAGCCACATCACCAACGGCTTTGAGTCTGTCTTGTAAATACTGAATTTGATTAGGCTGACGCCAATAATAACTCCAAGTAGGCTCAGTATAGGCAGGAAGTATGCCAGAGCCAAGTCTAACCATTCTAAGTTCATGTGGTAATCCTCCAACGTATTTAATTAGGTTTTCTATGCTATTGCAGTTATGAATCATTATGTCATGTAAACGTTCTTCTGCAACTTCTTTCTTTTGTTTGTTTAACCAAGTAATAGTTGTAGTGCGTTCATTTAAAGGACGTTCTATTTCTTCTAATAATTTCTTTTTAAGAGATCTATCTGGATGCATATATTTACATGCAAATCCAATTCTCTTAACCTTTTGGTTAAACAATTATGCAGTCTCTTTTTTAAAAACTTTATATGCTTCGATAGTACTGTTCTTTTGTGCATATGGATTACGTTCAATAAACATACACAATTGCTCAAATGTTAAACCTAAAAATTCCATGTCCTTTTTAAGAACAGTCATTGCACCTTTTAACTTCATTATGCTACCTTCCTAATAATCAATGATTTGTCGACTTTTGTTTTTGTTGTATAACCATTATTATGCGACATTTTGTTATTTTTGTCAACTGCGAATACATAAACAGTTTTAGGATTTACTTTGTAAACTTTACCAAACTTTTCAAGTCCACCAAACTTCCAAACAATAGTATCGCCTATAACAATGTTCTTACCTTTTTGCTTACGTAAGAAATTTACACGTCTATTATAATAATCTGCCAAAACATGCATTTCTTCAGTATCATCTATTGTATTAATAGCATCTATGGCATTTTGTAAATTTTTTGAAAACATATACTCTCCTTTTACTAACTATATACATAATAGCATAGTTAAAGGAGTTGTCAACCGTTAATATTTGCCTTTATAATTTGATAGGAAATGGTTCAAATCTTCTGGAGTTCCTAATCCCCACATTCCATCTGGTGCAATAGATTTTACTCTAACTTTGCCACCTGTTTCAATAAATTGATTATAAACAGGACAAACGTAAAATTCATTGTTTGTTCTTATATTCTTTTGGATCATCGCATGTGCTCCACTAACGTAATCACAACCACGTGCAAAATAATAGATGCCAACAGTGGCATTATTTGATATTGGTTCTTTTTCAGCCACTTTGGTAACAAATCCGTTGTCGTTTGTAGCCGCGTAACTCCACTTAGGATGTGTGCTTTCAAAGGTGAGAATGCCGCCTCCCACGCCTTCCGTTGAAAATGCATAAAGGACCTCGTTGGAGTTCCATTCGACGAATTGGTCTGAATTTGCGATGACAAGCGGTTCTTCATTGTTTATATACTCCTCTGCTAATAAAGTTGTACAAGCGGCGCCTTCTGTTACTCCATTTGTCTGTACTATTGTGCAACCAGGCTTTACCATGTTTAAAACAGTTTCAAGATTATACTTCTTGTAATGTTCTGATTGTACTATGAATATATAGTTTGCGTCAATATTTAAATTATCAACAACTACTTGTATCATAGGTTTATTTCCCACTTCAATTAAAGGTTTTGGAAAGGTATATCCTTGTTCTTCAAATCTTTTTCCAGCACCCGCCATTGGTATTAATACGTTCATTTTTTTACTCTTCCATGGTATAGATTGTTTTTGTTGACTTGTATCTTCTATTGCATCCAGGACTTTTCCTAAACTTAAATCTGTTGTATTTTCAACTGCTAATAAGTGAGCACCACTATCTATGACTGCTTGTCGACCTATATGACTATCTTCAATAATAAGTGTTTCGTTCGGTTTTGCATTTGCTTTCAACATACATTTAAAGTACATTTCAAAATGCGGCTTTGCTTTATACACATCCTCATTGCTATACCAAAAGTCAAAATATTCAATTATACCTAATTGTAGTAAACTCATTTTTACTGTATCTCTGACTGCATTACTGGCACAAGCAATTACGTAACCTCTATCTTTAAGTTCTCTAACCATATCTAAAAAATCATCACGAGGTTGGATTGTTTCTTTTAATATATCTACTGTGTGTTTTTGTTTTGCTCTGGCAATATCGGCATGTTTATCCGTTGGTAATCCTTTGTTTTTAGATAACATGTTTAGTTTGGATCTTGTGGGCAATCCATCATACGTTGCTAAATGTTCGTCTATAGAAATTGCAAAATCTTGTCCTAATGCTCTGTTTAGTGCTTCATAATGTGTTTGTTTACTATCGATTAAAACACCATCTAAATCGAAAACAATTAGTTTAATCATTTCGATATGTTCCTATAATGTCGCTACAAATTCCTGCAAATCCTCTGATTTCACTTGTCATATTTTCTGGCATAACTGCAATACAATTATTACCAACTGGTTGTTTTCCTGGATATGCCCATATCCAACCTTTACTTGTTAACGTATAGTCATCTGTTTGATGCCAAAACCAATGTGTATTGTTTTCTTGTAGATGTTTTATTGCTTCTCGATTTTTTGCATGACAGATAATTTTCGGATTTTGTAAATATTCAATTTGTACTGCTAAATCAGGTTGATCATGTCCGAGATATAAATTACGATTAGTGTACCAGACATCAACTTCAACATAGTAATCTAACGCCAATGCATCGTTAATGTATGCAAAAGTGTTTTCATGTTCTCTACTTTTTCCTTTAATGTTTCCTCTATGACTAATGTATATCATTTTTATCCTCGAGTATTAATTTTTCTAAATCAAAAATTGTTCTATCAGCGCCAATATCAGTTTCTACTAATTGTCCATCTCTAATAAATTTATCATCTTCTAGTGTTTGATTTTTATGTGCCTGTACTTCGTCTAGCCAAAATTGATTATAATAATCTTTAATGACATCATGTGTAAAATCAAATTCATATACACCATTAAATCCAAAAAATACATTGTTAGTAATAAATTTAGGTGGTTCTTCACCTTTACTTCGATAATCTTCTACAATATTTTTTGGCCATTGTACATAAAATGGTTTATTATATATAACAGTATTTAATGTTTTTATTCCATTGAATGATAATTCTAGAAGTTCTATTGCTCTATCATTAATAATATATCCAGAATCATCTGTTACTGTGTGCCAATTTTCTTTCCCGTAATGAACTATTTTAAGTATATTGGAAGTAGTTAGATTATCTAAGTCATATACAAATTCATTTTCTCCTTGTATAACACCATCAAACAAAACTTTATCATTACAGATTATTTTTCCTGTTGGATATGTATTACGACCTGATGTTCCTTTAAGTTTTAAACAAATTTGCATAGGAAACTATTAATAATCCTGTCACTTAAACTATTTAGATTTGCACCTATGTCTAGTACTATTCTGTGAGTGTTACTGCGATTAAGCACCCAATGAGCAAAACGATAATTGTTAATAAGATATACATTGCCTTGTTTTAATGGCATGTTGCCCCACTTATAAAATCCAAACTCATTTCCAGTTTCCCACAATAATGGTATATACAATTTATTAAGATTTTTAGGGCCAGTACAAGGATCAACATGAGGAAATAAATATCCACCAGGAGGTAATACATAAAAATTTACAATATTAATATCTAGTATATTTGGAAATAAACTTTCTACATATTTTCTAATTGGATTATTTGTTTTTAATCTCCAACTAAAATCGATTTTATTTCTGTACTTCATGCACATTTGGTCCTCATCACTACCGTGTTGTGTAGTATAAATTTCTTTCCATTCCTGCCAATTATGAGGGCCAAATAAAAGTTGGCCATTCCATTCCTTAGTTTGATTATCTGTGTTATTTTCTTTATCATTAAATAATTCTTTGAATCCCCATTGTTCACGCCAACTACTACACTCTTGTATTGCTTCATCAAATATTTGTTTTTCGAATGTAGGTACATCTATATCTAGTTTTAGACATGGCAATCCACAACTTAAAATTGTTTCCAGGTCAAGTTTATTATGTTTACTTAAATCTTCTAATAACTTAGGAAACATTATATTTCTCCATCATAAACTTCCAAATAGGAGTCTTTATTTGTAATTCAAATACTCCATTGTGATAAAAGTCTGTACCAGGACAGTAAAAATCTTCAGGGGAAAATTCATTATAAAAGTTTTCGTCATACATAGGAAAATACTTACCTTGTAATAAAAATTGTTGCATATCTATTTCATCAATAATAACTTTGTTTAACTTAACAAAAGTATCAGGGACAGTATGAACTTTGCCTTTAAATTTTATATTTAAACAATCTACTGGATAAAAGTCTATATCACACTCAAGTGTTTGTATACCAGGTTTTAAAAGAAATGTATTTGGATTAGTATGATATTTTAATTTATTGTAATGTCTTGAATACAAATCTATGGAAGGGTTACCTCCATGTATTTTTGCATCTACAATTATTTTTACATTCATGTTTACCTCAGTAATTTAACGAACCTATTAGTTCCGGCTCTTTGATAGTATTTTTTAATGCACTAACTTGTGCCCATTGACTAAACATTTGTTTAACGTAATTCTTGGCTTCAAATACAGGATAACCTAGTCTTTCAACATGGGCCTGTAAAATTATTCTTCTACGTAATCTTTCTTTGTAATCTAAACTAGGATTATCAGTGCATATCCAATCATTAATGTGTCCTGTATGGTTGATTATGTTAAACTTATCCATATTATCTGCTAGAGGAGTTCTAGGTAAAACATTAAGTGTTGCTCCTAACTGAACTTCTTCAATTGTACCAGAATGTAAATATTTTTGCCATTTGTTAAACAAATCCATTGTTTGTTGAAAATCTTCTTCAGTTTCAGTTATATATCCTACAACCATAAGTAATCTAACTTTTACTCCAACTCTATCTAATTGTTCCATTGTGTATTGCATATCTTCTTCTGTATAACCTTTTTTCATATGATTACGTACAGATTCACTACCACTTTCTATTCCTATCCATGTTGTACCTGCTCCACTATTTTTCATAGCATCAAAATCATGTGGAGGCATTTGTTTGATACTTCTAATTATAAAATGACCGTCCCAAGTAAATAGATGTTGTTTTCTGAAATCAACTAATTTAAGACACATTTCTCTAAATGCTTTCATACTACCATTTGTTAAACTGTCAGTAAATCTAAAACTATTCACGTTATATTTTAAAACTTGATGTTTTATTTCATTTGCAATACTTTCACCACTACGCCAAAAAAATCTTGGCCATGCACTATTAACATCACAAAATGTACAGTTTCTTACACAACCTCTGGATCCAGTAATTGGCAAACTTACTAACCCTTTTTTATTTGTGTATGTTTTTAAAACGTAGTCATCGTAGTTTGGAAATGCTAGTTTGTCTAAATCTTTTATTTGTTGTGGATAAGAACCGTTTATACCAGGAAAATTATAATTACCTTTTAATAATTCTACTAATGCTAATTCTCCATCTCCTTTAACGTAAGCATCTATAATTTTTTTTGAATATAAATCTTCAGCAAAAAATTTATCATTATTAATACCACTACCACCTATTACAATTTTTATTTTTGGGTTTCTAATTTTTATTGCTATACTTAAAAGTCGTGTAGCACGTTGACTGTTAAAACTAAAAACACTTAGTCCTACCCATGTTGGGTCCAAACTAATTACTCTATCTGCCCATTCATCTATAATAGGTTCTACTAACTTCCAAGTTTTATCATTGTAAAAAGTATTAAAATTAAAAAAGTTGTTAATTATGTTTGCTCTATCAGGATAATCTAAAAAGTATTCATCTATCTCAGCATTTAAGTCCATTACTTTTGCAGTAAAGCCATGCTCGACAACTTGACCTTTTAAAACAGCCGCGGCGGCTGGAGTATAACCATAATCATCCTCAACTCTTGGAGGTATTAGAAATAAGATATCCATATTATATTTTACTGTAATTTTTTAAGTGTGTCAACAAGTGTATTTAATTCTTGGAATGAAACATTTTCTTTTTTGTTCCAACCTTCAGGACAACGCCATCCATCTGCATGTGCGAATACAAAATTTTTCTTTTCGTATAGATTAAAAAACATTTCAAACTGCTTAATCCAAAAACTAGGGTCTATTGCATTGTGTTCTTTAGATTCATAGTTTTCTGAGTCTTTATACAAGTTATTGTGTTTGTTTTCTATTCCCCAAAAATCATGTCCACACAATACAATAATATCATTATCTTCTAACAATGCAATATTTACTGCATGTAAACCACTGCCCATATGAAAACTTTGTGTCCATTTTTCTTTTTCAGGCCATGGCAAATCTGGCAATTGTTTAAAATTTTCATACGGAAAAAAACTATACCAGTCTTTACGTGTGTATACTGTGCCTTTATATCCTTTGCTAACAGTTTCCATTGCCATACGTCTATCACAACATACTAAAACATCAACACTTAAATCTCGGAATAATGCATTACTGCCATAAATTTTTCCATATTTTTGTAATTTATGTAAATCGAAATTTCGTCGACTTTCGCCATTTCCTATGCAAAAAGCAAACTTCATTATTGTTCCTTGAATTAACTGCGTATATATTTATTAATTGAATTTTACAACAATTACATATTCTAGAGATTTACTAAAAATAGGTTTATACATTTGATTCTTTTCTACAGTAAATTGTGTTGCACCTAAATCAGTAACAAACTTAGCAAGTTGCTTAAAATACATTGTGCGTCTACGCCATGGAGTACAAATTTTTAAATCATCATTATGTATTATGTAATTGACGTTATCCCATGCTTGTCTATCTTGATTATCCCATGTTCTTTTTCTAATAACTATTATGTCACCTTTTTCTGTTCTTAGCACAAAAGGCTCTTCAAAGTAACGTTGGTTACTGTACATATTTTTATAATCTTTTATAGTAGTAAAAAAACCTTTATTAGTTATTTTACTAATGCAACTCAGTTTTTGTTTTTGTTCATCCTCAGTAGCGGCATAGGTTAACCATTCATCTGCTCCTATTACCCAATCAAAAGTTCTTTCTTGAGCAACAAAATCTGCTAATTCACCTTCATAGTGGATAGCGCCGTCATGTTTAATTTTATGACTATTTTCACTATCAATTACAACTGGCTTAACGCCTAATCCAATTAAACCCAATTGAATAACGTTTTGTCCCAATACTAAAAAGGAATCATTTTGCAAATCTGGTTTTGTTCCACATGCATTTATAATGCTTTTTGTTTTTACTTCTACTATACTTTTGAAAGAACCGTCAAAGTCTACGTGGTCTGCCAGATATTTGTGGCAAGTTTCAATGTATTCTGTCATTAATCTCTCTATCGCATAGTATATTTATAGCATTTAATACAATAAATAATGTAGGAACTAAAGTTGATGTGAAGGGCACAATTTTAAACTTCAATTCCTACACCAGTATTTAGTAAAAGGTGTAAATATTTTTACATAAGTAAATATATGAATATCAAAGATAAAACATTATTCGAACAAATATGTGATGCTTTTGATGACAATGACAACGACATATGTTTAAGTGCAGAAGTTGAAAAGTTAGAAAAAGACCATATACAATTAGCATTGGCACAACATCAAAAAAATAGAACACGTGCCGCTAAACAACTAGGCATTGGCAGAACTTTGTTAATACACAAGATAAAAAAATATAACTTATAATGAATCCTTACAGTGTAATTAATTACAGAATAAATGATTTGCTTTATAATTTATTAGGAGATACTTTTGTTTTCCACACAATACCTCAACATCATGTTAGGTATAAAGGTGAACTTAGTAGACTACAAGGTAAAGAATATTGGTATGACAACAAGTCTTGGGAACTAATAGCAAATGAACCTAAGTACAGGACAAAAAAATACCAAATATTAAATCATGCCTTTGAACCAATGGATGAAAATGATAAAGTTTGGAATCATAGCAATTTAGAATATTTGCCTATTCATAGTGAGCCATTAAAACAAGGTATACATTTTTTTAGTCATGCTTATCTATGTAGTGAATTTTATTTCAAACATTACAAAGATTTAAAAATAGTTAAAGACTTTATGAGTAGGCCCATATGGCATAAATGGATTTGCCCAAATAGGCTTATAGATAACCAAAGAAAATATCGTATTAAGTTTTTAAACATAATAGATACAACACAAGGAGTCTATAGTTTATTAGAAAAAGATCCTCAAACACAAAGACATGTAAATGAAATTTTTCCGGGCAATTGGGTCAAACCAAACAGTTTTGATAGTCATTACAATAGTAGTGCTGAATTAGAAATAGAAGATTTAAATCCTTGGACTACAAGTTTCTTACATATTGTTCCTGAAACAATATATGGAACCAATGTGCATCTTACAGAAAAAATATTTAAACCTATTGTGCTTCAACAACCATTTGTACTATTACAGGCTCCAGGGGCATTGAAATATTTACAAAGATATGGATTTAAAACATTTCATGATTTTTGGAGTGAAGATTATGATGATATTGTTGACCATAGCGAAAGGCTAAAAGCCATAGCAAATATTGTAGATTATATTGGAAATAAAACTATATCAGAATTGGTTGATATGAGAAAAAGGATGTCTGAAATACTTGTACATAATTTTAATTGTTTTTACAATTTTATTCCAGACATCACTTGGGAAGAATTAAAGTATAATGTTAGTCTTTATCATGAGGTGTAAATGCACCTTTTAAAAACATTTTTCTTTCATGCTGGCTCACACTCATTTGCCATACAAACCATAATGTAAAACATCCTAACAATGTCCATACACCATACTTAACATCTCCTGTAAAATATGCTATACCTTTCAAAGCACCTAAGACACTAATTATTCCTAATGTAAAAAGCACAACATTTATTATAAATGTTTTAAAAATCACCATATTTTCGTTCATATTACTCTCCATACAATATATAGTTGTTTTTGTTTATTTTTATATGTATAACATACTACATATAGTATGTTCTGTCAACCTTTTTAAAAAAGTATTTATACATACAATTCGGTACATATACCTACTTATTTTTTATTACCTGTAGGTATTCTGTAAGTTCCATCTCTATTAAAGTGCATTGCATTGAACCAACTGTCAAATATACTACGGAAATAACCATAGATAGGCGCTTGTTTTTTATACCACCATTTGTAGTCTTCGTAGAAGTTTTTTGGTAGTTTCACTAACCTCGCCTCATACGTGCAATTTCTTTTGCGTCATTGGAATCTTTACGGACAGGCACTAAATTACTTTTATGCAATAATCCAATACCAGCAAGTTCATTACCTGTGTATTGTTTTTCTTCACGTTTTGCCGCAACACCAGTAATGTTATTACTACATTTATGTGTGCCTTGATGTTCTTTATAATCAGGAACTCTGTTTATTCCTGTAGGCCTAGTCTTACTTCTCTGACTAGGATGGGCACCCATTTTCATAAGCCACTTGTCATGCTCTGCTCTAGATTGTAGTTCACGTTCACTAGGTGTACGTTTCTTTTTCTTACTGTTGTACCTTGTAGTTGTCATCCAAGGGCCTAACAAATGCATACTCATTTTATAATCCTATCGCTAAAAGTTAAATCAAAAAAGAATAAGTCTTTTTCATTTCCAAGTCTTACTCTCATACCATCATGCAAAACATCTTCTTTAGTAAAATTATAACATCCTTTCATATGAGTTCGCAACCATCTTTTCATTTTTCTTACTTGACTCATCGCTTGTTTTTGCTCTTCATAATTAGGTAGGTCATAATCTGACAGAGAATTATTAAACGTACAATCATTTTCATATCTAACAATTCTTATCATTCTTTTAAATACCTTTTTTTATAATTACTGTAATAACGTTTGGCAGACGAACTAGGATTCGAACCCAGACTTGCAGGTTTGGAATCTGCCGTGCTAGCCATTAACACTATTCGTCTATTTTCTAAGTACTCTTGTAATAAAAGCAATGCTATAAAAATTATCATAGCAATAAAAGAGTAATATAAAAGTTCAAAAGTCATTTTACACTCAACCTTTCATCTAAATCATTAGGCATTAACACAGTAACTAAAGCATGACAATTAGGACATGATAAACCAGTTTCCATGCAAAACTCTTCGCTTCTTGGGTCATCACTTTCTATATCGAAATCGCAACCCCAAATTAATTCTGTACCACAATGCCAACAATTCATATTATTATAATAGCATCTATTCTGTATCTGTCAACAAAATAAATTTGACATTACAATAATTACAAATAGCAAAGTTAGTCTCTGGAGGGATAGTGTAATAAACCCGTGGATGACCAAACTCATCTCCACCATCACACCATACTTCGCGAGTCTTCACATATAAAATTTCACGATGTTCATCCATTTACAACTTCTCTTAATTTTGATTTTGGTGTATTAATATTTCTTTTATTACATACTGTTTCGATAACACAAATATTACATTTAGGCTTTTTACTTTTACATACTCTTTTTGCATGAGTGATTAGTTGCATATGAGCCGCATATTTAAATTCATCTGGAGTGCTTTCATTGACAATCACACTTGACTTGCCTTCATCTAAAGTATCTGTCCAACCTAATCTCCACAATAATCTAAACACATGAGTATCGACTGCTATGTAAGGTTTATTAAATACAAATCTTAAAACAATATCACTTGACTTCTTTCCAACGCCAGGTAACTTCATTAGTTCTTTTTGTGTGTCCGGAACAATTCCATCGTATTCTTCTAATAACATTTTACTGGTTGCAAGAATGTTTTTACTTTTAGCATTATAAAGTCCTGCAGGTTTAATTGCATCTATAATTTGTTCTTGTGTAAGTTTAAGCATGTCTTGTGGATTGTTTGCTAAACTAAAAAGTTGCCTACATGCCACTGCGGTTCTGGCATCCTGACTTTGTGCAGATAACATTACACCAATAAGACTTTGATAAGCCTTTTTATGTATCTTTGCTTCTGGTTCTGCGTTTTTATATTCTGGCCAATATGCACCAAGTTTTTCGTATATCATTTGTATTTGTTCACTAGTTTTCATTTGGTTTTTCCTGGTCTATTGGTTCTATGATCTATTCTTCCACGTCTTTTGGCCACATGTTTGTGTTTTCTCGCCTGCCTTTTTGACTGTGTGTTCAATTGTTTAATTTTTTTCACGATGTTTCCGCATGGTGTTTTGCATTTGTTGTGCAGTTACGTTATCAATACATCTAACATCTGACACTTTAAAATCAGGGAAATTGCGTTCAAGTCCTGCACTTATGTATCGATCATAAGTTGACAAATACTCCACACATTCACTTTCAGTGTTAAAAATAATCTGATTGTTAATTTTGAAATCAACTGTACCTTGTGTTGTATCAATCAATGCCGCTATAATAAACCAAATCATTTAGTTTTCATTCCTACTTTGCCTATGTAAATCTGGTATTCTTGTAATATCAAACTGCCCATACATTAAAAAAATTATTCTAGTATTGGCTCCAGTATTGACCACTGAATGTGTATGATGACTAGTATTGATAATTAATGGATCATTTATTGGCAACAATCCTGCAGAACCATTTTTAAAATATGCACCTTCTATATTATCCAATCCCCAATAAAATTTTCTACAACCTATAAATTCTTCGCTATCTTTTCTATGATAGTAATCATCTCTGTGCATTGGTAAATAATCGCCTGGCTTCAATTCATGTAATCCCCAATGTATCCATTTTTTAAATCCAATTAGTTGCAATGCAACTGCTAACGGTTCGTAAGGAAAATTTTCAAAGTTAACAACATGTCCTTCGTCCTCGAAATGATTATCTTGCCATTTTTTAATTCTTCCATATACACTATCTTCATGATCCGTTGCAACTCTATGTTCTATATCATGTCCATCTTTACATGCAGAAATAAGGTTTTGGATATTAATACCGTCAAAAATATTTTTTGGCAATCTAATATATGGCAATTGATTGTTATATTTTAAGTTCCAGAAATTAACACCATAACTAGTTGAGAAAAAATTTCTTATACTTGGTGGGAAACTTTCAGGCAAGGTTATAGGCTGATCCACTGTGTAAGTATATAAGTCTAAAAGTTTTTGTCCATAATCTCCGTCATCAATTTGTTCAAAATATTTTTTAAACATAAAACCAAGATTCGTATGTATCCATAAACTCCATACTCCTTCTTGCCATAATGTAGTAGCCGGGCAAGTAAGACCATCCTCTGATTCAAATACTCCTACATATTTCAAATGCCTAATAGATTCTCCATTAATAGATATATCTTCAATTACATCATCACCGTTTCCACTATGATGAATATTAAGTTTATACCAACCAGGCGCTATGCCAAAATGTTCACCATTTTCAATTGTACGGGAAAATCCTTTTATATCATGTAGGTAGAAAGATTTTTCGTAATCATCTTTGAATTTGACATCAATTATCATTTTAACTTTTTTGTTGTTGTCTCATAGTTTTTTTAGCAATCCTATATGATAATCTAGCCGCATTTCTCAAAGCACCTCTGTAATGCTCTGCAGGACGTGGTTTGCCTACATCCTGAGGAGATTTATAGTATCTTTCCATAAAATCACTAATTTTGTTAAATTTATTTTGCCAAATGTGTCCATTGCCTTGATACATTTTTACTCCTTATCTATTATATATGTGTAGGGATTAGGTTTAGGTTTTTGCATACGCCCGAACATTGTAGTATAGAAACTATCAAGTTCACCGCCAAACTTTCCTTGCAAATGTTCTAACATTTGACCACAAAAGTTCCAATCACCTTTTTTCCAATTTTTTATAAGGTTATTGTGTTGTTCTTGCCAGTGTTGTGTCTCTGTCATTTCTTTAAGAGGAATATTACCTGCGTCAATTACACACCAACTAGGAACTTCTATTCCTTGTATACGAAATGTATCCAGTTCTAAAACTACATAACGTTCTTCAATATCTTTAATTTGTTCTTTAGGACCTAATAATATTTTCATAATACTAGTATATATTTAATAGGAAAATTAGTCAAATAGTTTTTTTATTTTTTATTTCTTACAGCCGTTACTTGACTAGCATATGACGAGCCTTGAAATATTGGAGTGTCTATGCCTACTGGTAATGGTCTAGTAGGTTCGAATTTAGGAAGTAATGGTAATAACACTAAAAAATGTATAAAGTAATATGCAGTTGCAATTCTACTGAGTGTTACGTATATACCTTCTGCAGGCATGGCGCCTAAATAACCAAGTGCTATACAATCTAAAAATAATATCCAAAAGAATATTTTATATAATGGTCTAAAATTACTACTTCTAATTGGTTGCCTATCTAACCATGGTAAAACAAACAGTACCATAATAGCACCAAACATCAATAACACTCCACCTAGTTTATCAGGAACTGCTCTTAGTATTGCATAAAATGGTAAGAAATACCATTCAGGTACTATATGTGGAGGAGTCACCATAGGATTTGCAGGAATGTAGTTGTCTGGATGTCCCATAAAGTTTGGAAAGAAAAATACTGCCGCGGCAAAGAAAGTTAAAAATATACCAAGGCCAAATAAGTCCTTAATCGTATAGTATGGATGAAATGGTAGTGTATCTTGTTTACCTTTTATATCTATACCAATTGGATTGTTACTACCAAACCTATGCAATGCAACAAGATGTAGTATTACTACACCTACAATAACAAACGGTAGTACAAAGTGTAAACTAAAAAATCTATTTAATAATGCTTGGTCTACACTGAAGCCGCCCCATAGCCATGTAACAAACTGTTCACCTACTAGTGGTATAGCACTAAACAAATTTGTAATAACTGTAGCACCCCAGAAACTCATTTGGCCCCATGGTAAAACATAACCCATGAATGCAGTTGCCATCATCAATAGTAGTATTAATACACCAAGTATCCATAATAGTTCTCGTGGTGCTTTATAACTACCGTAATAGAGTCCACGAAAGATATGAATATATGTTACAATGAAAAAGAAACTCGCTCCGTTCATGTGTATGTAACGTATTAGCCATCCGTGGTTTACATCTCGCATTATACGTTCTACACTATCAAATGCATAGTCAACGTGTGCGGTATAATGCATACTCAAAACGATACCTGTAACAATCATTATTACAAGTGTTATGCCTGCAAGACTACCAAAGTTCCACATGTAATTTAAGTTTTTGGGGGTTGGGTATTCATTCAGTTCATGATTTAGAAAAGAGAAAATACCCAGTCTATGATCTATCCAATTAACTACAGGATTTTTAAACTTCTTAGACATTAAAAATATTTATGCACCATGTCCATATGTGTCAAAGTCATAATTTGGTAATTGACTTGCCCATAATCCATATAACATGTTTTCTCTGTCATATCCTGAAACATTAATAGGTTGTTCTTCCTTTTTTGCTTCGGATACAAACTTAACTTCATCATCTGTGTAAGGCCACATTATAGATCTCCTAAAAGTTTTTTAAGTTTCTTTTTACTTTTTCCTAGCACTTTGACTTTAGCAATACTAGACTTGTTACTTATGTCATTACCAACAATTACTAGTCCTATCATGCCCATTGCTTTATGAGGTGTACACCAATAAAAGTACATACCTGATTTTTCGAATGTGTAAGAATATTTTTGATTAATTTTACTTTTCTTAGGTAATTTAATACCATCCGGGCCTTTTTTGAATTCTACATTATGACCTTTGTCTTTAGGTAACCAAGTAATGGTATCACCCACGTCTACCTTAGCCACATCAACGGAGTATACCATTTTTTCTTTGCCCATTTTATTGAGCATATCTATTTTTATTTCTTTTGCCTGTACTGGCCCTGTGGTGTACAGAAGTATTGTCATTATAATAGCAAATAATTTTTTCATTGATAATCCTTTTTTATGAATATAAAATTGAAACGTGCAAAAATGAAAGTCCACCAATTAATAGTGCACCTGAAATGGCAAATATAAAACCATAAAGAGTTTGCATTATTGTTCTCCAAATAATTTTTTTGCATCTTGGCTATAACCCATACGTTCTAGTTCTCTAGCCGCTCTTAGTGTTCCTGCCTTAACACAAAATTTTTCTATCTTGTTATAAATGTTGTTTACTGTTTCGCAAAAGGCACAGTAAAAGCCTGTTAGTTGTGCAGTTGTCATTTTTTTAAAATCTCGCATAATATTTGTTTCTTGCTAAAAAATCGATTCTGCGTTCTAAATCTGCACAGTCAGTCGATTTTGCAAGGTAGTTGTTAGTATAGTCTTCTGGACTATATGGTTTAATTAGATTTATAAATTTTTTAAAAATTTTCATTTTAGTCGTACCTCGAATAATTGACGAATTAATAAATTTTTGTTTTGGGAAGTTTTGCTTCTTTAACAAAAATATTTATATTAATATAACACAAAAAATGGGTGAAATCTATTGCTATTTTGTAAAGATGAAGTTTACAAAATAGCAACAATAGGGTCTATTTTTTAAGGATTATGTATTTTCGAACAATAATGTATTTTAAGTTTACAATCCGTTTGGAACTATGACATAATGTATTGCTAACACAATACCTAAACTTGCACCCAAGCCAATCATCATCTTCATAAAGTCTCTTCCTACAATAGGAAACACATTCTTTAATCTATATGATCCGTTACTCA
>MDSZ01005358.1_pt1 | contig 23642 bp, 24 predicted proteins | sample 811201 | NCBI WGS metagenome assembly MDSZ01 (sample SAMN05326647, study PRJNA326480) | marine metagenome | isolation source: seawater | place: Indian Ocean: North | collected 2010
CTAGTCATTTCGTCACCATCAAGCTCAACTACTGGGTTTTTAACTTTAATTTTTGCCATAAATTAAAAATATCGATTGATTAAGTAAGATTTTTATACATATTAAGAAAAAATTAGCAAACTTAAAATTATGTTTAATTCAATATTTCCAAAGATTCATAAAGAAGGATACAAATTTTTAGCCATTTCAATCATTGCTACCTTTATAGTTCTTCTAATTTCAAAGTTTATAGGTTTTGTTCTAGCGCTATTGACCATTTGGGTTTACTATTTTTTTAGAGATCCAGAAAGAATTTCAATTAATAATGACGATTTTTTAGTTAGCCCAGCAGATGGACTTGTCACATCTATTACAGAACAATCTGGACCAATAGAGCTACAACTAGAAAATACTTCTTACACAAGAATTAGTATTTTTATGAACGTATTTAATTGTCATGTCAATCGAACACCTCTATCTGGAAAAGTAATGGAGATAAATTATAAACCAGGTAAATTTTTAAATGCTTCATTAGATAAAGCTAGCGAAGAAAATGAGAGAAATTATTATAAAATCAAATGCAAAAAAACAGATGAGGAAATCATTATAGTTCAAATAGCTGGTCTTATAGCACGAAGAATAGTTTGTGAGGTAGAGCAAAACCAAGATCTTAATCAAGGAGACAGAATAGGCATGATACGTTTTGGTAGCAGGGTAGACATTTATTTTAAAAATAAAAAAACTTTAGCTAAAGTTGGACAAAATGTAGTAGCAGGGGAAAGTTTATTAGCTTCAATATAATGGACGAAAAAAAAAAATTTAAGTTAGTGTCATCTAAAAAAACTCGTTATCTTTTACCTAACATCTTAACATTAGGAGGCGTGTGCCTTGGAATAAGTGCTATTAAATTTTCAATAGACGGAAATTTTAGTTTAGCCGTAATATTTATTTTATTTGCTGCTATTCTAGATACTTTAGATGGTAGAGTCGCTCGATTAATAAAAGGAACTTCAGATTTTGGAAAAGAGCTTGACTCGTTAACTGATTTTGTAAGTTTCGGTATCGCTCCTGTTTTTATTCTTTATTTTTGGGAATTAAATAAATACGGAAAACTTGGTTGGGCAATTACATTAATTTACTCAGTATGTTGTGTTTTAAGATTAGCCAGGTTCAATCTAACCAAAATTGATGAACAAAACTTATGGAAGAACAATTATTTTGAAGGTGTTCCATCTCCTGCTGGGGGTATACTTATCTTAATGCCTTTAATTTATGAGCTTTCAATTTTTAAATTTATTACAGAAGTTAATTTTAAAAGTCTTATTCCTTACTTCACAGTTCTAATAGCTTTTTTACTAGTAAGTAAGTTTCCAACTTTTTCTTTTAAAAAAATATCTATATCTCCAAAAACAACAATTTTTATCTTATTAGGAATTGGATTGGTTTTTATTTCATTATTATTTTACACTTTTGAAACGTTATTAATTTTTGGTTTATCTTATTTATTTTTGATACCAATAAGTTTTTTCATGTATAGAAAACAGATGCGCAAAGATAGTTTAGAGTCTTTAGATGATGAGCATGAAGATGTTTTATAATGAAGAAATCAAAAAAAAGTAAGAAAAGTAATACTTGGAAAATAAAACAACATAGAGATCAATATTTCAAAAAATCAAAAACTTTAGGTTATAGATCTAGAGCAGCTTTTAAATTGATAGAACTTAATAAGAAATTTAAATTCATCAAAAAAAATACAAATTTGTTAGACCTTGGGGCGCATCCAGGAGGGTGGTCTCAAGTATCAAGTAATATCATTATTTCTGGAAAGATTTTATCTGTAGATTTGGCTAAAATTGAAAAAATTAAAAACGTAAATTTTTTTCAGTGTGACTTTCTTAATAACGAATCTCAGAAACAAATTATTGATTTTTTTGAAAAAAAACTTGACGTGATAGTTTCAGATATGGCTGCTGACACAACAGGAAATAAAACACTAGATTGTATAAGAACTAATCAGCTTTGTGCTGAAGTAATAGAATTTTCTACTAAAATTCTGAAACCAAGTGGAATTCTTGTTTCAAAGCTATTTATGGGTGAGGATTTTCTAAAAGTAAAAGAATTAGCTAAATCGAATTTTCAAAAAGTGCACTTTTTTAAACCTCAATCAAGCAGAAACGAGTCAAAAGAAACTTATTTACATTGCGCTTTATTAAAGACTTTATAATTCTTAAAAATTGTATATAAGTTTATATGGAAGCAATTAAAGAAGCATTAACTTTTGATGACGTATTACTACTGCCACGTTATTCAAACGTTTTGCCCTCCGAAACAGATATTTCAACAAATCTAAGCAAAAACATCAAACTTAACGCCCCTTTTTTATCTTCTGCAATGGATACTGTTACAGAATCAGCTATGGCTATTGCTATGGCCAAATCAGGCGGTATTGGAATTATTCACAGAAATCTCGATATAAAGAATCAAAGTAAAGAGGTAGCAAAAGTAAAAAAAAAAAATTTAATTGTTGGAGCAGCCATAGGTACCAGTGCACAAGATATCATTAGGGCTAAGATGCTATTAGATTGCGGAGCAGATATTATTGTAATTGATACAGCCCACGGTCATAGTGAAAAAGTTTTAAACACTTTATCAAAGATTATAAATAATAATTATAAAGTTCCTGTTTGTGTGGGTAATATTGCTACGGCAGAGGCTGCAAAAAAACTATATAATTGTGGAGCAGATATTATTAAGGTTGGTATTGGACCTGGATCAATTTGCACCACTCGAATGGTAGCTGGCATAGGTGTTCCGCAGATAACTGCAATTATGAATGTTTATAATGAGCTTAAAGGTAAGAATGTTAAGATTATTTCTGACGGTGGAATTAAATTTTCTGGAGATATTGCAAAAGCAATTGCGGCTGGAGCAGACGCAATAATGATGGGTTCAATTTTTGCCGGGACAGACGAGAGTCCAGGAAAAAAATATAAAATAAAAAATAAAATTTATAAAAAATACCGTGGCATGGGATCTATAGGAGCAATGTCCGCAGGATCTTCAAACAGATATTTCCAAAAAAATTATAAAGATAAATCAAAATTTGTTCCAGAGGGTGTAGATGGAAGAGTCGAATATAAAGGCAATGTTTCAAAAATAATATATCAACTCAAAGGTGGATTAAGGTCATCTATGGGATATATTGGAGCAAAAGATCTCAAATTCATTAAAAGAAACGCAAAATTTATTAAAATTACTAAGGCAGGTTTTTACGAAAGCATGGTACATAGTGTTGAAATGATAGAACCAACGTTAAATTACAAATTATAAATGAAAAAAAATAAAATTATAACTATTTTATTGTTCCAAATATTTTTAAATAATGCTTTGTTTGGTAACACAAACTTCTTTGATGAGGGTATAAAGTTATTTAATAAAAAAGAATTTGATAAAGCTAAATTTAAATTTGAGCAAGATATTGTTTTCAATCCGAAAAATGAAAAGTCATATTTATATTTATCTAAAATATTCAATAAAAAGGAAAAAGGAAAATTAGAAGAAAAAAATCTCCAAACTGTGATATTGCTCAACCCAAAGAACGAGGAGGCAACCTTCAATCTTGCTAAATTAAAATTGAAAGAGTCTGATTTTAAAGGAAGTAAAGATCTTGTAGAAAAATTATTAATTTTTTGTAAAGACTACTGTGCAAGAAGCAAGAAATTAAAGTCAGAAATTGAGACTTCTTTAAAAAAATAAATGTCAGTTCAAGATCGTAAGAATAAAATTGTCATTATAGATTTTGGTTCTCAAGTAACAAAACTTATAGCTAGACGAATAAGAGATTTGGGCGTTTATTCAGAAATTTTAACTACTAAAGAATTTTATAAAATTAGTAATTTTGATAATATTAAAGGTATAATTTTTTCAGGTGGTCCAGCTACTGTAACAGAAAAAAATTTTTCAACTATACCAAAAGATATTTTTTTAAAAAATATTCCTATTCTTGGAATTTGCTATGGATTACAATTAATTTCTAAGATATTTGGTGGTTCAATTAAGACATCAAAAAAAAAGAGAGAATTTGGTAGAGCGAAACTTTTAAAGAAAAAAAATTCTCCGTTGACTAAAAACTTTTTCAGTAAAAGTAGTAATTTAGTATGGATGAGTCATCAAGATGCAGTTACTACAATTCCTAAGGGATTTAAATTAGTAGCATCTACCAAAGAGTCAAAATTTACAATAATAGAAAATTCAAAACGTAAAATTTATGGCGTACAATTTCATCCAGAAGTAACACACACATCAAATGGCAAGAAAATATTTTATAATTTCTTGTTCTCTATTTGTAAATTAAAGAAAAATTGGCAAGTAGTAAATGAAACTACCCGATTAGTTGTAAATATAAAAAATAAAGTAAAAAAAGATAAAGTTATTTGTGCTCTTTCAGGAGGAGTTGATAGTAGCGTTGTTGCGTTATTGATAAATAAAGCCATTAAAAAAAAACTTATTTGTATCATGGTTGATACAGGATTAATGCGTAAAGATGAATTTAAATACTCTTATCAAGTTTTCAAAAAAAAATATAAATTGAACGTAAAACTAATCAATGCATCTAAGCTTTTTTTCAAAAAATTAAAAAATATTAGTGATCCAGAAAAAAAAAGAAAAATAATAGGTAACTTATTTATTAAGATCTTTGAAAATGAGTCCAAAAAATTCAAAAATTTAAAATATCTTGCTCAAGGAACCTTGTATCCAGATATAATTGAAAGTAGATCTGCTACGGGCAGCAATTCTTCTAAGATCAAATCTCACCATAATGTAGGTGGTTTACCTAAAAAAATGAATTTAAAACTCATTGAACCACTTAAGGATTTTTTCAAAGATGAAGTAAGGATAATAGGGAAATCGTTAAAGTTAGTTGATAATTTAATTAACAAACATCCTTTTCCGGGGCCCGGTTTGGCTATAAGAATTATTGGAGAAGTTACTCCTACCAAAGTTAAAATACTTCAAGAAGCAGATGATATCTTCATCAAAGAATTAATCAAAAAAAATCTTTACAATAAAATTTGGCAAGCTTATGTAGCTTTACTACCTATGAAAACAGTTGGTGTTATGGGCGATGCTAGAACATATCAATACACTTGTTTACTTAGAGCAGTTATATCAGAAGATGGAATGACAGCAGATTACTTCAATTTTCCTAAAAATTTTTTAGATGAAATATCTAATAAAATTGTTAATGGTGTACCAGGTATAAATAGAGTAGTGTATGATATAACATCTAAACCACCTAGCACAATAGAATTGGAATAATGCCAAATAAAATTAAAGATATATTAAAAAAAAAGAAAAATAGAAAAATTGTTTGCTTGACTGCTTACTCGAAAAATATTTCAAAAATTTTAGATAAATATTGTGATATAATTTTAGTTGGCGACTCACTCGCTAGTGTTTTGTATGGTATGAAAAACACTCATAATATATCTGTCGATACAATAATAAAACATAGTGTAAGTGTAAAGAAAGGTATCAAAAAATCATTAATGGTTGTTGATATGCCAAGAGGCTCTTATGACAACCCATTGCAAGCTAAAAAAAATGCAAAACTAATTATGAAAAAAACAAAATGTGATGCTGTTAAAATAGAGAGTAATAATAAAAATTTTAAAGTAATTAAAGCTATTACAAAATCTAGAATTCCAGTGATGGGACATATTGGATATACACCTCAGTTTAAAAATAAATTTAAAATCGAAGGAAAAAATAGAAAAGAAATTAATAGATTAATAAAAGAAGCAATATCTATAGAAAAGGCTGGTGCTTTTTCTATAGTATTAGAATGTGTTACTCCTAATTCAGCTAAAACTATTTCAAACCTATTAAAGATACCAACAATTGGTATAGGTTCATCTGCTTATTGTGATGGGCAAATACTTGTTACAGACGATATACTAGGGCTTAGTGGATTTTACCCAAAATTTGTAAAAAAATATATTAATTTAAATAGAATAATTGAAAAAGCCGTAAAAAAATATAGTAAAGAAGTAAAAACAAAAATATTTCCAAAAAATAGAAATTTTTTATATGGAAAATGATAATATAGATACAAAAAATTTTTTTGAGAAAGCAAAAGATTTAATTCTGGCAAAAAAAAAATATCTAATCGGTTTTATTTTTATTATTTTAATAGTAATTTTTTCAATAATCGTCTTAGATTTTTATAAAAATAAAAAAAATGAGAAAACTGCAGAAAAATATATTCTTGCAGGAATTCAATTGACTAAAGATAATAAACAAGAATCAAAAGAAATTTATAAAGAAATAATCTTAAGTAAAAATAAATTTTATTCTTTTTTAGCTTTGAGTAGTATAATTGAAAATGATTTAGAGGAAAATATCGATGAAGTTTTGAATTTATTTCAGATAATAGAAAATATTAATTATGAAAAGGAACAAAAAAACTTTCTAAAATTGAAAAAATCCCTATATTTGATGAAGATTTCAAAGAATGATGAAGCTAATAAATTATTAAATGAGATAATTTCAAGTAATTCAGTTTGGAAAGAAACAGCTTTATCAATTACAAAATAACAATCTAATATAGATTAGTTATAAATTATAATTTATGAGGATATTTCTAATAATAGTAATTCTACTTATATCAAGTTGTTCTTTTGACAATAAAACTGGAATTTGGACAAACAATAAACCTGAAAAAGAAATTACAGACCAAAGATTTAAAGATTTTAAACAGCTTCTTGTGAAGGACGAGGAGTTTTATAAAATTATAAAACCCTCTAAAGAACTAAAAATTGAACTAGAATCACAAGTAACAACACAAAATTGGAATGAAGAACATTTTAATGGTTTAAATAATATAGAAAATTTTGGCTATAGCGATTTAGATGAGCTGATCTTTAAAAGTAAAAAATTATCAAAGTATCAAATTAGCGATAGTATCCTCTTTGACGGGGAGAATATTATTACAACTGATGTTAAGGGAAATTTGATTTTTTTTTCAACATCGAATCAAAATTTTTTTAAATTTAACTTTTATAAAAAAAACTTTAAAAAACTAGAAAAAAAATTAAGAATAATTCGTGAGAATAACATAATCTTTGTTGCCGACAATATTGGTTATTTATATGCATATGATTATAAAAAAAGAATTTTAGTATGGGCAAAAAACTATAAAATTCCATTTAGATCAAATTTTAAAATTTCAAAGAATAAAATATTTATTGCTAATCAAGATAATATTTTAAATATTATAGATAAATCTAACGGTCAAAAATTAAAAACCATTCCTACAGAACAAGTAGTTTTAAAAAATGAATTTAGCAATTCTTTGGCTAATAATAACAAATCACTTTTTTACTTAAATACTTTCGGTTCGATATATTCAATTAATAATAAAAATTTAAATTTAGAATGGTTTGTAAGTTTAAACCAATCGTCAAACAAAAATTTTACAAGTTTATTTTTTGCACACCCAATAATAGTTCATAAAAAAAATTTGATTGTTTCAACTGAACCTAACTTATATATTCTTAATTCGTTGAATGGATCAGTTATTTTTAAAAAACCAATAAGATCACGTGTTAAACCAATAGTTTCAGGTAATTACCTCTATACAATTACTAAAGATAATTTGTTAATTTGCATTGACCTTGCTAGTAAAAAAATAATTTATTCAATAAGCATAGGACAGCAAGTCGCTAAATATTTAAAAACAAAAGAAAGAACTTTAAGTATAAAATATCTTTCAATCATAAATTCAAAATTATACATATTTTTAAACAACACTTTTGTTGTAAAGTTTGAACCTGAGGGAATTATTAGCGAGATATCCAAAATGCCTGATAAAATTGGAGTTAATCCTATATTTGTAAAAGACTCTATTTTATCTATAAATAGAAAAAATAAATTAATTATTGTAAATTAGCTACTTGATTTACCACTTAGTAAAGATAATTGTTTTATTTTGAGTTTATCAAAATTATCTGAAGGTTTAATAGGGTAATCTCCAGTAAAGTAGTGATCACTAAATTGAGGGTATAATTCATTTCTTTTTTCTACCCCTAGCCCTTTATAAAGACCACTTAAGCTCAAAAATCTAAGAGATTTCGCTTTTATGTGTGCACACATTTCATCATTATTTTTTTGATGTGCTAATAATTCCTCTTTGGTAGGCATATCAACACCATAATAATCTGGAAATTTTATCTCTGGACAAGCAATTCTTACATGAACTTCTTTAGCACCAGCTTCGTACAACATTTTTACGATTTTGGAACATGTAGTGCCTCTTACTAAAGAGTCATCTATGAGTATTATAGATTTATTTTTTACTATACTTCTCGTAGAGCTCAGTTTTAATTTCACTCCTAAACTTCTAATATTTTGTGAGGGCTCGATAAAAGTTCTTCCAACATAATGATTTCTAATCAGGCCTAATTCAAATTTTTTTTTTGAAAATTGTGCAAATCCTAAAGCTGCCGGCACTCCAGAGTCCGGTACTGGTACAACCATATCCGCATCTATATCAGTTTCTTTTGCTAGCTGTGTTCCAAAACTTTTTCTATATTCATATGCGCATTTATTGTTTATTATACTGTCAGGTCTTGCAAAATAGATGTACTCAAATACGCAAGGTCTGGCCTTTTGTTTTGGGAAAGGTTTAATACTGTTAATTTTTCCGTTTTCAATAACCACGACTTCACCATTTTCAACTTCTCGGATATAAGTTGCACCCACTATATCCAAAGCACATGTTTCTGAAGACAATATAAATGAGTCTTTTAATTTACCAATAACTAAAGGCCTGATACCAAATGGATCTCTCACACCTATCATCTTTTTATTAGTCATAATAACTAAAGAGTATCCACCTTGAATTTGAAATAGCGCATCAATCAATTTATCTACTATTTTTTCTCTCTTCGATTTTGCCACTAATTGTACTATAGTTTCTGTATCACTAGTTGTTCTAAAAATAGCTCCATCTTTAACTAGCGCTTCTCTCAACAAAAGAGCATTTGTTAAATTACCATTGTGAGCAATACTTAGTCCTCCCATATGTAAATCAGCAAAAAAAGGTTGAATATTCCTTAAAGACGTTTCTCCGGTAGTTGAATACCTATTGTGACCTATTGCGAAATTTCCTGGCAATTTTTTAATTACATCTGATTTTGTGAAGTGATCACCAACCAAACCTTGTCTTTTTTCTGAATGATAGTTCTTTCCATCATAGGATACGATACCGCAACCTTCCTGCCCCCTGTGTTGTAATGCATGAAGACCCAACGCTACCAAAGCGGATGCATCTATATGGTTGAAAACACCAAAAATACCACATTCTTCCCTAAGTTTATCTAAATTAAATTTTTTCAATTTTATCTTTTGTATCTTTAAAATCTTCACTTGAGGGAAATTCCTCTATTAAAATTTCACTTCCTTTTTTAACAAAATTAAACGAAATTGCTTCCTCAGCTGATATACCCCAATTTTGATATGGATAAAACCAATTTAATATAGAGAATAAACAGACTGATACAACGTATCCTTTAAAACACCCAAATAAAATACCAAAAGTTTTATCAATAGAACCAACACCGGTCCAAGTAACAGCTCTACTTAATGATCTCCCGGCAACTATTGTTAAAAAAATCGTGCAGATAAAGATTACAATACCTAAACCAAAACTATTAACAAAATCCGACTCAATATAATCATTAACCCATGGTTGTAATTTTGGCACTAAAATAATCGTAATTACTAAAGCAAATATCCATTTCATAAAAGATATAAAACTTAATGAGAAACCTTTTAAATAACACTGTATTATAAAATAAATCATTAAAAAACAAAAGGCCACATCGAATGGATTTATTTCAGAAAAAAATTTTAAAATTTCTTCAAACATCTAAGATATTTTCTCAGGTCCGAAAGGTTTAAACACCAATATTAATTTTGGCAATAGAGTAAGTACAGATATCAAAGCCAACAACATAGCTATTCCTGTAAAAACCCCAAAATATATTGTAGGTATGAAATTTGATAAAACAAGAATTGAAAAACCAAAAACAATTGTTATCGAGGTGTTCAAAATAGCTATTCCAACAGTGCTGTGGCATCTATCTAATGTTTTTTCATAATTATTAATTTTATTAAATTCTTCTTTAAATCGGTATATGTAATGAATACTGTTGTCTACTGCGATACCAATTGTTATAGCGGCAATAGTTATTGTCATCATATCTAATGGAATATTCATTAAACCAATAATACCTAAGATAAAAAAAGCAGCTATAAAATTTGGTGCAACTCCAATAAATGCTAAAATTTTATTTCTAAACAAAATAAAAAACATTGCTGAAATACCTAACATTACTATGCCTAGTGTAAGAATCTGAGATTTGAAGAGACTTTGTAACAAGTTATTAAATAAGATTAAAACTCCTGAAAGTTTATACTCACTCTTTTCCAAACCTAATTCAGTATTTAATTCATCATTAATCTTTCTTATAAGTTCGTTACGTCTTAAATCTTTAAGAGAGTCTTTTATTCTTACACTTATCCTCGCCTCATCTTTTTCAACAGATATGTAAGGAGAGATTATCTCTTCTTTAATTTCTTCTGGTATTTTGCTATATAAAACTGCGATTTCAAGACTTTGTAATTCCTTCTTATTTAAGTCTTCTGCAACCTTAAGAATAGATCCGAATGATAAAACTTTACCGATTTCTGGAAGAGAGTCTAAGTATTCGTGAACTTTAATTATTTTATCCATTTTATCTCTTGTGAACCAATACTTAGCTTTGTCCTCATTGGCTTCATTTTCCTCTTCCCATTCAGAAAAATCATCATCATTTTGATTTGTTTCTTCATTAACAATTGGAAATTTAATGATAACATTAAGTGGAGTTGTGCCTCCTAGCTCATCATCAATTTTTTTCATTCCTTTATAAATTTCTGTTTCTTTGTCAAAATAATTTATAAAACTATTTTCTACTTGCAGTCTAGAAATTCCAATTAAACTTAGCATCAAAACAAAAAATGCTATTCCAAAGATCAAAACGTTATTCTTTTTTGCAAAAGATCCAAGAATTAAAGTAATGACTGATTTTTCAGTATCTTTAACATTTATATCATCTTCAGATGAAAATATGTTTAATAATGATGGTATTAATAAAAAAGTTACTAAAATAGATACTGTTAACCCCATAGTCATCATCCAGCCAAAGTCAATGATAGGTTTTATTCCACTAAAAATTAATGACATAAAAGCACAAACAGTTGTGAGAACTGTATAAAGAATTGGCAAAAACATTTTTTTGCTAGTTTCAAAAATTGCTTCAGATTTTGATAATTCTTTAAATTCTCTCTTTAATTGTAAATACCTTACAGTGATATGTATATTCATTGCCATATTCAGAATTAACATTAAAGCTATGAAATTTGAGGATATAACTGTTACTTTCCATCCTACTAAGCCAAGCAAACCAATCATTATAACTACGGATGTTGAGCAACCTAATAAAGGCATAATTACCCATTTGATATTTCTAAAGACAATCCATAGAGTTATAATAATAAATATAAATACACCTATCCCAAATACAACAATGTCACTTTTAATATAGCTCATCATATCATCAGCTATCATTGGGATACCACCTAGGTGTATTTTTGCATTTTCACCGTACTTATTAATTACATCCCTAATTTCTGCTATATTTTGATGGTTTCTTAAATTGTATAAGTTTTTATATTCTTCATATTCTTTTAAGAAATTTTTATAATTTAATTTGTCAGATTTTGTAAGATTATCCTCTAAAGATTGATAATAATACTTATCTTTAACCTTTACATATTCAGCTAATCTTTCATCCTTCTTCAAGTATACGACTATCCCTGAAGTTTTGCCATCTTCGCTTATCACATAATCTTTATAAATAGGACTATTAATTATTTCATCAAATCCTCTTTTTTTATCAATTTCCGGATGAGCTAAAGTTTTATAATTTTTTAGTCTATCCATTAAATTTTCATCAGTACTTTTAAGGAGAGGAACATCAATGATGGTTATTACACTATCAACCCAAGAGAGTTTTTCAATTTTAGACTTTAAAAGTTGTAAATTTAAAATTGTTTCTTTGTCTTCAAAACTAGAAACCGGTGCATAAGTTAAAAATAAGAAATCTTTAGACCCATATCTCTCATTGATTTCTCGCAAATATTTTAAATCTTCATCTCCTTCTAAGATAAGTGCATCTGAAGAAGCATCTAAATTAAAATTTTTGGCATGAAATATTGAAAACGATAATAGAAGCAATAACAAAAGTAGAGTAAATTTAGGAAAATCTAATATTAATTTTTTGTATATAAATGAAAACATGGGTTTATTTGAGATATATCTTAAATCTATTATAACTAAAGGGTAAATTTTTGCTTAATTTTTGGCTAAATCTTTGAATTTTGTATAAATTCCTTCAAATTCAACTTTTACTGTACCTGTTGGACCGTGCCTTTGCTTACCAAGTATAATATCAGCGAGTCCATTAACATCGTTCATTTTAGATTGCCATTCAGCATGCTCAATTGATCCTGGTTTAGGTTGTTTTCTCTCTAAATAATAAGCTTCTCTGTATACAAACATTACAACATCAGCGTCCTGCTCGATTGACCCTGACTCTCTTAAATCTGCCAATTGCGGTTGTTTATCATCTCTTTGCTCAACAGCTCTGGACAACTGAGATAAAGCTAAAACTGGTACACCTAATTCTTTTGCCAATGCTTTAAGCCCCTGGGTAATTTCTGAAATTTCTTGAACTCTACCTTCATTTTTAAAAGTATTTGCTCTCATCAATTGAATATAATCAACTACTATTAAACTTACTCCGAAAAGCCTTTTTATTCTTCTAGCTCTATTACTCAAAGTTGCTATTGTTATCGCCGGAGTTTCATCAATAAAAAGAGGTAAATTATAAATATTTCTAGAGGTTTCAATATATCTATTTATTTCTTCTTCAGTTACTTTACCTCTTCTAATATCGTCTGATTTTATTCTAGCTTGTTCTGATAAAATTCTAGTAGACAATTGTTCTGATGACATTTCTAAAGAAAAAAAAGCTACAGATGATTTTTCTTGTCTATTCATTATATTTTGAGCTGCGTGGTAGGCTATGTTTGTTGCTAGAGCTGTTTTACCCATTGAAGGTCTTCCAGCTAAAATGACTAAATCAGATTTATGTAAACCACCTAACATTTCATCAAGAGCTGTTAGTCCAGTTGGAACTCCTACTATACCTTTTTCATTTTTCATCGCTAATGTTGCCATTTCGATGGTTTGATCTAAGGCTTGATTAAATTTTAAAAATGATTGTGAAAAACTCCCTCTCTCTGCTAAATCAAATAACGATTTCTCTGTACTTTCAATAATACTTTCAGCGTTTTGTTCATTAGAGTTTAATGTTTCAGAAGACAGATTATCTGATATTAAAATTAATTCTCTTCGCAAATACATTTCATGAACTACTTTTGCATAATCAACAGCTTGTTTTGTAGAACTAGAAAATCTTGTAAGCTTAACTAAATATTCAGTTCCACCAACTTCATTAAGCATATCGTCTTTTTCAAAATAATTTTTTAAAGTAATGGGATTTGCCACCATTCCTTTATTATTCAAAATCTCAATAACCTCATAAATTTTGATATGCGCAGGATCATAAAAGGAATTAGGATTAATGATGTTTGCTACTTCATCAATTATATCATTATTCACTAAAATTGAACCTATAAGTGATTGCTCTGCTTCTAAATTAGATGGTTGTTTTTTATTATTATTATTTTCTGCTAAGTTTAATTTTTCCACATAAAGATAATAGTTAGGTTAAAAACCAAATAAAGTGTAAAGTTACACACTTTTTATAGCAACCTGTGGAAAAGTTAAGCTGATTGAATTTTATCTATTTTGATTGAGATTTTAGCAGAAACCTCAGAGTGAAAATTTATGTCTATTTTATAAATACCAATTTTATTTAAATCATTTTTTAAAACAATCTGTGATGGTTTTATTTCAACTTTGATACTTTCGTAAATCTTTGTAGAAATTTCTTTAGGTTTTATCGACCCGTACAACTCTCCATTTTCTTTGCTTTCTTTATTGAATATAAAAGACTTATTATTTATTAATTGAGCTGTTTCTTTATATTTTTTCTTTAACTCGGTATTTTTTTTATTTAATTCATCCTTCTTTTTTGTAACATAATCTAAGTTTTCTTTATTAAATCTTAATGCTTTACCCTGTTTTAATAAGTAATTTCTTCCATAACCTGGTTTTACTTTTACCTTATCGCCTATGTTACCTAAATTAATTATATTTTCTAGAAGAATGATTTCCATGATTATACCAATCCTAAAACTTTTGCTTTCTTAATTTCTTTTGTTAATTTTTTTTGTTTTCCACTAGATACTGAAGTGATTTTCGAAGAAAGAATCTTATGATTTTCTGAAATATATCTTTTAAGCAAATTTATATTTTTGTAATCAACTATAGGTGCATTTTTAATTGATAAAGGACAAGATTTGCTAAACCTTCCATCATTTTTTTGAAACAAGCTTAGTTTGTTTAAAGAACTTGTACCTTTCTTTTGAAATTTTTTGTTTTTTCTTTTCATCTATTTTTCTTTTTTAAAATACTCATTTTTAAGATCTAAATTTTTATATTTAACGATAAGATGTCTAATGACTGAATTATCAATTCTCATTTTTTTATTTATTTCTGATAAAGTATCTTTATTTCCTTCAAATTTATAATGAATATAAAAACCCTTATTATGTTTCTTAATTTTCCTAGCTAAGTTTAGCAATCCCCATTCCTCAATCTTTATCACTTTGCCGCTATTATCATTTATTAGTTTGGTATATTTTTCCTTAATCTTTTCTAATTCAGATTTTGGCAGATCTTGCCTTGCGATTAGTGTATTTTCGTAAAAAGACATTAGTATTTTATTGTTAATAAGTTTCCTTTAAAGTTTATATTATAAAAAAAGGTTTATACTATATTAAATAGTTATATCAATACTAATAATCATTGGTTAAACGCTGAAAATATGAATGCTATTCTTTTTCCAGGTCAGGGCTCTCAAATAGTGGGTATGGGAAGTGAGTTTTATAATAAATTTAGCATTGTAAAAAAAATCTTTAATCAAGCAGATGAAAAACTCAAATTTAAAATTTCAAAAATAATATTAGAAGGACCTGAAGAAGAGCTAAAACTTACAAAAAATACCCAACCAGCTATATTGACTGTGAGTTATGCAATTTTCTCAGTTTTAAAAAAAGAGTTTAAATATAATTTTGAAAACACTAAATTTTTTGCTGGACATTCTTTAGGAGAGTATAGCGCGTTGGTTTGTGCTGAGTCACTTAAATTTGAAGATGCTTTATATTTGCTGTACGAGAGAGGTAAAGCAATGCAGGAAGCAGTTCCAGTTAATGAAGGAACCATGATAGCTGTTCTTGGGTCTAAAATAGAGGAATTGAAAAAATTAATTATCGAAGCTAAAATCAATGGAGTTTGTGAAATTGCAAATGATAATGCTGATGGTCAAACAATTTTGAGTGGAGATGTAAATAGTATAAATTCGCTTAAAAACATACTTAAAGATTACAAAAAAAAATTTATTCCTTTGAACGTAAGTGCGCCTTTTCATTGTTCACTAATGAAGCCAGCAGCACTATCTATGCAAAATAAAATCGAGTCTGTAATTTTTAAAAAACCTATTTTTGATATAGTTTGTAATGTCACATCAAATCCTGAAAATGATCCAGAAAAAATTAAGAAGCTTTTGATTGAACAAATTTGTTCGACTGTAAGATGGAGAGAGTCAATATTACATATGTCAAAGGAAAAAATTAGTAATTTTTTAGAAATTGGACCAGGAAAGGTTTTGACTGGCATGGTAAAAAGAACAATTAAAGATACTAAATGCTTTAGTATAAATTCAATTGATGATATTAAAAAAGTAATTTAATGAACTTAAAAAACAAAAAAATTATAATTACAGGTGCCACAGGGGGCATTGGCAATAGTTTAGTAAAAAAATTCTCAGAATATGGTTCATCTATATTTGCAACTGGAACTAATGAAGAAAAACTTAAAACTCTAAAAAATAATTTTCCAAATATTGAAACAAAAAGTTTTAAATTAGACGAACATCAGAAAATAGAAAAATTTATAGATTACGCTCATGAAAAATTAGGAGGTTTAGATATTTTAGTTAATAATGCAGGAATTACATTAGATAATATATCTATAAGAATAACCGAGGAAAACTGGAAAAAAGTTTTAGATATTAATTTAACTTCGACTTTCCTAATGTGCAAATATTCAATAAAAAAGATGTTAAAGAGTAAATATGGTAAAATTATTAATATTACATCTATTGTCGGACACACTGGAAATTTTGGGCAAGCGAATTATTCAGCTTCTAAAGCAGGAATAGTAGCTTTTTCAAAAAGTTTAGCGCTTGAATACGCAAAGAAAAGAATAAATATTAACTGTGTATCGCCAGGATTTATAAAGACAGAAATGACCGATAAAATAGAAGAAGAGTTTAAAAAAAACTTGATAAGTAAAATACCGTCAGGAGACTTAGGTACAGGGGAAGACGTATCCAATTGTGTTGCATTTTTAGCATCAGATTTAGCTGATTATATTACAGGCGAAACCATTCATGTTAATGGTGGGATGTATATGTCTTGACAATTCTAATTATTAATCTATTAAGAAATTATCATAAAAATAATAAAGGTAATTAATGTCAGATACAAAAGCTAAAATTAAAAAGATCGTTGCAGACCATTTAGGTATAGAAGAAGAAAAAGTAACTGAGGAAGCTAGTTTTATAGATGATTTAGGCGCTGATAGCCTCGATACAGTTGAGCTAGTTATGGCCTTCGAAGAGGAGTTTGGGTCAGAAATTTCAGACAGTGAAGCCGAAAAGATTCTAACTGTAGGTGATGCAATCAAATTTATTGAAAACAAAGCAAGTCAATAATTAAAAATTAAAGATGAGTCATGATGTAAATAATATCATGGTAATTTTATCATCTCCTTCAGGTGCTGGTAAAACAACAATTACAAAAAAAATACAACAAAAATATCAATCCTTTAAGATATCTGTTTCACATACAACTAGAAAACCGAGATCAAACGAGGTTGACGGAGTTGACTATCATTTTATATCAAAAAATGAATTTGAAAAATTAATAAAAGATCAAAAATTTTATGAGTATGCAAAGATATTTGATAATTATTATGGAACATTAAAGCAAAATGTTGATGAATTAATTAAAAAAAATGACATAATTTTTGACATTGATTGGCAAGGTACAAAACAATTATCAAAATACAAAAATTTAGATCTTATTAAAATATATCTTCTTCCTCCAAACAAAGATGAATTAAAAAAAAGATTGGTAAGAAGAAATCAAAATTCTGATGAAGAAGTAGATAAAAGATTCAAAGCGTTTGATGAAGACATAAAACACTGGCAAGATTATGATTATGTTTTAATCAACGAAAATTTAGAAAATTGTTATAAACAGATTGAAAAGATTATTATAAATCATAAAAGCAAGACTTCTAGTTTCTTTCAAAAATTTGAGTAATTTCATAATATTTATCTGGCTTCAAATCAGCAGGCCTAGAGTTTAGATTTAAATTTTTTAAGAAACCTAAATTTTTGCCTTTAAAAATTTTCTTTATATTTTTATTTATCATTTTTCTTCTATTGGAGAAAAGTATGTTGGTTATCTTTTCCAAATTTTCAATTTTTTTTATATTATATGACATATTCTCTCTTTTTTTAAAATGCAAAACTGCTGACACTACTTTTGGTTTTGGGAAAAAGCAGTTCTTGGATACAAAAAATTTGTTGACTATTTTAAGTTTAAAATTTGCAAGTATTGATAATCTTCCGTAAGCACTTGTCCCAAATTTTCCATAAATCCTTTCGGCTAGCTCTTTTTGAAACATAAAAATTAAAGAATTAAATTTAGGTGGTTGATCTTTAAATCTGATAACCTTGATAAGTATTTGAGACGAGATATTGTATGGCAAGTTTCCAAAGATGAAAGTATCTTCTTTTAATTGTTTTTCTAAATTGAATTTAAGAATATCTTTGTTGAAAATCTTTATGTTTTTATTTTTATTATATTTATTTTTAAGAAAATCATATAAATGATTATCTTTTTCTATAAGAATAAGAGTTTTAGGTTTTTTCTTAATTATTTCATCAGTTAAAAAACCTTTACCTGGACCAATTTCTACTACATCTTTGTTTTTAATATCTACAAGATTGACAATTTTTTTTTTGATATTTTGATCAATTAAAAAATTTTGGCCTAAAGATTTTTTAGCATATTTCATTTACTGAAGTTATAAATTATCTCAAAGCATTTCATTAAGCTTGAATAATTTGCCTTGTTTTTTTTAATTAAATCTTTAGCTGGCCCATGATCGGGACTTATTCTGAAATATTTCAAACCAAGTGTGATATTTACAGCGTCAAATTTAAAAAGAGTTTTAAAAGGTGTAATTACTTGATCATGGTACATACCTATAATTACATTAAATTTTTTATAATTTTCAATAAACACCGTATCCGCAACTAATGGCCCTTGAATTTTTATACCTTGCTTTCTAAGCAACTTAATCGCAGGAATTATATTTAATTTTTCTTCTGATTTTCTCGAATATTCTGCGTTGTGCGGATTAAGACCTAGTATAGCCATTTTAGGCTTAAACTTGAATATTCTTTTATAATTTTTACTTAGTACATTTATTTTCTTAGCGATTAAAGTCTTATTAATTTTTTTTGATATCTCTTTTATTTTAATGTGTGTTGTAATTGGAACTACAGACAACTTCTTATTATACAATAACATTACTTGTGAATTGTCTTTTATCTTACATTTAGATGCTAGTAATTCAGTAATACCAATATTTTTCTTCTTTCTAATCAATGACTTATCAACTGAACAGTTAATTATACCTTTTACGTATTTAGAAAGAGCTAATTTATGAGCCAAGTTGAAGCTTTGAGTAATATAATTTCTAGACTCTTTATGGGGAACGCTAAAAGGATTTTTGAATTTAAGAGGTATATCCAAAATTTTTATATTAAAAGAGTCTTTAATTTTTTGAAAATTATTAAATTTTTCCATTTTAACACTTAGTTTTAATTTTTTTGCCTGTGATTTCATCAATTCATAATTTGCTAATAAAACTGTTTCTCTTTTTATTCTGTTATTTAATTTTTTCCAGGATTTAAAAATAATCTCAGAATTAATACTGTTTGGATCACCACCAACTAAAATTATCTTTTTTTTCATTGTATATTTATCAATGTGTTATTTTTTAATTTTGATAATCTATTATTCGAATAAAGAGTAAATAATTCATTTTTTTTCCCAGCTATAATCCTATTTTTCGTTTTATCAATATCTATATCTTTAACTTCAACAGAACGTTCATTGATTAGCTTTAAAAATAGCAAATTATTTGGTTTGATAATAGGATCAGTAATTCCTCCTACTTCAATATTCTTTATCAAATCGTAAACTTCTTTAGACATAGCATTAGAATTTACCCAGCCAAGTTTTCCACCTTCTAAAGATGAAGGGGAAGTACTAAATTTTATTGCAGTATTTTCAAAACCTATTTTTTTAATTTCATCACTAATTTCATTTATTTTTTCATCTATGTTCGAACCTTGTTCTAAAGAAATTTCTATTTCAGCCAATTCATATTCCTTAATTTTTTTCTTTTCTTTTATAATTTTATTGAGTTCGTTGTTTATTTCATTTTCGTCCAAAACTATTTTATCATTATACAAGCTAAATATTAATTTTTGCCACGCTAGATCAATCATAATTTCATCAAGATATAAATCAAAATCAATATTATTTTCCTCAAATAATTTTTTTAATCCGTTTTCATCTGTATTAAATCTAGATGATGACCTACTAAGAAATTTATTAACATTCTCGTTTTTTTCAATTGGTATACGGTAATTTTTAATCTCTATTTTTTTTAGCTTAGAATTTACTAGAGTTATAAGTGCTTGATTCTTTACATTGTTAATATTTATTTGGTTTATTTTTTGATTACTCAAAAATAAAATAGTATTGACTTTATTTTTTAACTCATAAGATGATACAATTTGATTACCAACGTTAGCTATGATTTTTGTTTGTGTGGATGCAGAAATCGCTGAAATTTTAAATAAAAAAAATAATAATAATATTTTTAAAAAAAAAAATTTTTTCATCCTATTCAAATAAAGGGAATTGCATGTCATCAATAGGAGTAAAAGTAATTTTAAACATTAAAGTATTTTCGGGATCAAGTTCTGAGTCGTTATAAAATTCTCTTCTATATACAATTCCAGCTCTTAAGCAGTCGTTAATATATTCATAACTTAAATCATAAAACTCAGCTGAGTCTGTCACAAGACTTCTTTTAGTTCCCATGGATAATAACCCGTTTCTAGTTTTTAAATCTGCATTAAATTTAATATATTCTTGATCCCCAAGATGTTTATTTTCAGATAAATAGTTGAAACCTAAATTTAATGTATCGTATGAAGTTTTTATTTCTAACTCATTGTAGTTAAATTCTGTTAAGTTTTGGTCTACAGCGTAACTATATGTTAAGTTAAAAGTATCTTTTATTGTAAATTTAGCATCTCCTATTACATCTGACAATTTCTCATCTAAGCTAGACACCGTAGGCATATTTTTATTTTCTTTAAAGTTTATTATTTGGCCAATATTAAAATCAAATTGTTTATTATCATTATCAATGTTGTAGTTAAGGCCAATCGTTGCATTTACTCCTGACTCGAAATTTTCGTCTAAATCTAGTCGATCTATACTAAATACATCCAATCCATGAGAAGGCACGGAACTAATTGTCGACTTTCTCATATGATCGGGGGCATATCTTAGTAGTATTTTCGGAGTAAGTGTTTGTTTTAAAGTATAATCAGACTCTTTGATTAAACCAAATTCACTGAGATATCCAAAAGCACCAAATAACTCACTTGTTTGACTACTTTTAAGATCATCAATATTTGAAGTCTCATAATTGATATTTTTTAATTTACCTAAAAATTGACCTTTTAAGCTGGATAAACTGTGCTTTGTTGACTCCCAATTAATATCATTAATAAAATATTTTTTTGTCTTATTAGTATCAAATTGATGTACTTTCAAATTTGATAACAAATCTGCATTTCCATATCTTCTGCTACTAAACAAATTTTTGTTAGCAACTAAATCAGGTAAAACATACTCGTATTTGTCGTTATAAGTATCATCAAGTGTTTCATATGCACTGAATTTAAGCCCTAACAATAAATCATCTTCCTCGTGGGTAAAATCTAAATGATTTTCTAAGGTGTTAATAACATTGTGTTTAGCTAATTTGGTATTTAATTGATATCTTTTTAGATATTTATTATCGGCAACATGCTGGAAATTTAACTCAAAACTATTATTTGAATTCTCCTTTTTTATATTTCTATAAAAATTGGCAAAGAGATGAGATTGACCATTCTCTTTTTTAGGAGAAGAGTTAGTGGTATGCCCAAAATCAAGAATTAGATTAGAATATTTAAAGGCCTTTCTATACTCACCTAAAAACAAAGGATGTTTAGTAGCAAATAATTTACTTGTGAGTGTTAAATCTTTATCTTTACCCATATCCCAAAAATAAGGAATATCAACTCCAAATCCAACATTTGCAATATTACCAAACTTTGGAAACAAGAAACCCGATCTTCGAGCAACTGTTGAATCAGGATGAGCTAATCTAGGAGTATAAAATACTGGAACATCATATAGTTTGAGTACTGCATTATCATAATAAATAGTCTTTTTTTCTTTGTCGTGAAGCATCTTTTTTGACTGTATCCTCCATGGCGGACACTTATCATCTTTTCTGTAATTACATATAGTAAAATTATTTTTCGAAAAAAGTGTTTCATTATTTTTTATACTAACAGTGTTAGAAAATACTCGAGGTTTATTATCTTCAAAAGTTTTAAAGCCTTTTTCATTTATATAAGCTTTTACATCTGAACCGACTATTTCTTTCTTATTCTCATCTATATATACTTGAGAAAATTTATAAGTATTTTTTTTTGAGTCTATAACTTTTGTATTTCTAAAAGATTTAAAAAGATTATCCTTAGTTGAATACTCGAAATTTTCAAAATAAATTTCATTAAGTTCTAAGTCTTTAAGTAAAGCAGGTTTATCTGATTTTATAATATTATTCTTATTATCAAAAATAATGTCATCACCAGCTAAGCTAAAACCTTGCGAAGTCATTATAAAAGTTTTACCTTTACTTTTTAAAGTTTTTAAATCTTTATTATATATCGCATATTCAGTTTTTAATTCATTATTTTTATCATCGTAAGCAATTACATTATTTTCAAAAACTGTAGTCTGTGTTTTCTTATCTATAGAAATGTTTGAAGACTCAATTTTTAGATTTTCACCAAATAATTGCTTATTAAAAAAAATAGAAATTAAAAATAATATTATGTATATTTTATTTTTCATTAATCTGTAAAATTCCTATTGAACTAAATAAACCAATGGCAATAATTGGCATCCAAGCTGCTAAAGATAGTGAAATTCTATCTGTTTGCCCTAAAGCTAAAGAAAGATCTTTAAAATAATATATTGCAATACAAACAATTAATCCAACCACAATGAGGGTAAAATTATTGGATTTTTTAAGTGTATTCATAGTTAGTATTGCGGCTAATGCGGTCATAATAAATAAGAAAAAAGGCATAGATAATAAATTATTCAAATTTTGATCCAGAAGAATTTTATTATAACCTCTATTTTGTAAATCTTTATAGTCTAGTACTAATTCTATAAATGACATAGTATCAAAATTATTGAATAAACTTGTAATACTGGCAAAATCATATTTGGTAAAAACCTCAAATTTTTCTGAAAAAACAGTCTCTACAATTCCTTCGGACTTAAAGGAATTAATTATTACATCCTTTAGTACCCAATTATTTGATGAAACGTCCGCTTCCAATGCATAAATTTTTTTAGTAATTTTAAAATCTTTATCTAACTTAAAAACACTAATATTTTTAATTCTATCGTTTCTAGTTTCATCAGCAGTAATGATTTGATAACCGCTCGTTGTATTTTCTTTCATCCAAAGACCATTTTTATTTATTGAAACTAAATGATCAATATCTCTTGAGTATTGTGCTTTTGTTAGTTCATAGTATTTTACCATTTTTGAGGTTATAGGATTTAAAAGAAATAAAATCATCCAACCAAGAAAAAAAGATGTTATCGCCAAAATAAAAAAGATCTTAAAATTTGAATGGCCATGAATTTTTAAAATCAAAAGATCTTTATTATTTCTCAGTTTAATTATAAACCACATACTTGAAATAAATATTATAAAAGGAAAAAGTTTAATTATCATATTTGGAATAAACAAAGCCGACAATGAGATTGGCTTTAATATTGATACATCAATGTTTTTAAAAAATTCAATTTCTTCAAAAAGATTTAAAATTAATCCAAGACAATAAAAA
>MDSZ01247242.1_pt1 | contig 23642 bp, 22 predicted proteins | sample 811201 | NCBI WGS metagenome assembly MDSZ01 (sample SAMN05326647, study PRJNA326480) | marine metagenome | isolation source: seawater | place: Indian Ocean: North | collected 2010
AAGAATAATAAAAGATCTAAAAAACAATGTTTTGATTATTGGCTCTAGTCAAGGAATAGGTTTACAATTTTTAAAACTTTTTAAGATTAATAAAAAGATAAAAATATTTGCAACATATAATAAAAATAAAATTAATATAAGAAGTTCAAATATTTTAAAGGTGAAATTAGATATAAAAAAAGATTTTAAAAAACTTACTAGAATTATAAATAAAAATTCATATTTGAAAATTTTTTACTTTATATCTGATAAGATTTATTTTGAAAAAAAATTAGACAATAAAATAAAAAAAAATTACAAATCTTTATTTGTAGATATTCCACTAAAAATTATTAATCAACATAACGAAAACGATAAGATTTTATTTTTTTATCCATCTACAACTAATATTGAAATTGATAAAAATTCCACTTATTCAAAAATAAAATCTTTAGCTGAGAAAAAATTAAATTTATTAAGTAAAAAGGTAAAAATGAAAATATTGATACACCGTTTTCCAGCTATCTATTCTAGACAATCCATCAATCTATTTAATAGAGAGCCTATATCACTGGACAATTATTTGGAAAAAAATAGAAGTTTATTAAGACATATTGTGAACAAAAACTAATCTTAAGAATGTGTAAAAAATTTTATTCAAATGAAATCAAAGCTAAATAGTAAATCACATATTTTTTTTAACCAAAATAAAAGAACTAGAAATTACCTTGCAGCTATCGCAGTTGGATCAAAACATTTTAAAGATTGGAAGAATTTTGTTTATCCCTCATGGAAAGCCTATTGTAAAAAAAACAATATAGGAATTATTATAATCAAAAAAGATTTAATTAATAAAAATAGTTTTTTTTGGAAAAAACCAACCTGGCAAAGATTACTGATTGGTAAATACATTAAAGAAAATAATTTGAATATTTCAAACATTTGTGTTCTTGATACTGATATTTTTATTAATAGTCTATCGCCAAATATATTTAGTCATTCAAATTTAAAAAAAATTTCTGTTGTTCATTTGCATAAAAATCTTCCATATAATCAAACTGATTATAAGTTAAGAGAAAGATTAGTTTACCTAAGACGATATTTTTTAGATTATTCATATCCTTTAAGGAGTTCAATTACAGCAAATCCAATCGAGATTTTTAAAAACTATAAGTTGAAAATTTCAAAAAATGATTATTTTTGTGCAGGTGTAATGGTTTATGATATTACCAAATATTCTGAATTACTTTTTAAAATTTATTTAAAATACTGCGGAAAAATTTACAAAAGAAAATTTAAAGGAGTTGAGATACCTTTAAATTATGAATTAATTAGAAAAATCAGTAAGTTACATTGGTTAGATTATAAATTTCAAACAAATTGGTTATATGAATTAGCATCCAAGTATTCATTTTTATATAGAGTAAATAAAAATTATAAAGAATTAAAAAAATATTGTGCTGAGGAAATAATTTTAAATTCGTATTTTCTACATTTTGCTGGAACATTTAAGGATGCAGCCAAAGCTTGGAAAATTGATAATTTTTTTAACGATAAAAAACTTATGAAATTAAATCTAATTTTTAATTCAAAACAAAGAAAACTAAAACCAAAGTTTAAAAAATAGTTTTTACATGAGAAAAAAAATTATTTTTATTCAATCATTTAAGTTTTTAGATTTTCATTATTTACAATATGAAATAGATAATTTGAAGAAAGATTTTGAAGTTGAGTGCCATGATTTAACATTGATTAAAAATAAAAGAATTGAACAACACTATAGATATTTAAAAAATAAATTTAAAATAGATAGGTTTTATGATTTTAATATTTGGAAAAAAAAAATTTTCCAAGAATTAAATAAATATAACAATAATTTGATAATTTGTTTTATACATTTTCCAACAACATTCCAAGAATTATATATTTACTGGAAATTAATACAAAAAAAAACAAAAGTATGTATTTTTAACTTTAATAGTATGATCGATTTAAATCCAAATGAAAACCTCAAAATTCATGAGATTATTTCTTACAGAATAATTAGATTATTAACTAGACCTAAACAAATAATAAATCATAAAAAAATTACATTAATAAATTTTATTATAAGAAAAATTTCTAAATATGTTTATCCGAAATATATATTTGTAAATTCAAAAAAAGATTATTTAACAATTAAAAAAAATTGGAAAAATTCTAAAGTTTTAAGATTTCATAGCTGGGATGGTTCTAAATTCATTAATTTTAAAAGTAAAAAAAAAACAGAAAATAAAAAAAATGCTACCTATTTAAGTGCTTTTTCAATAAAGTCAGCAAGTGATTCTGCAAATTATAATACATCTCGAAGAGAAAATTCGAAAATTATTCTTAAATCTCTTAATAATTTTTTTAATCATTTAGAAAAAAATTTTAATTTCAAGATTAAAATAGCAAAGCATCCTAGAGAAGAAGATAACTTTAATTCTCCAATTTACAAAAATAAAAAAAGATTTGCTTCAAAAAATCTAATAAGTAAATTGGTCTATAATTCTAACTTAGTTATAACAACAATGTCTTCTGGAATTTCTTATGCAGCATTATTTAAAAAACCAATATTGTTCATAATTACAAATGAACATTATAAAAATATATCGTTAATTCAATATACTAAAAGTATATCAAACTATTTCAAAAGTGAGTTAATTAATATTGATTTGAAAAAAAAATTTATAATTAATTTAAAGTTAAGTGATTATACATTAGCAAAGTATGAGAATTATAAAAATGAATATTTAATTTATGAAAGATATAAAAAGTTATCAAATAGTCAATTATTAATAAAGTTATTAAAGTAATTTTAGATCTAAAGATATATAAGTATGATATCTATTTTTAATAAATTATGCTTCCATAAACTTGGATATAGTGTAGAAAATATTCTAATTATCTATTTAGTGAAAAAAAGCATAATATTTAATAAAATGATTTAAGAATGTTTAAAAATAAATCAATTTTAATTACTGGTGGGACAGGCTCTTTCGGAAAAGAATTTTGTATTTTTTTGATAAAGAAAAAAATACCTTTTCGAAAAATAGTTTTATTTAGTAGAGACGAATTTAAACAGAGTATATTTTCAGATTATTTAAGAATTAATTTTCCAAAATATTTTAAAAAAATTCGTTTCATAATTGGAGATGTTAGGGATGCTAATAGATTGAAATATGCGATGAATGATATAGATATTTTAGTTCACGCTGCTGCTTTAAAGCAGGTACCTGCGGCAGAATATAATCCTATTGAATTTGTAAAAACAAATATTTTAGGAGCGCAAAATATTATTGAAGCATGTTTTTCAAATAATGTGCAAAAAGTTATTGCTTTATCAACAGACAAAGCTGTTGCACCAAAAAATTTATATGGAGCAACCAAACTTTGTTCTGATAAGCTTTTTATTTCTGCAAATAATATAATTGGAAAAAAGAAAACAAAATTTTCAGTTGTAAGATATGGAAATGTTAATTCATCAAGAGGATCAGTTATACCATTATTCATAGAATATAATAAACAAGGTAAAACTCTTCCAGTTACAGATTTAAAAATGACAAGATTTAGTATTACGATGACTGAGGCAATATCTTTAGTTTTTAATGCAATAAGAGATAGTTTTGGTGGAGAAATATTTATACCAAAAATACCATCATATAAACTATCTGATCTTGTTAAAGCTATTAATCCAAAAAAAGGATTTAAAATTGTTGGGACGAGATTTGGAGAAAAAATGCATGAGGAATTAATTAATTTTGATGAGTCAGAACACATCTATGATTTTGGTAAATATTTCATACATCTTACAGATAATTTAATTTCAGGTGATATAAAAAAATCAATCAAAAAAATTCAAAATAAAAAAATAAAGAAAAAATTTTCGTATAATTCAAAAGATAATTCTTATCTTACAATTAAAGATTTAAAAAAATTGATTGTAGAAAATAAATAAAAATGAATCTCGCAATAATTCCAGCTAGAGGAGGAAGTAAGAGAATAAAAAATAAAAATATAATTAGATTCTTTCAAAAACCTATAATTGGATGGACTATTAATGAATTAAAGAAATTAAAAAAAAAAAAGATAATTAATAAAATTGTTGTTAGTTCAGATAGCAGTAAAATATTAGGTATTTCCAAAAAATTTGGCGCAGATATTTTAATTGAAAGACAAAAAAAATTGTCTGATGATAAAACACCGTTTCAATTAGTAGTTAAAGATGTAATTAAAAAGTTAAATAGGCTTAAATATGATATTTCTCAAATTATAGTTGTTTTTCCCTCTGCAGTATTAATAGATGCAAATGACATTATATCAGCATTAAAAATCTTCAAAAAAAATAAAAATTCCTTTGTTATATCAATTTCAAAATACTCCCATCCGCCACAAAGAGCATATACAAAATCAAATACAAAGAAACTATCATTCATAGAAAGAAAAAATGAGTTAAAAAATACTCAAAATTTTAAAGAATTGTTTCATGATGCTGGTCAGTTTTACATTGGAAATAAAAAATTGTGGCTGTCTAAAAATATTCATTCAAACTCAAGAGGTTTTTTATTACCTAGACTAAAATCTGTAGATTTAGATACAAAGGACGATTTAAGCTTATTAAAATTTTTATTTTCAAAAAAAAAGAAATGAAAAAAAAAATTGCGATTGTAGGTTCAGGCTTTTTTGGTATAGCTGCTGCTTTAATATTGTCAAAAAAACATGAAGTTGATCTTTATGAAAAGAAAAAAACTATTTTAAATGGCGCATCACAAGCTAATCAAATGAGGTTTCATCAGGGATATCATTATCCCAGATCTATTGAAACATTAAATGAAGTAAAGAAATTTAACAAATCTTTTATTAAATTTTATGGAAAAGATATTTTGGGTAAGACTAATAATTATTATGCTGTAAGTAAGCACAAATCAAAAACTAATTTTAATAAATTTATAAAATTTTTAAATAAAAATAAATTATATTATAAAAAAGTTAAAAATAATAATTTCAGTAAATATGTTTCAGAACCTATTTTATCTGACGAAAAAAATTTAAATTATTTTGTAATTAAAAAAAAAATCATAACAAAATTAAAAAAATCAAATATTAATTTGATTTTAAATCAACAAATTAAAAAAAAAGATTTAAAAAATTACAACAAGATAATTGTTGCTTGCTACGATCAAAATAATATTGTGTTAAGAGATTTAGGGATTAAGCCAAAAAAAAAATATAAATATGAGTTAGTTGAGAAAATAATTATTAAGTTGCCTAAAAAATTTAAAAAAGAAAGCTTTATGGTTTTAGATGGCAAATTTGTTTCATTAGATCCATACCTAGGAACTAATTATCACCTATTAAGCGATGTTGAATTTTCAAAAATAGAAATTATTAGAGATTATTTCCCAATTTTTAAAAGTTTTAAAAGTAAGTTTATCAATAAAGGGATAATAAAAAATATTAAGTTTTCAAGATTTAATAAATTTATAAAAAATTGCAAAAAATATTTACCTTTTTTAGAAAAAGCAAAATACGTAGGATCTTTTTTTGTTATAAGAACTATTGAAATAAAAAAAGAAAAGACTGATGAGAGATTGAATCAAATTTTAAATATTAATAAAAAATTTATTACTATACTTTCTGGTAAATGGAACACTTCAGTTGGATTAGCAAAAAAATTGAGTAATTTAGTATGATAAAAAAAAATGTTGGAGTGATAGGTAATGGCAGATGGGCAAAAATAATTATTCCAAAGATTTCTAAGTTTGCAAATATTAAATTTATTGCCAATACTAAAACAGGATATAAAAAATTTAAATTAGACTCGATTTCTTGGATTTTTGTTCTTACAAACAATAAATCACATAATGAGATTGTTAAATATTTTTTAAAAAAGAAAAAAAATGTTTTTTGTGAAAAACCCTTAACGAACCATTATTCGAGTTCAATTAAATTATTTGAATTATCAAAAAATAATAAAGTAAAATTGTACGTGAATGATGTTGAAATTTTTAAAAAAAAAAAAATTCCCATTAAACAAACAAATATTATTTTAAGAAAAAAAAATTCAGAGGTAATAGAAGATTCTTTGTTGCATAGATTGGCATATCATGACTTTTATCTTTTTAGGAAATATATAAATTTAGAGGACTTAAAAATATTAAGATATAAAGAAAATAAAAAAAATCTTGTAATTTTAATACAATCAGGAAATAAAATTTTTAAATTTAATTATGATATAAATTCTAAGGTAAAAAAACATGAAATTAATAAAATTAACATGACAAAATATTTAAAAGACCCACTTGAAATGATGATTAAATACGTTTTATTTAATAAAAATTCTAATTTTAATAGAAACTTTTACAATTCTATATTTTCAAGTAAATTGATATCTAAAATTAACAAAAAATTTTATTAAAACGTTCGTTATTTATGATTAACACTGATTATTCAGCAATTAATTTAAACAAAAAATACAATAATTTAAAAGTTCAGCAAATCGAGGAAGATATAAAAAAAATTGTTGAAAGTTTTTGTATGAAGCCTTGGATATCACAAGAAAATATTTTTGGTAAATTAAATTATAAAGATAAACAATATTTAAAAGATCTGAACAAAACAATCAGAGAAAATGATCAATTACAATTTAAAATAACTAAAAATAGTGCCGCAAAAAAATATTGGAACACCATACTTCCTTTTTCTTATAGAGTTAAAGATGTGATTAAAAATAAATACAGGTTTCCACTGAGGATAGCAATCTTTCCAGGTGTATCATGCATGTTTTATTGTGGCTTTTGTGGAAGAAACCAAAATGCAAAATATAAGTCTTCTGTAATTGGTGATGGAATAAATAGAATTAATAATGTGATTTCTGAGGCGGGCGCTGGAACAAAGATTTCAATTTCTGGTGGCTTGGAGCCTTTAACAAATCCGAAACTAGGAAGTATTATCAAAAAAGGCTCAGAACAAGGTTTTAAAATGCCATTGATTACAAATGCATATTCTCTTACTGATGGATACTTAAAAAAAAATCCTGAAATTTGGCTATTAGATTCACTAAGAATTTCATTATACGGTTATGATGATCAATCTTATAAAGAAATAACAAGACTTGATAAAAGTTATAAAATAGTAAAAAAAAATGTAATAAATTTTTTAAAATTGCGAAATGAAATAAACAAAAAATTAAAAGTAGGATTTAATTTTATTATTTTACCAGAAAATTATAATAATTTAAGAGAAGTTCTTAATTTAATCAAAGAGATAAATTCAGAAGTAAAAAATGGTGATGGCATAAACTTTCTTACGTTGAGAGACGACTATCAAAGTGTAACTGGTCAAAATGAAAATCTTGATAAAGATAGAAAATATAGGTTGAATAGTGGGATGAGTGAAGATGAAAGAATAAAACTTTTAACGATAATTGAAAATTTTGAAAATTTAAGATTAAAACATTGTCCAGATCTACATGTAGATTATGGATACTCTTTAGAATATTTATCTCAGAAAATATTTGATAGAGGGTTGGTAAAAATTGATGGAAAAAAAATAAGGTCATTTGGTTTTTCTCAATTATCGATAGCTATTGATTTACATGGAGATATTTTTCTTTTTAGAGAAGCAGGTTTTTTAAATAGAGAAGGGAACGAGAAAGTAATAATTGGAAGGCTGGATAATAAAAAAAACTCATTAGAAAAAAATATTAAAGATTTTTTAGAAAAAAAAGAACCAATTAAATTTAATCAGAATGATTCGAGATTTCTTGACTCATTTGACCATGTATTAAATGCGTTAGTGAATCAAGCTGAAGAAGATGAAAAGTTTGGAATACCAATAGATATAGGCCCTATAGCTTTTAAAAATTTTGATTTAAAAGAGTCAGTGGGAAATAATTGGTATTCCGATGATATTTAATTTTAAAAAAATAGTTAATATAATTGAATAATAAAAAAATTTATAATTTGTATATCAAAATATTTATTGAAATAGATGAAAAATAAAGTTCTCATTATAGGTGGAACAGGATTTATTGGATATCATTTGATTAAAAGTTTAAGAAAAAAGAATTATGATATTACTAGTATTTCACTTGATAAAACTACTAAAAATAGAATTAAAAATGTTAAATATATCTTCTTAGATTTCACAAAAAAAAAAAAATTAAAAGTTTTAGATAATTATTTTTTTGATATCGTAATTAACCTTGGTGGTTATGTTGACCATTTGAATAAAGAAAAAACAATACACAGCCAATATTTAAGTGTCAAAAATTTTATAAATTTTTTTGCAAAAAAAAAGATTAAAATTTTCATTCAAATAGGAAGTTCAGCTGAGTATGGCAATACTAAATCTCCCCAAATAGAAAACAATAAATGCAAACCTGTAATGATTTATGGAAAATCTAAATTTAATGCAACGAAATATGTGCAAAAAATGAGCAAAAAGAAATTGGTTACAGGAATAGTTTTGAGGCTTTATCAAATTTATGGACCAATGCAGCCTAACAATCGATTTTTACCAATCGTAATAAATAAATGTTTAAATAATGAAAATTATTTATGTCATAAAAAAGGAGTTTCCCGTGATTTTTTATACATTGATGATTTTATAAAATTGATAAATAAGATCCTAATTAAAAAGAAAATAAATGATTATTCAGGACAAATTTTTAATGTTGGTTATGGCAAACCTGTAGATTTAAATAAGATTTCCAAAAAAATAGAAGTTATGTGTAATGGAGGAAAACAATTAAATAAAAAGGCAAAATTAAGAATTGACGAACCAAAAGTTATATTTCCCGATATAAGTCTTGTAAAAAAAGTTTTTAATTGGAAACCGAAAGTTACTTTTAAGGTTGGCCTAAAAAAAACAATTGAATTTTATAGAAATGTTTAAATATTATTTACAATCAACCAACCGATTAAAAGACATAAGAAGAAATAAAACTTTAAAATTTTGTTTAAAGTGCTATTAACAAATCTAAATGATTGAAAATATATCTAAATATTGGAAAGATTCTCTAAATAAAAGAAGAGACCTAACTTTTAAGCTTGATCAAAAAAATTATTCTGAGGATGCTCAATTTCCAAGGGAACTTATTTTAGATATCAATAACAGATGTAATCATAAATGTTATTTTTGTGCTAACCCTAAGATTGAAAAATATGATGCATTAGATTTTGAATTAGCATTAAAACTAATGAAAGAAGCAAGATCTCTTGGAGCAACTGATTTAGGTCTTCAGGCTACTGGAGAACCTTTTATGGATAAGAGACTTGCTGATTTTGTAATTGAGGGAAAAAAAATTGGATATGAATATGTTTATATTAATACAAATGGAGCATTAGCGTCCCCAAAAAAATCAAAACCAGTGATTGATGCTGGATGTGATAGTATAAAATTTTCAATCAATGCACACAATAAGGAAGATTTTAAAACAGTACATGGATACGATGATTTTGACAAAGTAATTGATAACTTAAAATGGATTTTCAATTATCGAAATGAAACCAAAGCAAAAATGGGAGTATATGTCAGCTCAGTACGAAGTTCAAAAACCAAAATGGATGACTCAAATATAGAAAAAACCATCACTGATCATTGTGATAATTTTGATATCAGGGACGTAAGTAATCAAGGTGGAAGTATGATGGAACTTAATGATACTGAGGAGATATATGACGGAAATATATTGGGTAGCTTAAAAAAAGAAGAATATACATCAAGATGTGTGTATCCATTTAATAGAATCGTGATAAATCCTTATGGTCATGTTGTAGCTTGCACTGCTGATTTTCATAACATGCTAGAAATTGCTGACGCAAACAAAAAAAAGCTTATTGATATTTGGAACAGTAAAGAGTTTAAATATTTAAGAACAAAACATTTAAAGCATAATTATGAAGGAATATTTTGTGATAAATGTTTAAACAATAAAGACTGTAAACCTGAAAAATTAGTTAAAGCATTTCAACAGAATCTTTAAACTAAATGAAATTTAAATCTAATATAAATTCATTAACAAGAGTTCAAACCTCAGAAAATAGAGATGTAATAAATGGATTATTATTAGATAGAAATGAAAGAGTCGAAAGTTTTAATGATAATACTTATAAGTCAATACTAAAAAATATATCAAGATTTTCACTTAATGCCACTCCAGATATTCAAAATTTATATAAAAAAATTTCAAAATTTTTTAGAATAAAAAGAGAGAATATTTATATAGGACAAGGAATTACTGAATTAATGTCTCAACTTATTTTTTCATTATCTGAAAAAAATGAAGAAATAGTTGTATTAGATCCGACTTACCCAATGTACGATGTTTTGTGTAAATTACATGGTGTAAAGCTAAAAAAATGGAAATTTAACAAAAATTTGTCTTTAGAATTAAAAGATCTAAAAAAAATTGTAAGCAGCAAAACAAAAATAATTTTTTTAGTGAACCCAAATCTTCCTATCGAATATGAGTTTAATAAAAAATTAAAAAATGAAATTTATAATTTCTGTCAAAAAAAAGATATTGTACTTGTTTATGATGAAGCTTATTACCACTTTGGTTCAAAGTCTGAAATTAAAAATGCAGTTAAAAAGAAAAACCTTATAGTAATGCGGACATTTTCAAAAGCATGGGGCTTACCAAGTATTAGGCTAGGGTTTTTGGTAACTAATAAGAAATTATGCAAGTATGTCTCTAAATGTAGGTCTTTAGTAGAAACCAATGCTCTTTCATATCAAATAGCAATGTGGGCATTAAGTAATAAAAAAATATTAGATAATCATGTTTCAGAGATAAAAAAAGGCTCAAAGTATATTCAAAAAAGTCTAAAAAAATTAAACATTTTTTTTAAAGGTGGAAATGTAACTAATGCAATTTTAATAAAATTAAAAAATAAAAAAGAACCAGAGAAGTTAAGATTATTTCTAAGAAAAAGAAAAATTTATATAAGAACAAATTTTAGAGACAATATTGAAGATTATGTGAGAATAAGTTTAGGACCAGTAAAAAAAATGAAAATATTTGTAGATGCTTTTAATTTTTGGTTAAAAATGAAAAAATGAACAGTGAAATAGATATTGTTCAATCTTCATTAATTCTAAAATCAAAAAAATATTTATCCAAATGTAAAAAAAAAGGGATAGAAATAGCAACAAGCCCATTTTGTGATCTTACTACTTGGATAAACAGCATAGGTTATCAAAAACTTCTTTTGATTAGTGAAAATAAATTATTAAGTAAAAACTACATAAGATATTTTTTCTCAGAACTTATTAATGTAGGTAGATTTAAATATAGCTATAATATTTATTCAAATAGTTTATTTAAAAAAAAAAAAATTAATATTATTTACTCATATTCATGGAAAGAAAATTTCAAAAAAAATATCTTCTATGATAATTATTTTAAAGTAAATTCTCAAGATGACAATTTTTTCTTTATACTAATTTCTATTGATGGTTATTTACCCAAGAAATTAAAAAATTGCTTGATCATAAATAGAACTAAAATTTTCTTTAATCCAATAATTTTTTTAAGTCATTTAACAAAGAAAATTTTTTGTAAAAATTTTTTTCACAAATTTAATTCTACGAATATATTTAATGAATTTGTTCAAAACATTTTTTTTAAAGAAATATCACAAAATAAGGGGAATATTCTTATACCTTATGAAAGCAGACCACATCAAAACGCATTAGTTAGTGCAGCTAAAAAAAAAAATAAAAAAAACAACATAATTTGTTATTTGCACAATATGCCTTGGCCATTTCAATTAGATATGATTTATAAAGGAATTAGGATCGACAAACTTTTAGTTTGTAGTAATTTGCAAAAACAAGTTTTTATAAATAATTACTTTTGGCCAAAAAAAATTTTAAAAACAATCCCATCATTAAGATTCGATCAATTAAAAAAAAGAAAAAAAACTATTTTTTTACCATTTGATTTAACAGAGGATGATCAAAAACTTTTAGATGGATTTAAAACTTTAATTTCTAAAATTTCTTTTGATATAAAAAAATATGAAATTAGTATTCATCCTTTAAAAAAATTATCAGAGAAACATATAAATTTCAAAAATGAACTATTAATGATCATAAAAAATTCAAAAAGTAATTTTAAAACAAAAACTGATGATCCAATAATATTTTCTCATCCGGGTGGCACAGCTACAGAGTGTCTACAAGTTTGCAACACTGTTTATCATATTACATCTGATAAATTACATGCTTTCAGTAAGAGAATTTGGAAATCAATCAAAATTCTTAAAATAGAGAAAAATGTATATAAGTATGTTTCTAGAAATACTAAATTCCTTATTTTAGACAAAAAAAAAAGTATAAAAAACATTATATGAAAAATTTTTCAAAAAATGTGCTGATAACTGGAGCTGGAAAGGGTATAGGTGAAAACACCACTAAACTTTTTCTTTCCAAGGGTTATTTTGTCTATGCATTAATTAAAAACAAAAATGACAACATAAAATTTAAAAATTATAAAAATATCAAAATAATAAACGGTAATGTTAACAATTATAAATTGATTGAAAGAATTTTTTCAAAATCTAATAAAGATAAAAGAGTCATTACTGGTCTAGTTAACAATGCCGGGGTAAGACAAAGAAAAAAATTTCTTGATATTAAAGATAATGATTTAAGTGATGTTTTCAGAACAAATTTTTTTTCGATATTTAAGATTATGCAATTATTTTCAAGAAATTTAATAAAAAAAAAATTATCAGGATCAGTTGTAAACATTTCCTCAATTGTAGGGCAAGCAGGTTTTGAGGAATTATCTTCTTATGGATCATCTAAAGGAGCATTAATTTCATTAACAAAATGTTTTGCAGTAGAGATGGCAAAAAAAAAGATTAGAGCAAATTCCATTAGTCCAGGATTTACAAAAACATCATTTTTTAAAAAATTTAAAAAAAATAAAAAAAAATTATATTCCTGGACCTTGAGTCGTATTCCTCAAAAAAGGTGGGGTGAGAAACACGAAATTTCTGAATTAATTCATTTTTTAATTTCAGAAAATTCTAATTATATTACAGGTGAAAATATTAATGTAGATGGGGGCTGGTTAAGTGCCTAAAAAAGTTTTGGGTTTAATCCCGATAAGATATAATTCTAGAAGACTCCACGCCAAAGCTTTACTGTATATAGATAACTTACCTATGATTGTACATGTTTATAGAAGGGCAAAAATGTCCAAATTATTAAATGATGTTGTTGTCTGTTGTGAAAATAAAAAAATATATGATGTTTTGCAAAAATATAATTGTAAAACAATTTTTACTTCAAAAAAGCACAAAAATGGCACTGAGAGGATTTCCGAAGGTTATAGAAAAATAAAAAAAAAATATGATCTAATTGTAGATATTCAGGGGGACGAACCATTAATAAATCCGAAACAAATTGATGAAGTAATAAAATTCCATTTAAAAAATTTAGAAACAGATATAGTGGTGCCATCATTAAGAACTCCCATTACTGAAGATGAAAATATTGTAAAAATAGTTAAAGATATTAAATTAAATGTTTTATATATTTCAAGATCAAAAGTTCCATACGGTTTTAGAGAAAAAAATAAATTTTTAAATAAACACTTATCAATTATATCATTTAAACCTAAAGCATTAGTTCATTTTGCAAATTCAAAACAAACATATTTAGAAAAGATAGAAGGTGTTGAACTTTTAAGAGCTTTAGAAATAGGTTTAAAAATTAAGTCACCAACTCTTTATGGAGATAGCTTTGCAGTAGAAGTTAAAAGAGACTATATAAAAGCAAAAAATTATATTAGAAAAGATAAATTTTATAAATTTTATAAATAATTAATATGCAGTTTAACTATAAAGTTGAAAATGATACCTTTAAGGTAACATTCTGTCCAGACAATCAAGGACTAAATCTTAGTAAAAAAAGCAATTCATATATGCAAATCTCAAAAGATTTGAAGAAACTCAAACATGACCAAAAAATTCTGTTAGTTATAGATAAAAATATTAATTCTAAAATTATAAAATATATAATTCATGATTTGAAAATATCATATCCTGAATTAAATGTTTTGTATGTTCAGGGAAGTAAAAAAAATAAAAATCTTAAAACATTTTTTAAAATAATTGACAAATTGTTTGAAAAAAAATTTACTAAAAACTCAGTTTTAATTTCTTGTGGTGGAGGAGTAATAGGTGATGTGTGTGGTCTTGCAGCGTCTTTATATTTAAGAGGATTGAATTATTTTCATATACCAACGACTATGACGGCTATAATCGATAGCTGTATTGGTGGCAAAAATGGTATTAATTTCAAAAATATTATAAATTCAATAGGTACTTATTATCACCCTAAAAATGTTTATATCTCAAAAACTATAATAAATTATTTACCAAATAGAGAATATATTTCAGGAATTCCAGAAATAATTAAATGTGGTTTAATAGATAAATCAAATTTATTAAATCTATTAAAAAAAAAGAGTAAAATAATTGAAAGAGATTTTTTATTTCTTACAAAAATCATCAAAGATACTTTAATTTCAAAAATTAAATTTTTTAAGAACGATGTTAAGGAAAAAAACTATAGGTTAATGTTGAATTTTGGACATACTTTTGCACATGCAATTGAGTCTTCTTTAGATAAAAATTTAAAAAATAAAAAAGAAATTCTTAGACATGGTGAAGCTGTTGGATTAGGACTATTATGCGAAATTTATTATAAAAATGGAAAAGATAAAAATTATTATCTAATAAAAGATTTGTTGAATTTATATTCGTTACCGACAAATCTTAAATCTGTAGATATAAATAAAAATTTATTAAAAAATGAAATTTTTAAATTCATATTTTATGATAAAAAAAGAATTGGTAAATTTCCAAGATATATTGGTTTAAAAAAAATCGGCAAACCTAAAATTTCTGAATTAAAAAACAATCGAAAAATAATTAAAACAATAGAAAATGTTTTATTCAGTTAAAGATTTAAATGTTTTTAGAAACAAGACAGTAATTGTCACTGGCAATACTGGATTTAAAGGGTCCTGGTTATCATTATGGTTAAAATTATTAGGAGCTAAAGTAATTGGTATATCTTTTGATATTCCAACAAAACCATCACATTTTCAGATAATTAATAATGATAAATCAATTAAAAACTTCAATTGTGACATTAAAAATTTACGTGAATTAAAAAGAATAGTTTTAAAACATAAGCCAGATTTTTTTTTTCATTTGGCAGCACAATCATTAGTTAAAAGATCATATGTTAATCCATTGTTAACATGGAATTCAAATTTATTAGGCACTGTTAATGTGTTAGAGTCTCTTAGACATTTAAAAAAAAAATGTATTGCAGTTCTAATTACTAGTGACAAAAGTTATAAAAATCTTGAAATTAAGAGAGGCTATGTTGAAAATGATCAGCTAGGGGGTTATGATCCATATAGTGCATCAAAAGGTGCGGCAGAATTTGCTATTCAATCATATATAAAATCATTTTTCAAAAAAAAAAGTAAAATCAAAATTGGAATTGCCAGAGCTGGAAATGTCATTGGTGGGGGAGATTGGTCAGACGATAGATTATTGCCAGATTGTGTAAAGTCTTGGTCTATGAACAAAAAGGTGAATATTAGAAATCCTAATTCTACAAGACCTTGGCAACATGTTTTGGAGGCAATATCTGGCTATTTACTTTTAGCAGTTAAATTAAGATCAGAGCCAAAAATACATGGAGAAGCATTTAATTTTGGACCGAGACTAAATCATGATTACCCAGTTTTATCATTGTTAAAAGAGGTGAAACATATTTGGCCATCAATTAAGTGGTCCATAAAGAATAGAAATAAAAGATTTAAAGAGTCTAATTTACTTAAACTTAACTGCAATAAAGCAAAAAAAATAATCAAGTGGAATAGCATTCTTTCATTTAAAGAAAATATTAAAATGACTATAGATTGGTATAGATCTTTTTATACTTATAAAAACTTAAAAATAATGAAAAAATTTTCTGAAAATCAGATTATTGAATTTACTAAATTAATTGAAAAAAGATCTATAAGATGAAAGTTGTAATATTAGCAGGAGGCATGGGCACTAGAATCTCTGAATTTACTAAAACAGTTCCTAAACCAATGATTAAGGTATGTGGCAAACCAATAATTCATAGAATTATAGATCATTATATCAGATATGGTCATAAAGACTTTATTATTGCACTTGGATATAAAGGTAATCTAATCAAAAAATACTTTTCGCAAAGTAAGTTTAATAAAAAAATAAAAATTCAACTTGTAGACACAGGTTTAAAAACAATGACAGGGGGAAGATTAAAGCGACTAAAAAAATTTTTAAACGAGACTTTTTTAATGACTTATGGTGACGGATTATCCAATGTGAATTTATCTGAATTGATAAAATTTCATAAATCAAAAATGAAACTATTCACTTTAACAGCTGTTAGACCACCAGCTAGATTTGGTGTTATCAAAATAAAAAACAGTCATGTAAGATTTTTTAGAGAGAAAAATAGTCTAGATGAAGGCTGGATAAATGGTGGTTTTTTTGTCGTAGAACCTGAATTTATAAAATATATTAAAAACGATAAGACTTTTTTAGAGAGAGAACCATTTGAAAAAATAACAAAAAAAAAACAATTTGTTGCATTCAAGCATAAAGGCTTTTGGCAATGCATGGATACAATAAGAGATAAAGAGATTTTAGAAAAAAAAATTAAAAATAAAGAGCATATTGAAAAAAAATAAGATTCTTATCACAGGTGGAACAGGATTTATTGGTTATCATCTTGCCAAAAAATGCTTAGATTTAAACTGGACAGTTGAAAGTATTTCAACAAAACCCCCCTTAAAAAAAAGAAAATTAAATAATGTTAAATATATAATTTTAGATATTTCAAAAAAAACAGCATTTAAAAATTTATCGAAAAATTATGATTATGTTGTTAATTTTGCCGGATATGTTGATCATTCAGACAAGCAAAAAACTATGAAAAGTCATTTTAATGGGTGCAAAAATTTAGCAATGTTTTTTTTGAATAAAAAAGTCAAAAAATTTATACAAATAGGCTCAAGCATAGAATATGGAAAATTAAGATCACCACAAAAAGAAAACAAAAAAAATTTACAAAAATCATATTCTATTTATGGAAAAGCTAAACTTTTGAGTACAAAATTTCTACTAAATTTAAATAAGAAATTTAATTTTCCTGTAACAATACTTAGATTGTATCTAGTTTATGGACCTCATCAAGACACTAATAGACTGATACCCATTACAATAACAAATGCACTAAATAATAAAAAGTTTAACTGTTCAAAAGGAAATCAATTAAGAGATTTTATATATATTGATGATTTAATAAATGTGATCCTTAAAGTATTGAAAAATAAAAAGCTAGATGGTGAAATAATAAATATTGGATCTGGAAAACCTATAAGTGTAAAAAAGTTGATTTTAAAAATTTGTAAATTATCTGGAGGTGGCTATCCTCAATTTGGAAAAATTCCTTTGAGAAAAGATGAAATAATTAAACTTTACCCAAATTTATCAAAAATGAAAAAAAAAGTTGGATGGTTTGCAAAAGTAGATCTAGAAAAAGGCTTAAAAAAAACCATTAGATATTTCAGTTTATAATAATGAGAAAATTATTCTTAATAAGTAATGATAAAATTTACGGAAAAAAAAAGAAATTTACCTCAAATAATGATTTGGATAACTTGTTATCATGTTTAAGTAGTGATTATAAAATTGAATTAATTTGTAGAAAAAGTTTAATTAAATTTGATTATTCAATAAAAGAAAATTTTAATTTTTGTAAAGTTCAAGATATTAAAGAAAAAAATATTAATATTTTTATGATTTCAATAACACCTTTCAATTTTCTCTCTTTGTTAAAATTAGTTTTATTAAGAAAAAAAATAAAAGGTTTTGTCTTTTTAAGGAGTGATGGTTTTTTGGAGTACCAAATTCGATATGGTTTTATTGGCTATCTTTTATATTTTTTTATGTTTTATATTATAAAAAATAAACTTAAAATTTTGTCTGTTTCAAAAAAATTTAAACATGTTTATGTTAAAAAGATCCTTCATCCATCTGAATTAACGAAACAATGGTTCACAAAAAAATCAACAAAAAGATTTAATAATGATTTTTTATATTTAGGTAGATTTAAAAAAGAAAAAGGTGTGCATTATCTAGTAGATATTTTTAAAAAAAATTTAAATAAATATAAATTAAAAATTGTTGGTACTGAAAAAAAGTTTATTAAAAAAAAATATTATAGTGATAATATAAATTTTATAGGACCTATAAATAATAGAAAAAAACTGATTGAAATTTATGACACTTCTAAAATTTTTATCCTTCCATCTTATACGGAGGGATTCCCAAAAGTAATTTCCGAATCTCTTGCAAGATTAAGGCCAATTATTGTTTTTGAAGAAATTAAACATGTCTTGAATAATAGAAAAGGTATTTTTGTCTGCAAAAGAGAAGTAAAGAATATCAAAAAATTGATAAATTCTATTTTAAATAATTATGAAAATATTCAAAAAATGATAAGAAAAAACAATTTTTATACAAAAAATAATTTTAAAAAAGAATTATTAAATTCAATAAAAAATGAATTCACAAATTGATTTATCAAAATATTTATTTGGATATGGATTGGCTATTTTTCCATTATTGCTTTTAATAGGTCCGTTAATTTCAGAATTATTTTTGGTTTCAATAATTATTTTTTTTATATTTTACACCTTAAAACAAAAAAACTTTATATATTTTAAAAATAGATTTTTTATTTTTTTTTTAATTTTTTATTTATCTACTGTTTATTCTACTTTAGTAAATTATTATAATTTAGATAATTCATTAGGAGGAATATTTTATTTCAGAATACCATTATTCGCGTTTTCAATTTGGTTTATTTTGAATAATTTTGAAATTTTTAATAAAAAAACAATATTTTTTTTTAATTCATTTTTTTTATTAATAATTTTAGATGCTTTATTACAATTTTATTCTGGAAAAAATTTATTAGGAAATGAAATAGTTTCAAAAAGAATTTCTAGTTTTTTTGGAGATGAACTCGTTTTGGGTGGTTTTATAATAAGAATTTTACCAATTTTTTTAATTTATTTAGTGATGAACAATTATTTAAATAAGGAAAAAATTAATATTTATTATTTATTGCTGATATCTTTACTTTGTTTTGTTGTTTATCTATCAGGTGAAAGAACATCTTTTGCATTATTAATTTTGTTCTTTTTTACTTTATTCTTCATTTCAAAATTTTTGAGAAAATCAATCATATTAATTACGGTAGCTTCTCTAATTTTATCAATTGTTTTGCCAAACTTTAAAAATTCTAATGAAATCAATCCAGCAAATAGAATGTTCACTAAATCAATTAACCAATTAACTGGCAAAGGAGAGGAACAATACGAGAATCACAAAAAAAAAATTTTTAAAAAATTATATATTTTTTCACATGATCATCATGGCCATTATTTGCTTTCTTATAGAATATTTAAAGATCATAAAATATCAGGAACTGGTATAAAAGGTTTTAGATATTTATGTAGAAATAAAATTTATATACTTGAGAATCCTGCATTAAAAGTTTTTAATGATGGTTGCTCAACTCATCCACATAATACCTATGCACAAGTGCTGGTCTCGAACGGTCTAATTGGTTTTTCTTTATTACTATTTGCTTTTTTTTATATCCTTAGAGAAATATTTTTGTGTAGAAATAAAATTAAAGATCAAACAATATTCGACAAAAATGAGATTTCAAAATCTATTGCCATATCAGCTATTTTTATAAATATTTGGCCAATAATACCAAGTGGAAATTTTTTTAATAATTGGTTATCGATGTTATATTTTTATCCTATAGGTTTTTATTTGTATTTTAAGCATGTAAATGAAAAAAAAATTAGTTAGTATAATTATAAATTGTTTTAATGGTGAAAAATATCTTTCAAAAACATTAGAATCAATTTTAACTCAAAAATATCGAAACTTTGAAGTAATATTTGTAGATAATTGTTCAACAGATTCTAGTGCAAAAATATTTAAAAACATAAAAGACAAAAGATTTAAATATTATAAAACAAAAAAAAAAATAAAGCTTTATGCATCTAGAAATTTTGCTTTAAAAAAAGCAAAAGGTGAATACATCGCTTTCTTGGACAGTGATGATTGGTGGTCAAATAACTTTTTAAGTTCTCGAAAAAGCTTTTATTCATCGTCTGAAGAGTATGGTTTTTGTTTTTCCAATTACTTACATTATCATCAGCATAAAGATAAATTTGAAATCTTTCTAAAGAAAAAGTTACCCTCAGGTTTTATTTTAAGCGATTTATTAAATGATTATTTTATCAAAATAAGCACAGTAATGATTAAACGAAAATTAATTAAATTTTATAAGTTTAATCCACATTATAACATTATTGGGGACTATGATCTTATTATAAGAGTCTCTCAGAAATTTAAAGCAATAGCTTATCAGAATAAATCTGCTGTTATTAGATTTCATAAGGATAATTTTACTCACAATAATAGAAAAATGTTTTATGAAGAGTTCCAAACATGGATAGCTCATCAAGATTTTAATAATAAAGAATTTAAAAAGAATAAGATTCAATTATTTCAGAGATTGGAGTATTTAAGATTGATATATCTCCTTTTAAATAAAAAAAATTTAAAATTGTTTTTTAATATAATTAAATTTCCATCGTTAATATTAAAAATCAAATTATTAATCATTTATTTTTTACCAGAATTCATTTTGCGGCTAAAATATAAGTACTTATAATTTTATATTTTATTTATAAAAGAAATTCTGTTAAAGAAAATTATGGAAGTACAGTTCTTATTATTATTTATATTTTTATTTAACTTAATCATTTTTTTTAAATTTGAAAATTTAATAAATAATTTTACTATTTTTGACAAACCTGACGGTAAATTAAAAAAACACAAAAAACCAGTATCTATAATTGGGGGATTAATTATTTTGTTAAATTTATATTTAATTATTTTTTTTCTCAAAATCTTGGACTTAGATAATACAATTTTTGAGAATAATTTTTCTTATATAATCTTAATTTTAAGTACTCTATTTTTTATAGTTGGTTTTATTGATGATTTAAAAAATTTATCTCCTAACATTAAATTAATTCTTATTTTAACTTCTGTCTCTTTGGTAGTTATTTTTTTTCCAGAAATAGAATTAGAAAGTATTAAGATTTCATTTTTAGAGCATAACTACTCTTTTAAAAATTTTTCTTTTATTTTTATAATTTTATCATTCGCTCTTTTGGCTAACGCAATAAATATGTTTGATGGAATAAATCTACAACTCATTTGTTTTACCTTATTTGTTTTTTTGATATTTATATTTAAAGGTTTTTTACCTATATTCTTTGTTTTAATCTCAATTTGTTTTATTTTTTTAGGAATATTAAATTATCGTAATAAAGTTTTTATTGGTGATGGGGGATGTTATTTAATCAGTGTTATAATTGGATGTACATTTATTTATCAATATAAAAATTTTGATAATTTTTTATTTGGTGATGAAGTTTTTATAATTTTACTTATTCCAGCAATTGATATGTTGAGATTATTTGTATTTAGAATAATTAATGGAAAACATCCATTTAAAGGAGATTTAAAACACCTACACCACTTGGTTGATAAGGTTACAAAAAATAAAAATTTAACAGTTATAATCACTATAGGCTTATCAGTGTTTCCCTCTACATTAATATTAATTGGTATAGAGACATATTTCATTTTAGCCCTAAACTTAATTATTTATTTTGTTTTAATCTTATTCTTGGAGCATAAATCAAAATTATGAAAATTCTTGTAACTGGAGGTGCGGGTTATATAGGAAGCACAGTCTGCAATTTATTATTAGATTGTGGACACGAAGTAAATATATTGGATAATTTATCAACTGGAAAAAAAAGTAATATTCCAAAAAAAGCTTTTTTTTTCAAAGTAGATATTGGAGATAAAAAAAAAATTAAAAGAATTTTAATTGATAAAAAAATTGATGTTGTTTTTCATTTTGCAGCTTTTGTTGACAATGTAGAGTCTGTTAAAAACCCTAAAAAATATTATACAAATAATTATAAAAAAGGAAAAATTTTTTTAGAAACTTGTATAGAAAATAATATTAAAAAATTTATATATTCATCTACAGCTGCTGTATACGGGAATAAAAAAGAAAAAGTTAATGAAAAAGATGCAATAAAACCTATTTCTCCCTATTCAAAATCTAAATTAAAATTAGAAAAATTTCTAACTAAAAAGAAAAATAAGATTGATTGTATTATATTAAGATATTTCAATGTTGCTGGAGTTGAGACAAAATTCCGATGTGGTTTTGATATTCGTAAAGGACAAAATTTAATCCTAAATTTATGTATGGCTTCAACAAAAAATAAAACTTTTATAATTAATGGTAATAATTATCAAACTTTTGATGGAACAACTATTAGGGATTACATACACGTCGAGGATTTAGCACAAATTCATTTGTTAATAGCTAAGTATTTATTTAAGAACACAATATTTGAGATCCTAAATTGTGGTTATGGTTATGGTTTTTCTGTTAAGCAAATTTTAGATCAATTTTCAATAGTTTCAAAAAAAAGAATAAAATTTAAAATAGGCAAAAGAAGACCAAAAGATATTATAGTTTCTATAGCTGACAATAAAAGATTAACTAATTTCATTAAGTGGAAACCCAAATATTACAATTTATCGCATGTGGTAAAATCATCATTGAAGTGGTACAAAAAATGTCAAGTATCTAAGTAGATTATTATATGAAATTTTTAAGTTTAAAAAAAAAAACTATTTTATTAATTCTTATAATTTGTTTTTCTTTTGGTTTTTATCTTTTTTCAATTGTAAGTGATATTGTAAGACATGGATATGACAAACAAAATAAAATAATTTTATTTGTAAAATCTATAATTTCACCCCACTATGTAAAAAAAATAAGAGATAATTTATTTATAATTCCTAATCTAAAGGCAAAAAATGAATTTTTGGAATTACAAGTATCCAAATATGAACAAGGAAATGAGGGTAAAAAATTTGATACTCAGTATTTTAAATTAAATGATATTAATTATGAAGCAAATTTCTTCTTTTTGCCATTTAAGAGACTAGACACGAAATTAGGTTGGAATGCAGAGGTAAACTCTCTAAGAGCACATTATGCCAAAATCAAAAATGGAAATGTTTTTTCAATTTCGGGTGAGGGAAAAACAGTTTATTTTAATAAGAATAATCTTTTAAAAGACAGTTTAAAATTTAAAGATTTACCCAATAATATAAATGAAATTTTAAATGAAAATAACTTTCAATTATTTGGCATTCGAGATTTATATTTTGAAAATAATCAAGTTTTTATTTCTATGATGGTTAAAAGTAAAAATGGTATTACTATAAATGTTTACAAGGCAGATTTAAATTTTAATAAAATAAATTTTGAGCTTTTTTTTGAAACAAAAGAATATTGGAATGATTACAATGTTTTTTCTGGTGGTAGGTTAGAAAAATTCAAAGATAATAAAATATTATTCTCGGTTG
>MDSZ01259318.1_pt1 | contig 23640 bp, 12 predicted proteins | sample 811201 | NCBI WGS metagenome assembly MDSZ01 (sample SAMN05326647, study PRJNA326480) | marine metagenome | isolation source: seawater | place: Indian Ocean: North | collected 2010
CATTTATTGGAGCAGGCTTATTCTGGATTGTAGGATGGTTTGGAATCGACTACATGGATTTAGACACAGGGACAGAACCAATGATTGCGGTAATCATTGGATCAATAGTTGGAATTTTAATTGGTCTTGTCACTGAATATTATACTGGAATTGAAGACGTCATGGGTGTCAAAACTAAAGATATCAATTACATCGGAGAAATGTCGAAAACAGGTCCTGCAACTAATGCAATCGCAGGGTTATCTGTTGGGATGATGTCAACTTTCATTCCAATTATTCTGATTTGTATAGGAATATTTGGTGCAAACCATTTCATGATGGAAGGAGTAGATTCAGATTTAGGTTATTTGCCTGAGTTTGGTCTCTATGGAATTGCAATGGCTGCAATGGGAATGCTGGCAACAGTTGGTGTCACAATGACTGTAGATGCTTATGGCCCAGTTGCTGACAATGCAGGTGGAATTGCTGAAATGAGCGGACTAGGTAAGGATGTACGTGAAATTACAGATGGACTTGACTCGATAGGCAATACTACAGCTGCGATTGGTAAAGGATTTGCAATTGGCAGTGCTGCCTTAACTGCACTTGCATTGTTTGCAGCATATTCTGCAGCAGCAGATCTCTCTTTGTCACAATTAGCTCTTTCAGATCCTAAAGTTGTAATCGGATTATTGATTGGAGGCGCTCTACCATTTGTTGTCGCTGCAATGACAATGACTTCTGTAGGTAAAGCTGCAAATGAAATGGTTACTGAAATTCGAAGACAATTCAAAGAGATTGATGGATTACTTGAAGGCAAGGAAGGTGTAAAACCAGATAGTGCAAAGTGTGTAGAAATTTCTACGGCAGCTGCACTAAGAGAAATGGTTGCTCCAGGAGTAGTAGCAATTGTATTCCCTGTCATTGTTGGTTACGTTTTAGGTTCTCCAGCATTGGGTGGTTTACTTGCGGGCTCACTAGTAACCGGAGTTCTAATGGCTCTCTTTATGGCTAATGCTGGCGGAGCTTGGGATAATGCAAAGAAAGCAATTGAACAAGGGCATATCGAAGGTGCTGAAAAAGGCGATGAAGCACATGATGCAGCAGTAATTGGCGATACAATAGGAGATCCATTCAAGGATACCAGTGGCCCTTCATTGAATATTCTAATCAAATTGATGAGTATTGTTGCAGTTGTTATTGCTCCAAGCTTGACAATTAGTGGATTGCTTTGAAGCGGTGAACTCAAGACAAATGCCTTCCACGGCACAGTCAATGCGAACTCTGTTGATGTCAGTATTGTTGCTGTCTGTGACCCTTTCTGGTTGCATAAGTAATGAAAGTACTACGGCTACTGGTATAGGAGATACTACAGAAGATGAATTAGCCTTGCCAGATTGGCAAATAGGTGATCAGTGGTTGTATACATTCATAACTCCTGAATTTGGTGAAGATAGTGCCCGATTAGTAGTGGCAGAAATTCGCGAGGATGATGGCTTTTTCATGTTAGGGATTTCCTCTGAAGGGGAAGCACAGCGGCATGCAGTAATCAATCACAATCCATTTCTTGGCAGGGTAACCATGGATGGTTTATCAGTTTATGAGAATGGTGAACCACAAGCGGTATTCAACTTTCCTTGGATGGTTGGCAATACTTGGCAATTCAGATTACTAGGTCAGGATTGGTCGGCTAGTACTGATAAAATCTACAATGGAGAAGTTACTGTTTCAGCGACTTCAAGCGATGGCCATACGCTCAATTACATATTTAGTGGCCGAGAGGGCTTTATCAAGAATTTACAATGGACTGATGACGAGGGTGTTGACAATTTAGCAATGACTCTCAATGTAAAGGATACCGGTTATACTGGTGATGTATTCTTTTATCGTGCTGGCGATATCCACGACAATTTGTATGAAGAAAACGATCAAGAAGTTTACGACACTTTCCTTGACGAAGGATACTCGCCAAATGAGGCATGGGATACCTTGGTTTGGTATCTCGATGTTGAGATAAGTCAGCAGGGAGGGTCAGGTTCCCTTAGTATCAAAGACCACCAAGGAGCATCACCTCTAACTAGGGCATGGGGCGCAGGAGCTACAGAAAAGGGTTCTTTTGGTACAATACCCTCCACTTCTGGTGAGCATTCAATTACAGTTACTGTTCGTGGCCAGGATTCTTTTGTCCATCTAAAAGTAGCTGGCGCTCTTGTTCGTTCTTGGACTCTGTGAGGTGGTCCATTTGCCAACACTCATCATGATGCATGGTATGACTGGAACTGCAGAGATGATGCGGCCATTTGCTGAGAAAATATTGCCAGAAGGTTGGAATTTACTAGTTCCAGAAGCTAGTTTTGAACATACGTCTCGGGGTTACACTTGGTGGAGATACGATTCCAGTCCAGATCCTGGAAAGATGCATTTGTCTGCAAATGAGTTGAAGGATCTAGATGTTTCATTATTAAAGTTGAAAGAAATATTGCCAGATGACAAATTAGTTCTGGGTGGTTTTTCACAAGGAGGGGTAATGGCTCAAGAGTTGTTGCAATTTGATTTAGACATAATTGGGATTATCGCCATCGGAACTAGGGTAGTTAGACCTCTAGAGTTAAGGTTTCGATTACAAGAGTTGCCCAAGCAGAAATTGCTGTGGATGCATGGCGATAGTGACAATCGTGTAAGTATTGAACACTCGCAAGAAATCATCAATTTGTTTGAAGAGTCAGGTTGGGATGTGACTAAGATTAGACACGACAAGGGCCATATGATTCCAATTGAATTTCATTTTTCAATCAAAGAATGGCTGATAAATTTAGATTAATTATTCAATTGAAAAATTAAATTTCCAATTGGAATTTTGAAATAGCAGCGCTAACATACTATTTCGAAGATAGTAGACATAAACAAGTTCGTTTTGCGTAGAGGCATGGGGACCTATCGTGCACCAGTTAGAATCGATCTTGCTGGCGGTTGGTCTGATGCTCCACCTTTTTGTGAGAGAGTAGGCGGCGAGGTTGTCAACATTGCAATCAACAAATATGCTTATGCGTCCGTAAATATCAGTGAAGAGGGCAAATTATCTGCAACATATGATTGTGAAGTCCCAATAGGTTCTGGTTTGGGAACCACTGGTGCGATAAATGTGGCATTGATGGCTGCTATCAAAGGCGAAGAAAATTGTGAAGAATTAGCATTCCAATTTGAGCAATTACTTGGTAACCATGGTGGTAGGCAAGATCAATGGGCAGCAAAGTATGGAGGCATTCAACATCTAAAATTCATTGGAAATCATGTTGAAAGATTTACATTATCTCCTCCTCCTTCTTTTTGTAATTGGCTAGAAAATAATCTCATTATTGCTGATACAGGCATTAGGCATGTCTCTGGAGATTTACACCAAGGTGTGTGGGATCGTTATGATGAAGTATTGCCCTATTTGATGGATATTCGCAATACTGGAAAAGAAATGGCTATAGCTGTACAAAGAGATGATAGGTACAATGTTTGTGAAGCAATGAAGGCATATACACAGGCCGTTGGTAATTTAGATCCAGAACTCAACGCGCCTTATTTGATCTTAAATGAGATGCCCGAAGTTCTAGCTTGGAAAGGCATGGGCGCCGCCGCGGGAGGATATGTTGGGATTATCTCACGTAATCCTGACTTAACAAGAGAGAATTTACCATGGACCATATTGGAATGGAATATTGATTATAATGGATTAACTTGCACGGAAGATTAGGGGTGAGAAATTGAGCAGGGTAGTAGACGATGCCAATAATTCAAATACAGATTTTGTTATTTATACGGCTACTGTTTGCGCATATTGTGTGGCAGTAAAGCGCCTTCTAAAATCTAAAAGGCTCTCTTTCCATGAGATTAATTTTGATCATGAACCAGGTGTTCGTGCTATGGTAGTAGAGGAGACAGGGCATAGAACAGTTCCTGTGGTAATAGATAATCGCGGTAATAACCCAATGTATATTGGTGGATTTGAAGAAACTCAAAGATATTTGAATAGGACTTAAATCACACCTTTTGGGTAAAAGTAGAGTGCTCGTGCCGGGATTTGAACCCGGGTCGCCGGAATGAAAACCCGAAATGATGGACCACTACACCACACAAGCAGATACATTCCGCCCATAATTGATTATTCATGAATGTTGGGGTCGGCAGTTAAACCATTCCACCATCTTAATCCATACCATCCGATTATACATATTGCAATTATTAGTATGGCAATAATCAATTCATTATCTAGGATCCAATTAAGTAAATCAAGTGCCTTAGAGCCGTAAATTCCAATCAATATGGCTTCTAATCCAAATCGTAATCCTCTTCCTATTAATCCTGCAATTATGAATGGTTTAAGGTTCATTTCTCCCATACCTGCAGCCCAACCAAAAACCTTGTACGGAATTGGCGAGAATGCTGCAATGAATATTCCCAATGTACCATATCTATCTGTGAGGGCTTCTATTTTTTCCAGATGTCTTTCTCCTCCGAATTTATCGAATAGCTTTCTCCCCCATTTCTTGCCAATCCAATATCCTACAAGGCTGCCGAGTACACTGGTTATTGTAATTACCAGCCATAACCATATCACTAATTTATTGTTTCCATCTGCGTCCATAAGCATCGGTAGGAACAGTAAATCAGGAGGAACTGGTTGTATTATTGCTTCTGTAAATGACATGACTCCTAGGCTGGCCGAACCAAAGCCATCGAACCAGTCAATCACCGAATCCTTCCATGACATCTAACCTTCGGGTGACATTCATAGGGATGAAGTCTCTGTTTGTCCGAAGCGTTCATCATGCATTTGTTACACCCTTTGATATATGCCGGTATTGGATACTGCAGCATTGTTGCATTGGCCTGTGCAAAGACTGACAGGCGGTATAGTTGCACATTCACAATTAGAAGAGTTAAGAAAACTCTCTCCAGAAAGGGCATTGTTGATTGAATCCATCGAGATGACCTGGCTTTCTTCTCCAATAGGCGACGCCGAAGGCGCTGCAGCAATTACTGGCGATTTACCCCGTTTATCTCCTGTTGATCTTGAAGTGTTAGCAAATGCAATCTCAACAGGCCAAACGCTCTATACTGATGATTATTCATTACAAAATGTATGCCGATCAATAAATCACCCCTTCGAATCAGTGTCAAATCAACGTTCTAAACAACAATGGGCTTGGGAATTAAGATGCATTGGTTGTGGAAAAACATCAAATGTAGATAGTAATGAAGAACGTGAATGTGAAATTTGTGGTTCACCTATGAAGGTTAAACGGAAAAAGAAGTGATTATTCTTCAGAATCGTTTGAGGCTTCTTTAATTTCTTCTGCAGTCATTCCAGAAGGATCAATACCTGCTGCTTCAGCATCTTGTGCTGCTTTTACAGCTGCAGTTTTGCCATCTGCCTCTAAGTCAGCCTCGGTATTTGTAGAGTCAGGTGCACCTGTGACATCACGTAGTCCCTTTTGGAACTCTCCTTTGGATTGGCCTGCTGCTCTTGCAAGTTTAGGTAGACGTTCAGCACCAAAAAGTAGGAAGAAAATCACTACTAGTATCATTATCTCTCCGGTGTTTAACATATGTTCCCCTCATTTACTGCGAAACGCCTTCTCCTTGTCAATCAATCGGCTGTTAACCACCTGAAACAGGCGGAAGTAGGGCAATTTCATCATTCACATTTAATGGCTCATCTTCTGAAACAGCATTCCCATTTTTACTAATAGCAATACCATTTTCTAACCACTTTTCTATCCCCATTTCTTCTAACATGAATCGAATGGAACTACTTGGAGGGACTTCGATTTCATGTAGTCTGCCTCCAAGTTCTTCGGCGATTGGTCCAAACGCCAAAACCTTGACCCTCATAGTAACCCGAAAGTGGCGCAACTTATCAAGTCGTGCCGACGTGACCTCACTATGGCAACGGCATTAGAGTGCCATGGACTTTGGAAAGTCTATGAAATGGGTGATGAAAAGGTACAGGCAGTAAGAGGTGTAGATATTGCGATACAAGCTGGAGAGATGGTAGCAATCATGGGTCCTTCTGGTTGTGGAAAAACAACACTGCTCAATATGTTAAGTGGTATCGATGATCCTTCTGCCGGGCAAGTTTTTGTTTCAGGAAAGCCTTTGTTTGGTATTTCAGATGATGAAAGAACTGACATACGAGGTAAATCGATGGGTTTCATATTTCAGAAATTTCACTTACTAGAAGTCATGACCGCATTAGAGAATGTCGAAATACCCTTGTTATTACAAGGAATAGAACCCACAAAGTGTAGGGAGATGGCATTAGAATCATTGGCTAGAGTTGGCCTTTCAGAAAGGTCAAACCATCGTCCAACAGAACTTTCAGGTGGGCAACAACAAAGGGTTTCAATTGCTAGAGCAATTGTGCATAAGCCATCAATTATTCTTTGTGACGAACCAACAGGAAATCTAGATAGCAACACAAGTGAACAAGTAATGGATATTCTTTCAGAAATTAATTCTGAAAGTGTTAGTATAATTATTGTTACACATGATGAATCTGTAGCAGGACGATGCTCGCGAATTATTCGTATGATAGACGGGCAAATTCTTGACGAAGAGGATTAACGATGTTAGTTGAAACTATTGTGGTTATTGCGTTAATTTCTCCAATTAGCGTGAGCACTGCATGGTCATTGCGTAATGATGTAAATCACTATTGGAAAACAATTCTAATCGGGCTAGGGCCTGTGATTGACGCATGGATTGTTTGGTTTTTCATTTCACTATTCGATTTATCTTTAGTTGCTACGTGGTCAAGTGTCTTTGCATTTGGAATCATGTCAAATTTGTTGATTGCAGCAATTCTTTCACCACGGAGATTACTTGTATTTCGTTTAGCAATGCAAAATATTAGAAAACGTTCACGACAAAGTGCTTTACTTGTCGCAGGTTTACTTGTTACTTCAGCGATAATAACCTCTTCATTGGTAGTAGGGGATAGTTTGGATGCGACGATGTCTTCTGAAATTGAAGCTGTTTATGGCGAAACAGATGTAATAATCACACATAAGGATCAACGAACTGGATTAGATCTAGATATTAGTCAAAATTTGACTAGTAAATTTGGTTCCACACTTTCTTCAAAAGGAGTTACAAAAAGTTGGGAGCATGGTTTGGAAACTATTGTTACAATGAATTCATCAGATGGAAGAGCTACACCTTCTGCAAAATGGTTTGCTTATGAGGATTGGAATGGTATTGCCGTAAACAAAGTAGCATCTGAAGAATTAGAGGTTTCTGTTGGCGATGTGATCATGCTGAAATGGTATGAAAGTAATAGCGATGGCGAGTTAAATGAAGAATTCACTAATTTGACAATTTCAGAAGTTATCACGATGGAGGGTAAAGGTTCAATGTCAGGAACACGATCGCCTGCATTATTCACCCCGTTAGATTTTGCACAAGATATTCAAGACAAATTTGGATTTGTAAATTGTCTACGATTGTCATTAGTTGATAATTCAAATGTCAATAGCACTATTTCAGTTATTGAATCAATATTCGATGAAATTATTGTTGCTGATGATTCAGGCTTTGAACTAATAGAAGATGGCGATTTGATTTCAATTTCGAAAAGTACTGGTATTGGGAGGTTAGATGTTGATTTTATGAACTCATGGAACGATATGAGTTTACAATTATTAGAGCCAAATGGAACTTCTTTAGAGATATTGCAAGTACCACTAAAAGAGATTGAGTCAAACCGTTACCTCCTCTCTTTGCCTGATGATCAGATAAAACAAATAATCATCGGAAGTGAAGGTGATTGGTATGTTTCTAGTGGCTCTGTCTCTTATCAAAATGACCGAGGCGGTTTATCCCACAAATGGGCAGTTCCCAATGGCGGTTTGATTAATGATGTCGAATTGAATGGTTCATCTTTATTGGTTGCACATACTTATGGTATCTCAGAAATCTCAAGTGATTCTAAAGATGAGATTGTAACTCATGAAAGCGGCGATGAATTTTGGATTGCTACCCAGCCATCTTTACCTCTTCCAGAATTACCTAATACTGTATTTAGCATAGATCATTTGCAGGTTGAAGAAGGAGAGTGGCTTGCAGTTAAGCATTTAACAGGGAGTACAATTTATGAGAAGTTACAAGATGAATGGATAGAACTAAATTACAGTGGCGAATGGTTGCATTACGATAATGAAATCTATTTTGGTTCACCTAGTGGATGGGTCAATAAAACAACCAGTTCACCAGAGGGGTGGTCTGGTTTACAAAATGGATTACTTCTGAATGGTACGAAACTTCATTCGATTTCAGGAGAAATATTAACCAATATGCACCAATATTGCGATGGTAATTTTGCAACTTATGACGGAGATTTATTATGTACAACTTCTATTGGTACATTAGTTAGAGAATCAGAAGGTTTAGTCACTCCTAGACTCGCATCATCAGTGGAAATAGGTGGTTTTGGAGAAACCCCTCAGCTGTTATTGTCCACTAACAATGAGATATCACCAGACATTGGACAAATATTGATTTCAGATAGATTATCCTTACTGCCATCAAATGAATCAATTAGAGTAAATGGTCTAATTCCTTGGGCATATGGGGATGCTGAACCCATTTCACTGAATGTAAATGGAAACATGTCTTCAATCGATGCACCAGGGATGGAAGAACTCCAAGAACTGATTATTGGGATTGTAAATATTTCCGATGGAGAAAGATTGTCTTCTGCAGAAGAAGGAGAACGCTCGGTAATTGTCGTATCAAATGGTAATTATTCAGCAATTGCATTTTGGCTTGATGAAATCTCTACAACAGAAACAATGGGATTAGAAATAGATCCTGCTAAAGAAGAAGCTCTAATTGCTGCTGAAAATAGTTCAGGTGTGTTTGCAATCATGTTCTTGGTATTTGGAACATTTACCATTGCTTCGGGAGTGTTACTAGCAATAACGATAATTTTTATGCTATCTGAAAGTAGGAAATTAGAAGGTGCAATTGTTAGAGCTGTTGGCCTCAAACGCAGTGATCTTAGAGCACTAATGATTATTGAAGGGTCCTTTTTATCAGGAATTGCTTGCATAGCCGGAGGAATGCTCGGGCTAGTATTGGCAAGTATCATTTCATACACCTTCTCAAATGCATTTTCATCAGCAGGCGCCATAGGAATTTCATTTAATTTTGAATGGGATAGTCTGTTAACAGGCATCTCAATTGGATTTATCATTGCAATATCTGTACTTTGGTTCACATCAATGTGGACCAGTAGGTTGAATGTAGTTCAAGCATTACGTAATTTATCTCCATTGAGAATGGCTGGTATTCCTTGGTGGTTCTATCTCTTATTGATTTTATTATTCGGTGGTTCAATTATATTATTACTTTACATGATTTTGATTCCAGCATCATCTTCTCTGAGGTACGCTTTGTGGAATTTGTCAGGCCCACTTATGTTATTGGGGTTAGTTCCAATTTTTACTTTTGCAATTCCTCATGCTAGGAAACGTAATATTCGTAATGTTGGAAGAAATACAATGGCTTTTTCTGGGCTAATTTTGATTGCTTGGACCGTATTGTTTTCGTCTTCAGCTCCAGTTGACAGCGATGTGCAAAAAGATGAGTTTACATTTATAATTCTGGGCTTTGTTGAAGTTCTTGCAGGAGTTTTACTTCTATCTGGTCTAGCGCCCATAGTAGCTAATTATATGTCGAAATCTACTATCGTTACGAGGAGAATTGGCCCGTCAGCAACCGTTGCGATTGCACATCCTAACGCTTCTCCAACTCGAACTGCAATAATAATGGCAATGTTTTCATTGACAATATTCAGTGTAGTAGTATTAGCTGGATATTCAGTGCAATTCGAGGAACATTCGCAAGGATATGTGGAAGATGCGAGTGGTGAATTTGAAATTCTCCTCACATCATCACGAATGCTACCGATTAATTTGGATTCAGATCCAGATTTGTGGGGATTAGATAGTGAGTATGTAAGACACATTGATTCTGTGGCAAAAGTGTCTAGAGCAGTTGCATGGGTGGAAAAGGGTGAAGACAAGGTGCCCTACATTTTGCGTGGAGTAGATAACTCATTTATTACACATGGAGGGTTGCCGTTAGAAAGTTGGGATCCTGCTCTTGGACAGACTCAAGAAGAGGCATGGATTTCATTAAATTCTCGAAATGATGTGGTATTCATAGATAGTTCATTTGCGCTGGTTGATCCAAATACAGGCGCATCTATGGTAGGGGTGACAATTTCAATTGGAGAATCGATTTCGCTAATTGATATTTCCAACCCAGGAAACGTTCGAAATTTCACAGTCGGGGGTATTTTGTCAGAATCATCATATTTGTTTAGTTCTGGAATTTGGATGAATACAGAAATAGTTGAAGAACAATATGGAGGAGTTGTAACTAGAACTTACGTTTCTCATTCAACAGATATAGATTCAAATGAATTAAGTAACCAATTATCAGAGGATTTATCCTCCAAAGGGATACATGTAGTAGTTATTGAAGATGAAATCCTCATAATATTAGGTCTAGTTTTCCAAATTTTAGATATTTTCCAATCTTATCTTGCCTTAGGGCTTATTGTCGGGATTGCAGGCATAGGTGTTGTTACGTATAGATCAGTTTCTGAAAGAACAGGGCAAATAGGTATGCTACGTGCGTTAGGATTTAGGAAGCGGTTGGTTATGTTGTCATTATTGATTGAGATATTATGGGTGTCATTGCTAGGAATGCTAAATGGAGCAATTATTGGGATATTGTTCCATATTGGTTTGCACAATGCATTTTGGGTTGATCGTGGTGCTGAGTTGATATTGCCCTGGTCTACCTTGGTTTGGTTATTATCCATAGCAACTTTATTTGTTATATTGGCTACTGCGGTACCAGTAATAAGAGCTTCAAAGATTACTCCGGCCATGGCTCTTACTAGAATCGATTGAAACCATTACAAAATTAATCGATAACATCTTACAAAATTTCTGTACTAATTTGCCCATTTTCTAACATTTTTACTCAAAAAAGAGGTCACTGAAAGCCTAATATTTTGGTGAAGAAAAGTGTCAATCTTACTATATTGGTGACTGAATGTTTCCCAATGCCTAAATACCCAACATGGCGTGGGGGTGCCCAACCACCCTAGTGGAGGACATGACAATGAGCAAGTTAACCCCCATGATATTGGCCCTACTAATGCTAGCAAGTACATCTCTTGCTGCACTAGATTGGACCGAATTGGAAGAAATAAAGATGAGCGATGCTGATGGACGTAGTGGTCCTAATGCAGAAGTAATAGACATCATTAACCCGAGACCGACAACCACCGACAGTAATACTGGCGAAGTACGTGGTACGCAGAAAGCTGGCGACGACATCACATTCGAAGTGATGATCCAAAACAGTGGAGATAGCGCAATAGATGAGATGAGCGTAACAGTCGCTGTCTATCTATCAGAAGGCGGCAACCGTGGTGCAGAAGTCCACTCTTGGACCAACAATGATGTCATTTGTGACGACACGAACGCCTGCCCTTGGTCGGAGTTAGAAGGTAACAACACCTATCTGGCAAATGGCTATTATACGCCAACCTACCAAGGTGCACCAATTGTATGGACACCTGTTACTGGAGATTACATCGTTGTAATTGAAGTAGATGCAGGTGGAGATGCAGATCCAGGTAACGACTACAAGGAGGTATTCGTAACTGTCACAGATTGGTCAGACATAGTAGTTGACCTTGAATGGAACTCTGGTAAAGATATAGAAAGTGGATCAATGTCAAAAGCAGCAACACTAACTGTTTCTACAGATGGTTCTTCTGCTTGGGAAGCAAGGAGCATTGTAGTGCAACTTGATATCCAAGGGCTACTAACCAATGCAACTAATGATGACGGAGATGATCTTCTAGGTATCTCACAAGTAGGGGACTTAGGTACTTCTACAATGGTTGAAACATTCGCACACGAGGAAGACATAGACAATGTAACTAATGCTACAAGATACGTTATGAATTTTGAAGACTCTGTGACATACAACATCTATGTCACACCAGATACTGGTGCTACATCAGGAGCTTACTCCATTGAAGCAAGTTTAGTAAGTTACGTAGTTTATGGACAACTTCCTGATTGTGCTGAAACGGAAGTACGTGAAACTCAAGGAGGCGAAAATGCAACTGATGAGGAAAGAACTTACTACCACTCTTGTGAAGTGACATTTGAAACCGATGACGTTGCTTCTACAAGTGAGGATGAAATAGAAGGATACATCCAAACATTCCATGACATTGCAGTTACTGATATCATGATTAATCAAGGATATGCTTCCACTGAAGATGGACCAGTAGGTTCACCTTCAATGGCAGGACTTACAGAAGGGCCATTAAACCCAGATTGGGGTAGTGTCCAAGTTGCTGTCCAACACATGGGAAGTGATCTTGGAGTTGTCTATGATTGGAATGTAACTTTCACAATCGAAGACATGGTCACAGGATCTGTTTATACTGAAGATGCAGACTCTTGTTCAGGCGGTAATGGCGAGGATTATATTCACGCTGGATTAGGAATGGACATTAATTCACCAGGTGTTATGGAAGTCGGCTATGCCTGTGTATTCTTTAATTTCGTACCAGGAATGTATTCAATTGAGGCTGAAGTTTCAATGATAAATATTCCAGATGGTGATGGCGATGGTCTTGATGATTACGAAGACATGTCTGCACGAAATGATAAGATGGGCTTGGAAGACATATCTTCCTTGAACAACCGTCCAACTGTCACGCTCACCCTTGAATCTGAAGGGGACATAATTATTGGCGGTGAAGAAATTATTATTCTATCTGCAACAGCTGTAGATGCTGATGACCCACTTGGAACATCATTGATGTATTCATGGCAACACCCAATGGATGCTGATGGCGATCTATCTCCGTGTAATGGCATGGGTCCAGAATTCGCAGTTTGTCAGTTAATCCCTGACACTTCGATGTGGGCATCAAACCAAATGTATTCTGTTACAGTAACTGATGCTCATGCAGGTAGTTCAACTGCATACCAAACTGTAATGGTTTGGAACCACGCTACGGCAACACACAATGCAGATAGTGGAATTGAAATGGTATACGACCTTGTTTACAATTCTAACAACGATTACACTGTTTCAATAGTAGATGACTCAAGTTCTTATTCTAAGGATTTGGCACAATGGGGCTACTCTGGAGTATATGACTCAGTTTGGGCATTTACATTTACACCAAGTACAACCTACCTAGGTGGAGACTTCCTGTCTCAGTCGTTCACAATAACTTATGATACAGCAATTATCACTGAAGATGTAACTAGTGTATTCTACGTTAACAATGGCGCTTGGACACAGTTAGATGCAACAATGACATCTTCTGGTAGTTCAGGTATGGTAGATGTTGCATTTGCTGAAGGTACAGTATCTACTCTACAACCTGGTACAATTGTATTCATGGGTGGAGAGCTAGTAGAGATTGCACCGCCAGTTGCACACCCTATGGGATTGACAATGGCGGCATCATCTGGTGGAAACATCGATTATTCGTGGACATATATGGGAGCAACAGTTCAAGACGTAGATAGTCTAAGAATGACCGTATGTGCAGATGATGGTTCTGCTTGTGTTGTTACAAATGGAAACACATCAATGACTTCTGCCCAATTAAACGGTCAGACACAAACTGCACATGGAGTAACATACACTGTTACGCTAGAAGTTTGTAATGTTGCAGGATGTAACCCGACAGTAGCTACTGGATCAGCAACTGCTGATAAGCAAGTAGATGGAGATGCTTCTGCAACTGAAGTAACTCTTGCAAACAAGGATGATAATACTTGGACAGTTTCATGGACTGCTAGTGGCAATAACGATGATGTTGCTGGCTGGTGGGTCTGTTACTCAAGAGTTAGTTGGACTGCTCCTGGGGATATGCCACTAGACAATTGTGGAGATGCAGGCGATGCAGCTTCTTTGGATATTAGTAAACCATCTGTTGGCGGTAAGTACTTCTTTGCAGTAGCACCTTACGATGCACTTGGAAATTACAAGGGAGCAGCAGTTGCAACTGATGCAACCATCGTAGGTTCACAAACTGTAGATCCGTGTGTTGAAAATCCGGAACTAGAAGAGTGTGCATCAATAGGCGATGAGACTGAAGGCGATGGCGAAGTTCCAACTTGGACTTGGGGAGTTATCGTAGGTCTCGTAGTTGTTGCATTCGTAGTGGGTGCATTTATCCTCTCTCGTGGAGGAGATGACGACGAAGGCAAAGATTGGGATTACTGATTGAATACAATTAGTGAAATAGCAATTAATGCTAAATTGCCATGGAGGGCGGTTCGCCGCCCTTCATGGCTTTTTTTTATTTTCATTTCAATAACAAAACATGGATCTACTCGGTTCCAATTTAATAAAGTAGGTGTTTTTTTAAAACTGAATTTTTCGGAGGTACGAAAAAATCAACAGGATCTACAATAATCGTTACAAAATAGTTTAGCTTTTACAGAAAATAACATTGTTAGAAAAACCACTTCTTTGGGTGAAACCTTTTCCTTACTTGTGCATTAAGCCTTCAGTACTCTGTTTTCCTAGTAGATACTGTTTGTAAAATGAATGATTTTAGGCAATATGTGCAGGTGTCTTCATTGAATGTTTATTGTTCTAAAACACCCACTTCATTCGCAGATTTATTGGTATTCTAAAAGCGCATGTACCCCAACACTCATAAGGGAAACAAAGCCTGAGATGCACTGCATACAGTCCGTAAGGGGTGATGAACGTGATGTTGGGAAACAAGAACACGAATAAAAAGACCGCAATGAGTGGTGTGGGCATAGCCCTCCTGCTCTGCATGTTGATGGTAGGTATGACAATGACCAACCTAGTGCAGACAGACACTGCAGACGAGAAGAAAACTGATTTCGTTGATTCGAATGAAGTAAGCGAAGATCCTTTCGCTCTTCCAGCGGTCGTAGAGCCTGAAAATTATGAACAAGATGAATCCTCTGAAATAGAGGGTATGAGGAATTTGAATCAGAAAGCATTCCGTACTGACGACGGAAAGATAGATCTGATTACCACCTCTGAACCTATCCACTATATTGGTGATGATGGTTCCTGGGAAAACATTGACCTCAACATCATGGCAACCATTAACGGTTGGGAAGTTACAAAGAACAACTACGAAGTTTACTTTGGAGCCGAAACCGAATCTGGTGTTGCAGTAGCGGTCCATCCTAATGTGGACCCTATCATTACTGGGATAGCTCCAATGGTAATGACATTAGATGAAACTGCAACAGCGCCAATGCCGTATATGGCAGGTCCATCAGCCGATGGCATTGAAATAGGAGGTAACACAATTCGTTACCCTCTAGCCGAAGGTTTTGATTTGGACTACACTGTAACAGAGACACAGTTGAAGCAGAACTTGATAGTAAGGGATAGACCTGTACTTGAAGAGAATGTTGCTTGGTTAGGTCTAACTGAACAGATGTTCTTGCCATTAGAATACGGTGTATTCTCTGGAGAGAATTTAGTCGGAGAAGAAATGGTTCAAACAACAGAAGAGTTGACCATTAGACATCTAGTGACTAAGGAAGTTTTGGTTACAATCCCTGCTCCAGTAGTTACTGACAGTAGCGGAGACCCAGAAGGTTTCTACATGGCAACTTACTTCGTACGTGCATATGGAAATACTGTTATTTTGACTACTGCAGTTGATAGCGATTGGCTAATGGATGAAGACAGAGTCTACCCAATTGCAATTGATCCTACGGTTCAAGTAACAAGTTCCGCAGGTGGATACTGTTGGACTAGTTACAAGAGATGTTATTCCACAACATACAGGTATATCTACAACAGTGGTAACAACCACTACAGACAGCCATGGCACAGGTATACCTTCTCTGCATCCAATTCTCCACCAACAGGTGCGACAATTGACAAGATCGAATGGAGACAATATGTTAGGTATACTTCCAGCTGGACTAGCTCTGCAAACACTTTCAAGGCAGTAGTTGTCGAGGATTGTGGAAGCAGTTATTCTTCTAGTACAAATCAAATACCTACAAGAACTTGTAATGGTAATGCATTAGCAGCACAGAGTGGATATCACACTGGTTCCTCTGCAAGGAAAACCATTAGTGGAATTTACAATTCGCCATCCTTTGGTACATATACCAGAGGTAACGGTTGGAAAACTGTAACTGCATGTAACTCAGCAAGTACTTGTGCGGCTTCAACTGGTGGAGTTAGCCATATTAGCAACGCTGTATTTAATGGTGGAAGTTTGATGTTGGGTACAAAGTACCCGCATACCACCTATGCTTACACATATTCCTACCACTATGGTAGCTATAACGGATATCTGAGAGTAACATACAGCGGAGGTTCTGATACAGCAGCACCAACTACTGATTTCGTACCATATGATGGAATTACTTCTTACAAAGAAGGTAAGAGAACATTCTTTACAACGCTTACTGATTTCAGTTATGTTGATACAACTTCAACAGGAGCACCACACTTGTATTACTCGATAAACAATGGTTCATATTCCAGTTCGAAAGCAACTGTAATTGGAACTTGTGCAACATCTGGTACTAACAAGGCTTGTAAGGTAAAAGCATCAACAGGATCTATTAGTACAGGAGATTATGTAAACTATTTCTGGGCATTCCAGGACTTAGCGGCATCACCTAACTTCGCCACTGACCCAACAGGTGGTACAGGTAGCCCAAGTGCAGCGAATGCGCCTTCAAACACATACTCTTTCTTTGTTGACGATCCAGCAAATGCAGCATCTACTGCTATGAAGTTGACAGTTCATATAGATGAGCGCTCATCTTATACAAGCTCTGTTAGGAAGTATTTCGATCAACAAATGACTTACTACGATGATAACGATGAATATGTATTCGAAATGGATACATCCAATTGTGGAACTGGAAGCAATTCTTGTTTCTACACAGGAACATCATCATGGTATTACCAGTACACATACTGGAGATTACAATGGCAGAATAGTGCAACTTCAGGGTACCAATATAATGGTGCAAGAACCGGTGACGAAATTCTTCTGCAGAGAGGAGGCGGATATCTGCCATTAACTGCAGCCGATGGTCCTGGAATGAACTTGATTTTCGTCTATGACTCAACCAAGAACGATTGGGCTATGGTTGGTCTTGGAGATGCAGATACAGGTATTTCAGACCCACTAGCAGGCGGTGCGTCAGCTACAAAGAGGTCTACATATGCAAGTACTGCATCTTGGCTAATCGACATCCCAAATACTATTGATGGAGACTTTGGTAAGTTTGACTTCTCTTCAGGATCAGCTTCTGGACAATCTTCAGATGCAAATTGGCTATGTGTTGGTGACAACGGATTCTTCTATTGGATCCGTTCAACAAGCTCAAACCCTGTTTGCAGCTCAAGTTACTACGTTGCATATGCTAGTACTTACGCATGGAGCGGTTTCGCATTAGGAACTGGATACTATGCTAAGTCTTCAAGCAGCTCTAATGGTGTTACTTGGAAGGTAGGAAAGATAGCTCCAACAGTGGACACCTTTGCACCTGACATGAAGCACAGTGCAATGGCGGACTCTCACTCAAGAGACCGTACATTCACATTTACGATTTCAGATGCAGGTGATCCAGCATCTGGATTGAATGTTTCAACATCAGCTGGAGTAGGTCCTACACTATACTACAGAGTGCTAGAACCGGGAGGAAACGCATATGGCTCTTGGCAAAGTGCGGTACTATCGCCAAGTAAGGCTAGAGCAGATTGTGTATTATCAACATGTGACTGGTCTTACACTCTTGAAGATATAGAGCGTGGAGCATATATAAAATACTACGCTACGGCAAAGGACGTAAGTCCGGCATCAAGTGGAGTAAATACTAATTCCACTTCAACAAATGAGTTCCAAGTAGGAGATCCAAACAAAGTATTCATTGTTGAATGGCACGATATTGGTTATAGTATCAATCACCAGTGTACTTTCCAAGCACTATTCTATGATGTAACAAATGAGATTGAGTTCAAGTATGATACTGACTGTAAAGCAACTTATGATTATGCTACTGTTGGTTACCAGGACCAAACTCGTAATATTGGTTCAACTCTTAGAACGCAACTAGGTTATATGGGATCAAGCGGAGGTAATCCGAATCCTGTAAATTACCGTATCTCAACAGATGGTAATTCTCATGGCCATGAAACATTCGATGCAGGTTTGGTAGAGTTGCCAACATATGATGTTGCGATTGCAGGTGCTACAAATGGAAGACCATATGCAACACAATGTGCAACATCTAGCAACTGGAATACATACAAAGCATCTTGTAATGCTAACATCGATTTGCCTGATGGATTCGTATTCGAATACTTCGGTACAACATACAATGGTTCCGACACTTCAGATAGAGTACATCTAAGCAGGTTTGGAAACATGTATTTCAAACAAGATGGTGTACAAACTAGAGAGCGTTCACTGAGCACATGGTATACTTCTATGCCACAAATGCCTTCTAAGGGATTGAACATGCCAGGTAACATTGCTCCATGGTGGGGATTCTACAGCAGTTACTACTGCTATGATAATTCCGCAATTGATTGTTCTGTACGTACAAGAATGATACCATTCGAAGGAAAGGGAACTGATGTAACTAATGATATTACAGGGCCAACAACATGGGCACTGATTGATTCACCAATACGTGTCAACCCAGCGAATGATTATCTCTCAATAGGCGATGATCTGACTATCGAAGAGGGTGTTGTCGTTCAAGTAGCATCAGGAAAGGGTCTGTCATTCGATGGACAATGTAGTTCCTTTAACGCAACAGGTTCGTCAAATTCACACATTAAGTTTGAAGGACAGAATGGCGGAACTTGGAAAGGTCTAGCATTTACAGCAGCTTGTACAACAACTGATGATAGACATATCATGTCTTACGTTGATTTCGCTAACACAACCGATGCAGCAATTGCTGCAGGAAGCAGACATGGAAGTGCTCCATCTGCTACAGGTAACGTTGGTAATTTCACTATGTCAGATGTAACTTTCACAAATGTTGCAACAGCATTTGAGCATGGAAGTGGCGCAGGAACTATTGTTTCTATCAGTGATTTCGAAGTTAACGATGCTAGTGCATCCTGTTTCAACTTTGCAGAAGATTCGATAGTAACTATGAGAGATGGTGACATGAATGACTGTAACTCAAATGGAAACAGCGCACATGCAGCAGTAGGTGTTAACCTAGACAATCCATCAGCAGCAGCAAGCTCTGGCGGTTCTCTAATCATGGAGAATGTTGACATTACTGACTCTAAGGTTAATCTGATTAACGTCGACTTAGAGAATGTTTGGCTATCCAATGTAACAGGATCAACTTCTGGAATTGGTGCACAATCTGGAACAGTACTAACCTCCTCAGGTTCAGGTGCTGACTCAGCAGTGTACGTTCACAACTTGGACGCAGATGGATATGGTTCTTCTACAATTAATGCAATGTCTAGTATTATGCTAGATGATGTTGATGTAGGAAGTGCAGACATCACTATGTCTCCAGGCGGCACACAAAGTACAAACGCTGGTCCAGCAGGTGACGATAATGCATTGTTCACTGATTTAACCGCTGGCGATCTGACAATGTACCGTATGGCTCCTCAGATGAACAATATCGATGTTGGTGCTCTAACTATTGGAGGAAATACACCAAATGCACTCGATGCAGTTGAGGGAACAGACTGGGACACAGAAGGAATTTCTGTTAACGGATGTGGATTTACAGTATCCGCTGATACAGTAACAACTGATTGGGTCGCAGGTTCTTGTGGAAGTGCAACAGCACCAAACTCAATTACATTGTCTGATGTTACAGGTACTTACACCGGAACAATGAATGCATTATATGCACGTAACTCTGCAATTACTATCGGAGATGGTAGTTGGACAATGCCTAGCAATTATGACAAGTTTGCTAAAGCATCTACTAATGCACGTGTTGTGCTAATCGATGTTCAGCAAGATGGTAATGATTGTGATGGCTCAGGCAATTGTGCTACTGATTCATCAAGCTCAGGAGCAGTTTACTTTGGAGATACTGCATCTGTTAAGGTGTTCAAGCTTCTAGGAGATGGATCTAAGGAATATAAGTCTGGACACACTGTTCAAGCGACAGTTGTAGACACAGGTTCCCCAATGTTCATTGTTGGAACCCATAAGACAGATTCCAATGGCGAAGCGAGTGTTTGGACAGTTGATTCAAATGACGCAGGTGACACATATACAAATCACAACCTAAGAGCATGGGGACCATCTGGTCAAAACGAGACCTCTGTAGGAGATTCTTGGTACCCATCCGGTGGTTTTGCTTCTGGAGATAGTGTTGAACTTCGTTTGGAACCAGCTCCAGTTGGTTTGAACGGTAGCAACATGGATTGTGCTTATCTACAAACCCACCCTGAAGCAAGTCTAGGATATGACAGTGCCACAGATACTTACACCTGGGAAGGTAAAGTTACACTAAGAGGAGATTTGACAATTGATAGTTGTACTATCGTAATGAGAGCAGTGTTCAATGTCGAATCTGATGGAACAAACAACCCAGTCTTGAAGATATCAAGCGGCGGAACAATGGTTCTAGAATCAACTAGTACTGATACTGGTACATTGAAGGCAACATCACCAGCATATCCTCTAAATTTGGATATGGATGGCGGTGCTTTGACACTTGATGGCGGTGTAATCCGTGATGTAAGTGGCGGTATCAATCTAGATTCAGGTACATTGACAGCAATGAATTCTGCAACAGTATTCGGCCGTACATCACAGCCTGCTACTGAAGCAACAATTTATGTCAATGGAGGAACAATTGATTGGGACGATTCAACAATCCAAAATGCTGGTCAAACAGGAATTGGATTAATGTTTGAAGGAACAGGTGGCGCAATTGATAACATTGCTGTAAAGAATGCAGAAACTGCGATCTACAGCAAGAATGCTATGCCAACAGTAAATGGTTTCACATTAACTGATAACGATGTTGGAGTAGATGTTTATGGAGGTATGAGCCTTCCAACATTCTACAGAAGTCCTCTATTGTCTGGAACAACTGGATGGGCAACCTATGCGGTGGACCTTTCATCATATCTTGGTGAGGATTACCTACAGGTAGCTCTTGATTCAATTTATGCTGGTGGTAATGCGCATCCAAGATACAATTACTACACTTCTAAGTATTACATGATATACGATAGAATGAATATTGAATTAACAGATGATGCAGGAAATGTTTGGAACATTACTGACAAGACCCACGACGGTTACTATGACGGTGCAAGTGGTGGAGTTGGAGGTGTACCTTCATGGCACTGTAACCTGTATGGATACAGTTACACACAGTGGTATGATTACAACTACTTCTACTACTTCATGCGATATGGAGGATATACTAGTGGTGGATCTAATTACGACTATCCAAGTGATTTCGGATTTAGATGGCAAGATACAGACAAGACACCATCATACTATTATCCACAACACTATTGGGGATTCTCTTACACATCTTATACTGCTATGTACAATTCCTTATACTATCCTCCTGAAGGATTTAATGGATTGTTTGGTAGTTACAACATTTGTGTGGACAGAGCATATACCTATGGTAACAGCCCTGGACATGGTGCACGTATGGCTTTCCCAATTGTTGATATCTCAGGTAGCAACATAACAGGAGTAAAGATGTACGTCGATGTTCTACACGCTCGTGCTAACAACTATCAAGATAGACTTGAAGTTCTTGCTAGTACAGGTAATAACCCAGCAAGTATGGGTGACTATGCTAGAGAATCAGGAACTCCATCATTCGATAATGGAGTAATTTCTGGTGGAGACAATGGTGTAGAAATTGGTGGCGCATGGGCTGCCGCTGATTTCAGCAACATCACAGTTAACAACCCAAGCAATGCAGGTCTTGAGATAACAGGATCCACAGCAGCATCCATGGATGACTTAGATGTCAACGGTGGAAACTACGGTGTATTAGTAGGTGCAGCAGGCTCTGGAAAGATGGATATTACAAACTTCGATATTTCCAACAGCGGCCAAGCAGGTTTCTATTACATTAAGGATCTTTCTGGTACACACGAAGGTACTATTACAGGTTCATCTGGTGCGGCTATCAAATTAGGTAAGTCTACCAGTAAGGATTTGTCTTGGGATAATATGAATTTAGCATCTAATGCAATTGGAATTGAAACTGCAGGTACAGGTAAATTATCATTGACAGACTCGACGTTTAACAATGGTAAGGACTTTGTAATTTCTGGATCATCTAAGGTAACGTTCGTAGAAGGAACAGTCGATACAGCAAGTGTTGACGTTACTGGAAGCGGTGTATTCGAGAGAATGCGTGAATTATCAGTTAACTTAGAAGCATCTAGTAATGCGGTAAGCGGTGCAACGATTATCCTTAAGAATGCAGATGGTAAAGTCACCGGATCTGGAATAACAGATTCAAATGGTGACACCGCTGGTTTGACGTTTGTTACACAAACTGTCGATGTCAATGGAATTACTGTTGCTAACTTGGGAGGATACACAGCAGTTACAGTAGCTCAGGTAGGATCATACAGTTATTCCTCACCTTCGAGTAACTCTGCAGATTTCAGATATGGAACAGATGCATTATCATTAGTTGATACATCTGGTAACTCGCACAGCATGGTTTTGACTAGTTCAATTGATTCACGTGTCTGTTACAGTTACTCTAGTTCTTCATACACTTACCAGGCGCAATGTGCTGGTAGTTTATCGACATCTGGAGTAAGAACTTACAGTAGTGGAATGAAAGAATATGGTTACTATGGAGCAACTCCAAGAGTAATGGACAATCAAAGTATCATGGTTGACGTAGGATACTGGTATGTCGATGGTAACACCGACAACGGTTTCAACAATTCAGAGATACTTGTAACAGGTGCTTTGAATTCATACCATTCTATGCGTTTGATTTCAACAAGCCCATATGGAGCAAGGTTGTCATCACATAACTCTGAATGGACTGCTGTAACAATTGATGATAATGATGAACCAATGGGAATATTCATTGGTTACAACAATTGGAACGATATCATACCAGATATCCAAGATTCCACAATCAGTGGATTAGCAACAGTTGTATCAACATATGGACCTAAGTCAAGCTTTTATCCATGGAGTCAACCACACGACTTCATATTCAAGAACAATACTGCAAGCCACTATCACCAAGGTGATAACATTGGTGCGGCTCAAAATTGGGATTTCTGTTTGAATATAGGAGCACATGATGCTGAAATACACGATAACGTAATGAGCAACTGTGGTGTTGGAGTAAGTGTGAGAAGAACTGGATTCTATTACTATTATAATTCAGTAAGCGATCGTGCAAACTATTGGGGTGCTGATGATTCATCGATTCTGAATAATGAGTTCATTGATACTGAATTAATCGATATTTGGTTTATGTTGAATTCTTACTCTGATGATGTCTTGATTCAGAATAACGTATTCAAAGGTTCAACAACGCCATCTTATGGTGTCTATACACAAGA
>MDSZ01083098.1_pt1 | contig 23636 bp, 10 predicted proteins | sample 811201 | NCBI WGS metagenome assembly MDSZ01 (sample SAMN05326647, study PRJNA326480) | marine metagenome | isolation source: seawater | place: Indian Ocean: North | collected 2010
ATTTGTTTCCTGGGCCGCAAGTACCTGGGGCTGACGGCCGAGATCGCCAAGACCCAGCACGGGCTGGACTGCGTGTACGGGGACACCGACTCGGTGTTTCTGCAGATGAAGCACGGGGTCGACGACGGCGCGGCCATTGAGAACGCCATGAACCAGCATTACCCTAAGCCCATGATGCTGGAGCACGAGGCCACCTTGAAAAGAATTCTTATGGTGTCAAAAAAGCGGTACGCGTTCGTCACCACGGACGAACCCCAAGAACTCACGACCAAGGGCCTGCAGTGCAAGCGGCGCGACATGCCCGGGTGCGCCACGACCACGCAGCGTGCTATGTTGACCAGGCTGTTGGTGCACGGGGACGAAAACGGTGCGTGCCAGGTGCTGGAAGATGCCGTGGGCGTTTTGCAAAGTGTAGCACCCGGTGCCACTTTAACGGCCCCGATGCTGGAGCCGTTTGTGATTCGCCGCGAATTGACCAAGCCGACCACCCAGTACGCGGACAATCCGCCGCCCCACGTCGCGGCCGCACGACGCGCCACCAAGGTCGCCATCAGCGTGGGCGATCGCGTTGCTTTTGTCATTCTGAAAAGCCAGACGACGTGCGGCGTTGGCGGCAGGGCGTGGTGCGTCGAAGATTGCTTGGGGACGACGCGCCAGTTGGACGTGGCGTGGTACATGGAGCAGCTTAAGTCGTGCGTCAAGGACGTGGTGGACTTGGGCATCAAAAGATGTGACACGGTGTTGCACCGGTGCCAGCAGCTGCTGGCGTGGGTGCCGCCCGATGTGACCCTGGTGCAAGAGTCGGCGATTGCGCGGTCTTTGCTGGGGGCGGACGCGTGTCGGGGTAACGTGGGCGCGCTCGTGGTGCGGAAGAGAGGTCGTGGTGGTGGTGGTGGTGGTGTGGGCGCGGCGGACAAAAAGCGGCAGCGCCAGGCGTGCCTGGGGGCGTTTTTTGGGAAGGTGTAGTCTGTCAGACAAGTATAAATACACTAAGATCACACAACATTGAATTTATCAGATCATGCCGCGTGTTATACGTAAGGATTACACAGTGACAAAAATAGTCAAAAATCATCAATTTGCAATTTATAAAATAATGACAAATGAAGTAAGCAGTGTGACGTACAGAAATAACATAGAAAAACCAAAAAAATTTTTTACTTTACAATATATCAACAAGGGATTATTTGATTGCTCCATATCAGATGTCGAAAATAACGGTTCAAACCCTGTACAATTACAAAGTGTACATGAATTTGATGCAAATACAGTAAATGTAGTTTTAAAAAATGTAGAAAAAGACGTGACTGTGGAATTACATCTTCACACAAGCAGCATGACACACGATCCAGCAAGATCTGAAATAACAGCAGACACATTTGTACAAAGTCTACAAAAAATACTGCAAAAGTATCCTGCTGCACATAATGATTTACAGCTAAGACTAGTATAACTTCAATGTACGCAAGCGCATGCGCAACGCGCACAGTGCTAACACCATGTACACCTTCTTCTACTCCCAGCGCGACGCCTTTGAGCTATATGTCTTAAAACCGTAATACAGGTTCTGATAGCATCGTCTTATATTGTGCTACTGTCACATTTTGTGTACCAATTTTTTGTGCAATTTTTTTAATTTTATTCAACTGTCCTGTAGAGAATGTACGTACGAAATCTTCAAAATACTTTAAGATTCCGTGAAATGCTTTTGGTTTGTCTATTACATGTACACATTTCACACAGGAATCTTGTTTACTTTGAAAAAATATGAAATAATGAGGTATCCGTTGCCCAATGTTACGAATTTGTTGCACTATGCCGGTTGGAGAAAATTGTATAATATCTTGAATTTGCCAACGTTTAATTATAAATGTGTTTTCTACACTATGTACACCAGTTTTTTTGTTTTCTACAATTGTGTTGACAAATATGCTGTCATCGTCGTGAAAATGCCACGGCCTTTCTGGATTTTTTTCAATATATTCCAAACTTGCATATACTTTCATTTTTTTGAATTGCAATTGTTGATGTAAAAATTCACAAGTATATGTATCTGGAACAGTAGAGTGCCAATCATAAAAAGACAAAAATGTTTGGGCGGGAATATAATACTTTCCTACAAATTCAAATAATTTTACGGAAGAATAATCAATTGTATAGTCGCCCATGTATTAGAATTCAAGTGTTGTCGAGTAGCATGTATATAGTGCTTCGGTAAGCACTATAAAAACAAAGACTATAAACGTACAATTTGTCATCTTGTGTAATTCACACAATGCCAGAAGCAATTATTTTGTGTGGCACGCAAGGATCAGGCAAATCTACATATTACCAAAAAATGAAAAAAGAGTTTCATCCGTTGTTCGTCAACACCGATGCTATTGTTGATTTTGTTGCATCACTCGAGCATGAAAAAGTTACAAACAGCACTTACGCAACATATCGTTATGGAAGAAAAGTAAATCAATCAACAACAATGACGCAAGCAATTAATGCCTTAATTCCACAAGCAGCAAAGTTCCAAAAAAAAAACATTTGTTTTGAAACAATTAATTTATGGGTTCCAGATGAAAACGGAGATCTTCCATGGATTCAAGACCTTTCAAGACAATATGAAAAAGTCAATATTTTTTTTGTTGTTGTTTACCCATTTTCGACTGTATTGCAGCGAATCAAAAAGCGTCAACAAGCAAACACATTAAGTGATGAAGAGCTAAAAAAGGCTTATATACGTGGGCTTTACTACAAAGGGTTAGTTGAACAATATGTTGAAAAGCAACAACAACAAAACAATTTATTAAATGTGGTTATCACAACAATTGACAACAGCAGCAGCATCAAACGTCATAGTGGTAGCTTACGTGATATAACTAATGTTCGATTAAGTGAAAATCATTATGCTTCACCTGCCCTTATTCGTCTCAGAATGTAGGCAAACTATGGGCTTTATTTTGCATAGCACTGCCAGCCTACCAAAGGTATAGCATACCGTCGAAGCTGCACGCACGTACCGAACGGTATAAACTTGGCTTTGACATTATGAAGCACGCCTCAACCCTGCACCATGTACACCTTCTTCTACTCACAGCACGACCCCCAAATCCAGACCAACCGGTCCGCCACCCTTACAGCAGCAACTCTGTGTCAAAACAATCACTCACAGCGCGCAGCCCAAATGATGCACGGACGGTGGGTGCGCCCCACCGCAACTGCAGCAAAACCTAAAAAGTGTACTACGCCAACAACAACCGGCAGAACCTAGGTTTTATTACAACGCTTGAACTTTGCAACGGCACAAACACACCATGCCACGCCGGCGCATCCGCTACGTCTGCCGGTTCCTGGCCGCATTTGTGCTGGCGGTCGCGTTCTTTTGGTGGTGCGCCCGTGCGCCGGCCGTGCACTGGGCGCCGCACGCCCATCACAAGACGTTGGGACCGGGCGTGCAGTGGGGTGTGCACAACAGCTACGCGCGCCAGCCGGTCTCGTGGTTCGGCAACGTTCCGCAACCCGATTTGCAGGAACAGTACCAGCACGGGATCAGAATCTTTGAGATCGACGCCTACTGGCTGGGACTGTTCTGGCATCGGTGGCTGGTGGCCCACGTGCCCGTGCTGGACCAAAGCGCGCACGTCTCCAGCCTGCAGGAGGCCTCGTGCGCTTTGAGGCAGCTGGGACCGGACACGGTGATGTTCTTGGATGTTAAGAATTTTGCCGTGTGGCCGTCGTGCGGCACCAGCGCCGTGCGCACCATGCTGGAGCACCTGCAGGCGTGCCACGCAACGAACCCCATGACCATTATGGTCGACGTGTCCTGCGAGCCGTACGATAACGTGGCGTGCGCCTTGGGGATGCAAAACGCTGCTGCATTGGTGAACACCACGCTTGCGTTTCGCGGCATTGATTTCTGGTGGCTCAAGCACGACTGCAGCGCCAATAAGACCTACACTTCGCAAAAACCAGCATGCAATCCTTTTGTTGAGCGTAACGTCACGGGGCGCGCCACGCTGCCCATTATTGCACAGTGCCACCACTGCACGCGCCAGCAGTGTGCGCTGGCCATGCTGGGGTACGGCGCGCCGACCACCTATGTCCAGGTGCACAGCGCCAACATCCGAGGCATATATCCCAACGTACACCCACGGCGTGCAGCACACATGGCGTCCGACCCATGACGACCACCGACGACGATAACGACACCACCCAGCAGCACCTGGTCAATCTCGTGCTGAAAGCTTTGTGGCCCGGCCACAAATCGTGCCGGTACAGCGCCTGCCCCAACGGCATGATCGAGGTGGAGCATCCCAACGACACCAGCACCGTGCAGGTGTCCGACGTCACGCGGCTGCACGCGGCCGGACTCCAGCCCATCGTGTACCTGAGCCGGGGATGCGTGGCGGTGGCCGGGCCCGACCACGTGCCCGGCGCCGAGGCGCGAAGACAAAGACAGCGCGGCAAGGCGGCGGCGACGGCCGCCAGTGGCACCAGCCGCAAGCGAAAACGAAAAAGGTCGGACGACGACGACGACGACAACAACGACACCGATGCAGCACAAGCTGATCCCACGGTTGCGTGCTCGCGCATGGCCGCGCTGCTACGGGATGTGGCCGCCTTGGACAGCTACGCGTGCCCTACCATCACAACGGACGGCAGCCGCAGCTTTTGCGTCCAGGGCCTGGGGTCTGTCGTGCACGGGGACCTGCTGCAAGCGGTAAAGCGGTGGAACGACGGCGAGCCCCAGCCGGCCCCGGCAGTGCCCACCATGGTGTACGATTTTGCCATGTGCCAGGTGCGTGTTAAAGGGGTGTGACATGAACACTATAAACTTTGTGTTGAAGACACATTGTGTTCACATTTCTATGCCTTACGAAGTTGGTCAATTGTTTGTCAGCACAGAACGTAATATACTTGCGTGTGTCTATCGCATTCACAATGAAATGGAACCGACACAGTACGAGATAAAGGTGTTTACCGAAACATTTCCCAATGGTGCTTATTTTGTTCGTCCGCTACAGACAGCCTTTAATGTGCAAAACGTAAGCGTTAGCGACAACCCAAACAGAGTTGAGGTTTTGTTTGCTGAAGATGAGGTGCAACAAGTTTTTGCGGGTTTTCAATTAATGACTTCTTCAATTGAAATTTTGGGACAGTGTGCTTGGATTGACTCAGATTTCCATGACCTTATACGTCAAGATGTGGCACACCAGGTACGCTTACGGCAATTAGAAATTATGCCCTATAGACTTGGTGACACGTTTCGTAGCATGGAAAACCAAATACTTGTTTTTGTTAGCAAAGTTTCTCTTGCTAGATATCATGGTGACTCAACGTATTACACTCTTTCTGCATACAAAGCGGACTCTACTTGTGAACAAATTCTTGTTTTAAATAGTTATGACGAGACCATATTTGATGTAAACACAGTAACGTTTAAAGACAAGGGTCCAAATTACGAAGGTTTGGAACAGTTTACAGCAGATCAGTTCAATGCTGTTAAAGAACATTTTGGTTTGACTTCGTGTGCTATGGACGACATCAATCAATGTGATTGGGGTGCTTTGAAAGACCTCAGTTTTAGAGCACAAGTTGTTGAGGAAGTGCGTATTTTGAAAGTTGGACACGGTAACAGGGCAAGGCAAGGAAAAAGGAAACGTTCAGAGGTAGTACCACCACAACAAAGGTGGTCCCTAAGATTAAGGCTTGCCTGAATCTCACTCGCTTGCAGTCAATACAAATTGTATATTCAAAACCCCCCATCACCCATCAGCAACCTTTGCCGCATCTCGTCCGCCGCGTACGCCGCGCTGTTGCCGCCGTCCAGCGCCTGGGTGCTGTCTTCCACGAACTCGAGCAACTGGTCGCGCACCTGGTTGAAGACCGACCGCACCTCGGCGCTGGAGCGGCCGCCCGTGACGATACAGCTGCTGGAACGGAACAGGAGCACCGCGCACGGCTGGTCCGGAAACCGCAACACCAAGCCGGGAAACAGGTCCGGGTTGTACTGGGCGTGCTCGCCGCACGCGTCCGCCAGCTCGCGCAACTTGACCAGCCCGGGCAGGTTGGCCGACCCGACCACGTTCTGTATCTTGAACTTGTAGAAGCCAAACATGGGATCCGCGTGCCGCAGCAACTGGCAGTACCGCCGCCCAGCCATCAGCGCCGAGTACTCGGTCTGGGCGCCGGTCACCACGACCGCACCGCTGGAAAACACCAGGGCGCTGCTTTTCGGGTCCTTTAGACGCAGGCTGGCGGCGGCAAACTTTTTTGGCGAGTATTCCACGGCGTCCACGGCGCGCGCCAGGTGCGCCAAGTCCACGGTTTTGCCCAGCGTGATGTGGAACGTGCACACGCAGTTGGAGATGCTGCACCGGGTGGACATGCCGGGAAACGCTAGACGCCAAACGCCGGTTGTGCCACTAATTGTGTGCCATGCGATCCGTGCCTGCCGACATCACCGACGCCGATGGCGACGCCGGTTCTGGTGGTTTCAGCGGCCAAGTACTGTTCAATCTCAGACCGAACCTGATGTTTCCGGCGTGGACACCGTGGCCACCAAGGTGGGACGTTGTGGTGGCGTGGTTGGTGGTGGCGTTCGTGGGCTGGCGATGGACGCGTCGGGCAGTGGCGACCTGGGGTCGCGGTCGTTGTCGTGCGGCTGATGCGAAGCTGGATTGAACTCGTCCAGGTGCATGTACAGCGCCGGCGTCTTCAGCTGCACCGTGCGCCAGCCGCGGCTGATGTCCAGCACCAAGACGCGCGTGGCCGCGTACAGCGACACGACGCCCACCAGCATGCCGCGCACCGCCCACGGCGAGTCGACGCGATTCGACCACCCGTACGACGGCGGTTCCTGGTCCATGATGATGGCCAGCAGCACGCTGGAACCCTTGAGCGACGTGGTCAGCAACACCTGGATCAGCAGCAGGGCCGGCAGCTTGCGGTGTCGAAAATCGTGGCGCTGGCGCTGCATGTCTTCGTCGGTGATGGCCAGCACCGGTGGCTGGAACACCTGCACGTCGATGCCCAGGGCCCACAGCAGCACGAACTCCAGCGTCGTGCCAAACGTTAAGTCTACGACGCACATGTAGCAGAACCACTCGACGCCCAGGCTGCGCCTCGCGCACTCGGACGGCTCGCCCGTCCAGCGCACCATCGCCATGGACGCCAATCCCAGCAACGTCAGCGATATCACCGTGCTGCACGTGGTCGCCAGCACCTGCAAGCGCCGGGCGCCGTACCGCGCGCGTCGGATGTCCACGGCCGTGTTGTTGAAGTTGTCTTGCCAGACGCAGAAAATCCCAAACAAATAGGCCAGCACAATCGCCAGCGGCAATGTCACAATAGTCAGGCTGTTAGTGATGCCATCTGTCACAAGGACGTCGGGCGTGCCGCACCAGGTCATCACGGGGATGTGTTCGAATAAATATCCGTTGCTTTGCAGTACTATAAATACCAGGCCGGCTGCCGGGTTCGACATGAGAGACGCCGCGGCGGACGTACGCATGATGATGACGTGTCGGCGGCGCTGGGTGGTGGTGGTGGTGGTACTAGGGTTGTGCGGTGTCCTGACCAAGGGTAATCATCGCAACTGCCACCATCTATCCATAGGCACAGGGTACCGATGCTCGAGTCTTCCAAAAAGCGAAACAAACTTAAACACAAACCCGGGCTACATCAACCTTACTGCAAATATTGATGCTATTATTGCTGCAAATTTGGTTGATGAGGAGGATCACATAACAAAGATACAGGTCGACAGCAACAGTGACGCGTTCATGTACGACGAAGAAGATCGAGAAGATTGCAAAGCCGATGACACAGATGATTGCACATATTTTGCCACGACACTTGGCGGTCACACGTGTTGCGCCATGCAAGTGTTAAGGAGATCATCGCCAAGCAGCCTGATGGTGACCGATTGGAACAAAGAAGAAGTGTACAACTGGAGTGCAAGTGCGTACTCCTTACCTACCTGCTGTGACTCATCCTTGGGAAACAACTGCACCGTTGTCTGGCAAGGATGCAGCGTGTGCCCCAGCGGCAAGTTCACAGTCAGCATCAGCGGCGAGAACGTTTGCAACGCGTGCCCGGCCGGCAAGTACGGCACCGAAGAGGCCCAAACCGAGTGCAAGGGGTGCCCAAACGGCAAGCATCAAGCCTTGGCCGGCAACACTACGTGCGAAGGCAGTGCGTGCACGCCCGGCAAGTTTTTCGAAGACGTCAACCAAACGTCTGCCGTGACGTGCAAGGACTGTGCACCAGGGCAGCACCAACCGTTGTCGGGCCAGGCATCGTGCACGGGGACCGCGTGCGCTGCCGGCACGTTTTTCGAACAGGTGGCGCAAATCAACCCGGTCACGTGCAAGGACTGCGCCGCCGGTCAGCACCAGGACCAGATTGGACAGACCGATTGCAAGGGCAGCAAGTGCGTCGCAGGAAGGTTTTTTGCCCAAGATGCGCAGACGGCGCCCGTGACGTGCCTGGAGTGCGTCGCCGGTCAGCACCAGGACCAGATCGGACAGACCGATTGCAAGGGCAGCAAGTGCGCGGCCGGCAAGTTCTTTGAACAAGTTGCGCAGACATCGCCCGTAACGTGCAAGGATTGCGTCGCCGGCCAGCACCAAAACGCCACTGGCCAGACGTCGTGCAAGGGTGAGCCGTGTGCCGTGGGCAAGTACTTTGCCGACGCCCAGTCCAGCCCGGTCACCTGCAAGGATTGCCCGGTCGGCAAGTTCCAGGCACTGACGGGTCAGACGTCGTGCGCCGAGAACGGCAAGTGTTCGCCCGGTACTTTTTTTACGGCGTTTGGCGTGTCCGCGTCAAACTGCACGTCGTGCCCGGCCAACACGTACCAAGACGCGGTCGACCACAATGAGACCGCGTGCAAGGACCAGCCGTTTTGCACCGTCGGTCAGCGCATGTCGGTGGACACCGTCGTGGCAGAACGCACGTGCTCCGTGTGCGGCGTTGACACGTACCAGGATCTGACGTCACACCGTGAGATACAGTGCAAACCCCAGGCCACGTGCGATGCGGGCGAGAAGATCTCGGCCGATGACAAAACGGCCATTCGCACCTGCAGCGCGTGCGAGCCGGAAACGTACCAGGACGACACCGACCACCGACTCACGTCGTGCAAGACGCAAACCACGTGCGGCACGGGGCAATTGATCTCGGACAACAGCACGACGGCGCCACGCAGCTGCAGCGCGTGTCCGGCCGACACCTACCAGGACGCGACGGGGCATCGAGAGAAATCGTGCAAGACGCAAACCACGTGCGCACCCGGTGAAAAAATCTCGGCCGACAGCAAGACTGCCGCGCGCACGTGCAGCGCGTGCGGAGACAACACCTACCAGGACGCGACGGGGCATCGCCTCACCGCCTGCACGGCGCAAACCACCTGCGCACCCGGTCAAAAGATCTCGGCCGACAGCAAGACTGCCGCGCGCACGTGCAGCGCGTGCCCGGCCAACACCTTTCGCAGCAACGACAACCACCGGTTCACCAGCTGCCAGGACCAGCCGTTTTGTGCGGCCGGCGAAGAAATGTCGCCGGATTCCAGCACGGCCGAACGCACCTGCAGTGCTTGCCCGGCACACACCTTTGAGAGCGCCGCGCAGCACCGCAACACGTCGTGCACGGCCCAGCCCACGTGCGGACAAGGCGAAAAGATGTCACCCGATTCCAGCACCGCGCGGCGCACCTGTGGCGCGTGTGGTGCGGACACGTACCAAAACAGCACCAGTCACCGCGACACCGTGTGTCTGGACCAACCGTTCTGCACCGTCGGTCAGCTCATGTCGGCGGACACCGTGGTGGCCGAACGCACGTGCAGCGCTTGCCCGGCCAACACCTACCAGAACGTGTCGGCGCATCGCAACACCGCGTGCGTGGACCAGCCGCATTGCACGGCCGGCGAGCTGATGTCGGCCGATACCAGCACGGCCGAACGCACCTGCAGCGCCTGCCCGGCAAACACCTTTCAGAGTTCCACCGAGCACCGCAGCACGTCGTGCACGGGGCAGCCCACGTGCGGACAGGGGCAAAAAATGTCGGCTGACTCCAGCACCGCGCAGCGCACTTGCAGCGACTGCACCGGGGACACCTACCAAGACAGCGCGGCGCATCGCGACACCGCGTGCATTGACCAGCCGTTCTGCGGTGCCGGCGAGCTGATGTCGGCCTATACGGTGAATGCCCAGCGCACGTGCAGCGCGTGCCCGGCCAACACGTACCAAGCTTTGACGAGCCACCGCAGCACGTCGTGCACGGCGCAGCCGACCTGCGGACAGGGCCAAAAAATGTCGGTCGACTCCAGCACCGCGCAGCGCACCTGCAGCGCGTGCCCGGCCAACACGTACCAGAACGCCACAAACCACCGTTTCACCAGCTGCATCGCACAACCGTTCTGCGGACAGGGCGAAGTCATGAGCGCCGACACGGCACTGTCCGAACGCACCTGCAGCAGTTGCGGCGCAAACACCTACCAGGACGACACCGTGCACCGGCAAACAACGTGTCTGGCCCAGCCGTTTTGTGCGGCCGGGGAAAAAATGTCTGCCGACACCATTTTGGCGCGGCGCACGTGCAGTGCTTGCGATTCCGGCACCTACCAAGACAGCACCAGTCACCGCAGCACGTCGTGCACCCCGTGGGACGAGTGCACGCTGGGGGTGACGTGCCAGGTGCAAGAGCCGTCGGCGACGCAGAATCGCCAATGCACGCCCGTCAACGTGTGCAACGCCACGGCGTACATGAAGATTGCGCCCACGCTGGAGCACAACGGGTGCGGCACGTGCCAGAGCCACACGGTGTGCACCGACGCCCAATACGAGTCCAAGGACGAGACCACGACCAGTGATCGCGAGTGCAGCCTAAAGGTGTGCACGTGCGACAACGGCGTGCACGCGACGGGCACCGCATGCCCCACGCACGACACCCCCAGATGCACGTCGTGCAACGTCGGCCACCAGTTCAACGCCACCACGCACGCCTGTGGCGCGTGCAACGCCGGCCGGTTCCAGGACGTGGCCGGGACGGACGCGTGCAAGGCGTGCGAAACCGGCCAGTACCAGCCCAGCACCGCGCAGACCGGGTGCATTGCGTGCGCCGCCGGCAAGTTCCGCAACACGGCAGGCGCTTTCGAGACCGAGCCCAACGCGTGCTCGGCGTGCCCCAGCGGCCAGCACCAGCACCTGACGGCGCAAACGTCGTGCGACAGCTGCGCGGCCGGTCGGTTCCGCAACACGGCGTCCGCCGACAACGACGCCAGCACGGCGTGCAGTGATTGCTCCACGGCGCGCTACCAAGACCAGCAGGCGCAGCTGCAGTGCAAGGACTGCGACGCCGGTAAATTTCGCGACACCACGGAACCAGCAACGTCCGTTGAAAGCAGTGCGTGCCAGGCGTGCGCGGCCGGCCAATCCCAAGACGAAGCCGGGCACGTGTCGTGCGACGCGTGCGGCACCGGTCAATACCAGCACGAGACGGGCCAGCAGCAGTGCATCACGTGCGTCGCCGGCAAGTTCCGCAACGCCACGCAACCGGCGTCCTCGGTGGAAGCCGTCGCGTGCGCCGCGTGTCCCACCGGGCAGCACCAGTCGCTGGACGGCCAGGAGTCGTGCAACGCGTGCGCCGCCGGCAAGTTCCGCAACACCGCCGTCGCTTCCGAGACCGAGCCCAACGCGTGCACGGTGTGCCCCAGCGGCCACCACCAGGATCAAACCGCGCAGCTGGCGTGCGACGCGTGCGGCGCCGGCAAGTTTCGCAACACCGAAGACGCGTCGTCATCCGAGGCCGTGGCGTGCACGGCGTGCCCCACCGGCCACCACCAGGACCAAACCGCGCAGCTGGCGTGCGACGCCTGCGCTGCCGGCAAGTTCCGCGACACGCTGCAGCCGGCGTCGTCATCCGAGGCCGTGGCGTGCGCCGCGTGCCCGGTGGGCCAATACCAGGACGTCGAAGCACAGACGGCGTGCGTGTCGTGCGCAGCCGGCAAGTTTCGCGACACGGCGCAGCCGGCGTCCTCGGAAGAAGCCGTGGCGTGCAACGCCTGCCCGGCCGGGCAACACCAGCACCTGCACGCACAGACGGCGTGCGACCCGTGCGCCGCCGGCAGGTTTCGCAACGCGCAACCGGCGGCGTCCAACGCCAGCGCGGCGTGCGATCTGTGCCCCAGCGGCCACTTTCAAGAAAACACGGGACAAATGTCGTGCACCGCGTGCCCGGCTGGCCAGCACCGCAGCCTGGACGGCGGCACGCACGAGGAAACCGCGGATCTGGACGTGCACGGGGCGTGCGCGCCGTGCGCCGCCGGCCGCTTCACGGCAACGCCGGCCTTGCTGGCGTGCGACGTGTGCGCACCCGGTCGGCACCAGAACGCCACGGGGCAGACTTCGTGCACGGGCGAGCTGTGCCCTGCCGGCACTTTCTTTGCCACCGAGCAGGTGGCGCCCGTGACGTGCACCGATTGTCCGCCCGGCAAGCACCAAGCCAACACCGGGCAGACTGCGTGCGATGGCGAAGTGTGCGACGCCGGCACGTTTTTTGCACCAAAGCAGGTGGCTGCCGTCACGTGCTCGGCGTGCCCGTCCGGCGAGTACCAGCCCGTTTCGGCCTCCAGCGCGTGTGTCAAGTGCGCCGCAGGCAAGTTTCGCAACGCGAACGGCGCCGCTAGCGTCGAAAACGTTGCGTGCACGGCGTGCGGCACCGGCCGCTACCAGCATCAGGAGGCACAGCTGCAGTGCCTGGCGTGCGCGGCCGGCAAATTCAGGAACGTTACGGTGCTGGCGTCGCGTCCCGAGACCGAGGCGTGCGTGGCGTGCCCCACGGGGCACCACCAAAACCTGGAAGCGCAAACCAGCTGCGTCGCGTGCGTTGCCGGCAAATTTCGAAACACCACGGTGCTGGCGTCGCAGCCCGAAGACCAGGCGTGCGCCGCGTGTCCCACGGGGCATTACCAAGATCTGGACGCGCAGACGGCGTGCGTGGCGTGCGCCGCCGGCAAGTTTCGCAACACGGCGGCGGCGTCGTCCGTCGAGGACACGGCGTGCACGGCGTGCGCCACCGGGCACTACCAGGACGCCGCCGGGCAGCTGCAGTGCCTGGCGTGCGCGGCGGGCAAGTTCCGCACCGCCGTTGCCGCGTCGCAGGCCGAAGACGCGGCGTGCAACGCGTGTCCCCAAAATCAGTACCAAGACCAGCAGGCGCAGACGTCGTGCATCGACTGCGCCGCCGGCAAGCACAGGAACACCACGGTGCTGGCGTCTGCTGCCGAGCCGCAGGCCTGCGCCGACTGCTCGGACAACAAGTACCAGCCCGACGCCGGGCAGCTGGCGTGCCTTGAGTGTGCCTCGGGTAAGTTCCGCAACAGCAACGGGGCCAGCAACGTCGAGAGCCTGGCGTGCAGCAATTGCAGCACGGGGACGTACTTGTCAGCCAACGGTGGCACGGCGTGCAAGGCGTGCGGCGTCGGCAAGTTCCGCAACGTCACCGTCAGCGCGTCGGCCGACGAGAGCCAGGCGTGCGTGGCGTGCCCGGCCGGCAAGTTCCAGGCGGCCGTGGCGCAAACGTCGTGCGACGCATGCGGCACCGGGCACTACCAGGATCAATCCCAGCAGGCCGCGTGCGTGGCGTGCGCCGCCGGCAAGTTCAGAAACACCACCGTGCCGGCGTCCCTGCCCGAAAACCAAGCCTGCGCCGCGTGCCCCACGGGCCAGCACCAAGCGCAACAAGCGCAGACGTCCTGCACCCCGTGCGCCGCCGGGCAGTTTCGCAACGCCCAGCCGGCGTCTTCCAACGCCACCGTGGGGTGCTCGGCGTGCCCCGTGGGACACTACCAGGACAACGTGGGCCAGACGTCGTGCGCGGCGTGCGCGGCGGGCAAGTTTCGAAACAACGAGGCGGCGTCGCAGGCGGAGAACGTGGCGTGCACCGCGTGCCCCAAGGGCAAACACCAAAGCCAGGCGGCGCAGCTGGCGTGCGACGCGTGCTTGCCCGGGCAGCACACCGACGACGTGGGGCAGACCACGTGCAAGGGCGTCCAGTGCATCGCCGGCACCTATTTTGCCGAGGCGCAGAACACGGCCACGACGTGCAAGGACTGCCCCATGGGCAAGTTTCAAGACGCCGCGGCGCAGACGTCGTGCAAGGTGTGCCCGGCCGGGCGCTTCGAGCAGTCGACGGCGTCCAACTTGTGCCAGGCGTGCGCGGCCGGCCGGTTCCATCCCGACGACGCCGTCAATATTTTCTGTCACTTGTGCGCGCCGGGTCTGTACAACGACGTCGTGGGTCAGACGGCGTGCAAGAAGTGCCCCGTCGGCAAGTTCTCGGACGCTCACCAGGCCGTCGCGTGCCAGGACGCCGCGACGTGCAACGCCGGCACCAAGTTCCACCACCACCCGACCGACGACGGCAGCTCGTGCGAGAGCTGCGAGCGCGGCCGGGCCATGGCGCAGACCGAGCACTACGATGAATCGTGCGCTTTGTGTCCGCGCGGCACGTACGCCGACCGCATGGCCAGCACCGTGTGCAAGAACTGTCCTGCTGGTAAGTTTGTGAACAACACCGGCACGGATGCGTGCGAGCTGTGCGTACAGGGCGTGTCGCACCAGGACCAGGCCGGTCAGACGTCGTGCAAAGCCGTGACCACGTGCGCCGGCGAGACGTTTGAAACGGTGGCGCCAACGCTGGTGTCGGATCGCGTGTGCAACACCGCCGCGCCCACGCCAAGCCCGACACCCAGTCCGACGCCCAGTCCGACGCCGGCGCCAACGCCCGTGCCGACGCCCAGTCCGACACCCAGTCCAACTCCGTCGCCTACGGCCAGTCCCACACCGGCACCCACGGCATCGCCAACGGCCAGTCCGACGCCGGCCCCAACACCGGTGCCGACGCCGGCACCTACGGCATCGCCGACACCAAGTCCAACACCGAGTCCAACGTCAAGTCCGACGCCGGTGCCGACGCCCAGTCCAACGCCAAGTCCCACCCCGTCGCCGACGCCCAGTCCGACGCCGGCCCCAACACCGGTGCCGACGCCCAGTCCGACGCCCAGTCCCACCCTGTCGCCCACGGCATCGCCGACCCCGTCGCCAACGCTGGCGCCGACGCCTGTGCCAACCCCGGCACCCACCCCGTCGCCGACCCCGGCCCCGACGCCAGATCTGTGCGACGCCGGCACATTCAGCAGCACCGGGCGACGGCCGTGCACCGACTGCGCGGCCGGGCGGTTCCAAAGCCAGACGGGGCAAACCTTTTGCACGGCGTGCGCCGCCGGGCGGTTCCAGAACGAGACGGCGCAAACCCAGTGCAAGACCTGCGGGTTGTCGGGGTACACCGACAGCCCCGGCCAGACGGCGTGCATTCCCACCATCACGTGCGACGCCGGGTTCCACTTCCACTACCATCCCAGTGACGCACACAGCCGCTGCAGCGCGTGTCTGTCAGGCGAGTTCCAGCCCGACGACAACAGCCGCGCGCAGGATTGCACGCTGTGCCCGGCCGGCAAGTTCCAGGACGACAACCGCCAGGCCGACTGCAAGCTGTGCGCGGCCGGCAAGGTCCAGCCGGGCACCGGGCACGACGGCTGCGACGATTGTCCCACCGGGCAGTTCCAGAGCGGCACGGGGCAGACCTCGTGCACCGCATGGACGTCGTGCGCCCAGGACCAGTACCAGGGCGTGGCCGGGACCGCCACGTCGGATCGCGTGTGCTTCACGCCGTCGCCGACGCCGGCGCCGACGCCCGTGCCGCCGACGCCGGCGCCCACCCCGGCGCCCACGCTGGCGCCCACGGCATCACCCACCCCGGCGCCCAACACCGTGCCGACGCCGGCGCCGCCCACGCCCGAACCCACGCCGGCGCCGGTGACGCCGTCGCCGACCGCGGCGCCTACCCCGGCGCCGACGCCAGCACCAACGCCGGCACCCACCCCGTCACCGACGCCGTCGCCCACCCCGTCGCCCACGCCAGCACCCACGCCCACGCTTTGTGAGCCCGGGACCGCCAGCGCCACGTCGCGCAAGCCGTGCCAGGCGTGCGCCGCCGGGCACTACCAGGACCAGGGCGGCCAGACTGACTGTGTGGCGTGCGCCACCGGCCAGTACCAGCCGGACGCGGGCCAGACGTCGTGCACCGCCTGCGCCGCCGGCAAGAGGCGCACCGCCACGCCGGCGGCCAACTTCGAGGCGGTGGCGTGCGCCGCGTGCTCGGCCGCGCGGTACCAGCCCAGCGCGGCCCAGACGTCGTGCCTGGATTGTGCCGCCGGCAAGCACCGGAACACCACCGCGCCGGCCAACGAAGACGAGACCGCGGCGTGCGTGGCTTGCGAGGCCGGGCGATTCCAAGCCAATCCCGGCGCGCTGTCGTGCACCCCGTGCCCACTGAACCAGTACCAGGACCAGACCGGCCAGCAGGCCTGCCTGAGCCACCCGTGCTGCGGCGTCGGCACCCAGGCGTCCGCCGCGCCGGCCGTCGGCGATGTTGCGGCCATCACGTGCGGTGCGTGCGGCGCGAACACGTACCAGGCGTCGTCGTGCCACTTCGAGACCGCGTGCCTGGGGCAGCCGCTGTGCGGCGCCGGCCAGAAGATGTCGGCCGACACCAAGGTGGCCAAGCGAACGTGCGACGCGTGCCCGGCCGACACGTTCCACACCAGCCCTGGACACCGCAACACCAGCTGCACCGCGCAGACCACGTGCGACGCCGGCCACCGCATCACGGCCGACATTAAGACCGCCGCGCGGCAGTGCGTCGCGTGCCTGTCGGGCACCTACCAGGACGCCGCCGGGCACCGGGAGACGCAGTGCAAGCCGCACCGGACGTGCGGCGCCGGCGAAAAGATCTCGGCCGCCAGCAGCGTCGCCGACCGGACGTGCAGCGCCTGCCCGGACCATGCCTACCAGGACCAGGTGGCGCACCGGGAGACGTCCTGTGTTGCCCAGCCCACGTGCGGCGCCGGCCAGGTCATGTCGGCCGACACCAAGACGGCCAAGCGCACCTGTGCGGCGTGCCCGGCCGACACGTTCCAAACCAGCGCCAGCCACCGCGACACCAGCTGCACGGCGCAGCCCACGTGCGGACAGGGCGAACGCATGTCGCACGACTCGGTCGTCCAAGCCCGGACGTGCGCCGCGTGCCCCGACGGACAATTCAAGGCCACCCAAAGCCACCGCGACACGAGCTGCCAGGCGCACGCGGTGTGCAGCCTGGGGGTGACCTGCCAGGTGGCGGCGCCCACCGCGTCGTCCGATCGGCAGTGCACGGCGGTCAACGTGTGCGGCGCCGACGAGTACATGAAGGTGGCGCCCACGCTGGCCCAGGACGCGTGCGGCACGTGCGCCAGCCACTCGACGTGCACCGCGGCCCAGTACACCACCGTGCAGCCGACGACCACCAGCGACCGCCAGTGCGATCTCAAGGTGTGCACGTGCAGCGGCGGCACCGCGTCCACCGGCGCGGACTGCCCCGTGCACGGCACCGAGCACTGTCAAGGTACGTCACCCTTTGTTTTTGTTTCCCTTTCACGCACACCACACACACCACACAACACCAACAGTATAAACCACGGCAGGCTGGCGATTTGCACGGTGAGACACCATAGGCACAAGGCATGGGAAAAGACAAGATATTTGCGGTGGCAATTTTGAGTGCTGGTCTGGTGGGCGTGACGCAGGCGAGCAATGCGTGCAACGGGAACAGTGCATCGTTAGACGCAAACGATTGCGCGGCGTGGATTGCCGGGTATGACGCACTGGGTGGTACACAGTGGACAGAATTTAACAGTGTTGGAAATTGTAGACGAGACCCCTTGCAATGCTCTGGTAATCCAAGCCTATTTTATCAAATTACAGGTACTAATACTCACATAGAACAAATATGGTTTAACGACAACAACATTCAAGGTACATTGGCACCAGAATGGGGCAACTTACAGGAACTAAAGTTTCTTGTCATCAGGAAGAGTCCTGATCTTCACGGCACAATACCTGCCTCATACGGCTCTATACAGAATGTTGCAATTTGTGCAGCTGAAACTGGTTTAAGCGGCGCAATACCGCAAAATTGGGCGGAAATTAATTTTTGTGACATGGCTTATGGTTGTGAGCAGCAGACAAATACAGCCAATCATAATTTATGCTGGGCACAGGCACCTGCGCACAACCAAAACAATTGTGGCGTGTCATCGGCAGTACTTTGTCCGCCTACGCCGGCTCCAACGCCAGTGATAACACCCAGTCCGACATCTGGTCCAACGCCTGCGCCACCTACTCCAGCGCCACCGACCCCGGCGCCACCGACCCCAACGCCCACGCCTGCGCCAACGCCCAGTCCAACGCCAGCGCCACCTACTCCGGCGCCCACGCCAAACTGCGCTGCCGGCAGGTTTTTTAACGTCGCCACCAACGACTGCACCCACTGTAGTCAGGGCAAGTACCAGGACCAGGCGGGCCAAACCAGTTGTATTTTGTGCCCGACGGGCAAGTACCAGGATAATGTTGAAGAAAGCGCGTGCAAGGCGTGCGCAACAAACACAAGATTTCAGGGTCGACAAACGTGCAACCCACCCACATGTCGCACGTGCAACGCTTGTGTGAATTGCAAAGCACCCAATTACGCTTTTGACAGCGTTATCACGTATCACAGCGATTGCAGCAATGACGCGCTGCCCGTGTGCGATGACGTGTACTTCTCAGGGTCCACGGCAATATGCGCGTTGCATGATGCAGAGGCAACTAATGTGAACACTGAATTGGCCGAATTGACGCACGAGAATTGCAAATATTTTGTGAACATTAACTCAGGCACGTGTGCAACACACAACCCGCCATACGAAAATATACCATTCTACCGCATGTCGGAGTGCAATGTTGACGCACACGGCCCAAATCAATTTAATTGCAGTGCCATGCCGTTTGAACCGGGTCACGCTGCGTGTGACTACAACGATGCACAAGAACAATGCACGAGCTGCGATAATTGTGTGCAAGAAAGCAACCCTGATAGCACGTGTACACAGGACGCCATCAACCCAAAACCAGATTGCGACGCTATGTTGACGGGCACCGGTGAATGCAAAAGTACACAAAACATTGTGAGAAGTTCTACAGAATGCAGTGGCATACGACAAGATTTAAGCTTTTCAGCACCGGCGGGTAAACTTTGTGGAACCATTAGTAACGTGCGCATATCCACAGGACAGGCACAATCCAACAATTACTTTTTGCACGACGCGCCCACCGGGTGCATCACCAACACAACTACGGGCGATCGCTTCATGAACTGGGATCCGAACAACGCGCACCAGTGCACGGACGAGTTCATGTGCCGGTGCCAGCACGAGGTTGCCGAGTCCTACAAGGTCGTCACCAGCGGCGTGTGCACCGACGTGCCCGGCTTCTACCCCATCTACGATGCGGACGAGTGCGAAAACGTGCCGGCCAGCGTCACGGCAAACGCGCACGGGTCAGGTTTATACACCGACTCATCAGCTGTTGTACCCAGCAACAGCGACAAGCACATCAATAACACGTGCAGCATGATAGATGGATCCGCTAAATCAAAACCTGGCGTAAATGTGTATTTTATTGCCAAAAGCGATAACAACGCCACCGAATGTCAACCTGAGTCTCCCTGCCTGTGTCAATACAAAGGCAAGCCCACAACCACCCCACAACCACAAAACAACCATCCCGTCGCCACCCCCAGCGTCTAACCGATCTCCGTCCGTCCGTCCCTTGCTGTTTGCACCCCACAGCCTGCAGCTTTCCCGACTACGTCATCAACACCACCAGCGTCACGTGCGTCGAGCAGACCAAGTGCGGCGCCGGCCAGAAGATCTCGCACTTTGATGCCACGGTGGTGGGCGACTGCAGCACTTGCCCACCAGGCCAGTACCAGACCGCAAACGATCACCGGCTGCAGTCGTGCACGGCACAGCAGAACTGCCCGGCTGGCCAGTTCGCGTCGTCGCTGGACCTGGTGTCGGCCGCGGTGTGCGCCGACTGCCCAGCCGGCCAGTTCACCGCCACCGACGGGCTCGCCGAGTCGTGCACCGCGTGCGCCACCGGCCAGTACCAAGATCAAGCCGGCCAAACCAGCTGCGTGGCTGCCACCGTGTGTGCCGCCGGCCAACGGGTGCTGACACCAGCCAACGCCACGCACAACACCGTGTGCACGGCGTGCGCCGTCGACACCTACCAGGATCAGACGGGACAAAGCACGTGCAAGACGCAGCCCACATGCCCACCCGGTCAGGGTTACAGCGCACCCAGCCTGGAGACCGAGCGCGTGTGCACCCCGTGCAGCACCGGGCAATCCAAGGCCGGCGATAATCGCGACGCGTGCCAGGCGTGCGCCACCGGCACGTTTGCCAACGACACGGGTAAAACAAGTTGCGACACTTGCGCGGCTTTGTGCTCTTTGGGTCAAATCACGACCACGGCGTGCACGGCCACCACAAACCGTGTCTGCCAGGATTGCGACGGGGTGACCCAGTGGCAAGACGTGTCCACGGAATCCACATGCAAAACGCAGACGACGTGCAACGCAGGCCAAAAGATCTCGCCACCCAGCGCCAGCACCGAACGTGTCTGCAGTGACTGCCCAGCCTTGAGCTATCAAAGTGCGACCGCGCACCGCATTGAGAACTGCGTTGACCAGCCGCCGTGCGGACTGGGCACGCGGTTTGTCGACAGCGCCGTTGCCGAACGCACGTGCCCGGACTGCGATGCCACGACGTACCAGGATACCGCGTCGCACCGAGATGCGACGTGCAAGGACCAAATTACGTGCAACGCCGGCGAAAAAATCTCGCCATCCAGCATCAACGCTGCCCAGGCGTGCAGCGCGTGCGACGCCGGCAAGTACCAGGACGCAAACGCTCACCGCGTCGAAAGCTGCACGGACCATCAGGACTGCAGTCCCGGTGAGTTCGTCAGCACTCCTGCCACGGCGTCGTCGGATCGTGCGTGCGGTGCTTGCACGGCTGGGACGAATTTCTCAACGGACAACAACGCGGCGAGTTGCACCGCGGCTACGAATTGTTTGGCCGGCACGTTTGTCTTGACCGATATGACAACAACGTCCGACCGCGTCTGCGATGACTGCGTGGCCCACACCAGTTACAGCACGGGCGTCAACGTTGCCATCTGTGCGTTGGCGACGAACTGCACGGCCGGCAAGTTTGTCAACATCCCGGCCACGGCGTCGTCCGACCGGGTGTGCGGTGATTGCGACGCAACCAGCACCTTTTCCAGCACCGTCAACGCGGCGTCGTGCACGGGTCAGACGCAGTGCGACGCCGGTGAGAAGATTGCCGGCAACAACGCCACCACCGCCGGCACGTGCCAGGCGTGTCCCAGCGGCCAATTCCAGGACGCCGTGGACCATCGCCAGGCCGCGTGCAAGGCTTATCATCAGTGTTGGCAGGAGACAGGCATGAAATTGAATGCGGTGCCAGACGCCACCGCCGACGTCAATTGCAGTGTGTGCCCCGTTGGACAATTTCAGGACAAAACACTCAGCGATGTTGCACCGGAATTGACGTGCAAAACGTGCCCCCATGGGTTTTACCAGAACGAAACTGGGCAAGATTTTTGCGAGGACCAGCCGACGTGTGGACCGGGGCACCGCATCAGTGACTTAAATGTTGTGCACGTACAGGCACAGTGCTTGGCTTGTCCTGTTGGAACCTACCAGGGTCCGGAGGAAACCGCGCACCGCCACGAACAGTGCACGGCGTGCGGCGCCGGGTTGTACCAGGACACCACCGGCCAAACAAGCTGCAAAAACCACGCGCTGTGTTCGGTGGGTCAGGGCGCAACAAACACACCCAACGCAACGGTGGACCGAACGTGCGAACCGTGCGTTGTCAACAACACTTACTCGACGCAAAACAACGCAGACGAGTGCCTGGCTGTCAGCGTATGCGGACCGTCGCAGTTTGAACAATCCGCGCCAACTTCAAGCAGCGATCGCGTGTGCGCGACGCACGGCACTTGCACCGCCGGTCAGTACGAATCGGCGGCACCTACCGCCACAAGCAACCGGGTGTGCACAACGGTGACGGTGTGCAGCACTGCAAGTCAATTCATCACCGCGCAGTCAACAAGCACCAGCGATCGTCAGTGCGCCGATCTAACCGTGTGCAACACCACGACGCACTACGAAACTCAGGCTCCGAGCACGACCAGCGACCGAGTGTGCACCGAATTAAGCGCGTGCAACGCATCGCAGTACGAAATTACGGCAGCAACGCCGACCTCGGACCGTGTTTGCCGTGCTTTGACCGTGTGTGACACCAACACGCAGTTCCAGGCGCAAGCGCCCAGCGCGACGCTGGATCGCGTGTGCCTGGGTCTGACCGTGTGCAATGCCAACAATCAGTTCGAAACCGTTGCGCCCGATGCAACCACCAACCGGGAATGCGCGGCGCTGACGACGTGCCAGTCGGGCACCCAGTTTGAGACAACGGCCCCGACCGAAACAAGCGACAGGGTGTGCCAGGCGTTAACCACGTGTGTGTCAGGCACCCAGTTCGAGACAACGGCACCAACCGAAACAAGCGACAGGGTGTGCGACGCGCTGGCGACGTGCGCCACCGACCAGTACGAGACGGTGGCGCCGACGGACACCAGCAACCGCCAGTGCGCCGCGCTGACGACGTGCTTGGCTGGCGCCGTCCAAAGCGTGGCACCCACCAGCACCAGCGACCGCCAGTGCCAGGACTGCGATCTCGGTCGGTTTCACAACGCCACATCCGATGCCTGCCAGGACTGCGCCGCCGGCCAGTATCAGAATGTGACGGGGCAAACACAGTGCACGGCGTGCGCAGCAAACACTACGGCGGCGGCACCCGGTGCACAACAGTGTGATCCGTGCCCAGGCACCACCTATAGCAACGCCGCGCTCGACGCCTGCGTCCAGGACTGCGAGGTGTCCGAGTTCTCGGCCTGGACGACGTGCACCCACAGCTGTGGCGGTGGAACGCAGACTCGGTTGCGCAGCGTGCAAGAAAACGCGACCAACGGCGGCAACGCGTGCCCGGTGCTGCAGCAAAGTCGCGACTGCAACGAGCACGATTGCCCGGTGGACTGCGTGGTCTCCGACTGGGGTGCCAACTCGACGTGCAGCCAGTCGTGCGGCGGCGGCTCCAAGATACGGCACCGGGTGATCACCACGGCCGCGGCCAGTGGCGGCGTCGCGTGCCCGGCTTTGAACGAGACGAATCCGTGCAACGAGCAGCCGTGTCCGGTGGACTGCGTGGTGTCCGTCTTCAGTGACTGGTCACCGTGCACCCAAAGCTGCGGCAACGGCACGCAGACGCGGTCCAGGAACGTGACAACACCACCGGACCACGGCGGCGCTGCGTGCCCGGCTTTGGACCAGGTGCGGTCTTGCAACGAGCACCCTTGCCCGGTGGACTGCGTAATGTCCGCCTGGGGTGCGTACTCGGCGTGCACCGTGACGTGCGCAAACGGGACCAAAACGCGCAGCCGCAGCGTTGCAACCACCACCCAGCACGGCGGCTTGCCGTGCGGTAACCTGACCGAGGTCGGCGCGTGCGACGCCGGGCCGTGTCCCGTTGATTGCGACGTGTCCGCGTGGGGCAACTGGAGTGCCTGCACCGAGTC